>Ga0209033_1002123_pt1 | contig 11039 bp, 7 predicted proteins | sample LauGreFa1BDMLBDN_2_FD_188218 | JGI IMG/M metagenome (GOLD analysis project Ga0209033, IMG submission 188218) | Freshwater lake microbial communities from Lake Michigan, USA - Fa13.BD.MLB.DN (SPAdes) (version 2) | ecosystem: Environmental > Aquatic > Freshwater > Lake | place: Lake Michigan, USA...
GTAGTCTTCGGGCAGCAAGGCCGGGGCGTGCAGGTTGATGTCGGTGACCGCCGCAAACGGTTTGAGCAGGTCGGGCTCTTCGCCGTTTTTGAGGGCACGCACTGCCTCGGAGAGCATCTCGTTGTACAGCTGGAAACCCACCTCATGCATGTTGCCGCTTTGGTTTTCGCCCAGCACCTCGCCCGCACCGCGGATTTCCAGGTCGTGCATGGCCAGGTAAAAGCCCGAGCCCAGCTCTTCCATTTGTTGGATGGCGTCGAGCCGTTGTTGGGCTTGTTTGGTCAGGCTTTGGGTGTCGGGCACCATCAAATAGGCATAGGCTTGGTGGTGGCTGCGCCCCACGCGCCCGCGCAACTGGTGCAGTTGGGCCAGGCCAAATTTGTCGGCGCGGCTGATCAAAATCGTGTTGGCGCTGGGCACATCGATGCCGGTTTCGATGATGGTCGAGCACAGCAGCACATTGAAGCGCTGGGCCACAAAGTCGCGCATCACCCGCTCCAGGTCGCGTTCGGGCATTTGGCCGTGGGCCACCGCAATGCGGGCTTCGGGTAAAAATTCCTCCAGCCGTTGCTTGCGGTTTTCGATGGTCTCGACCTCGTTGTGCAAAAAATAGCACTGGCCGCCGCGCTTGAGCTCGCGCAACACCGCCTCGCGGATCACGCCTTGGCCTTCATCGCGCACAAAGGTTTTGATCGCCAAGCGCCGCTGGGGTGCGGTGGCGATCACGCTCAATTCGCGCAAACCCTCCAGGGCCATGCCCAGGGTGCGCGGGATGGGCGTGGCGGTGAGGGTGAGCACATCGACCTCGGCGCGCAAGGCCTTCATGGTTTCTTTGTGGCGCACGCCAAAGCGGTGTTCTTCGTCAATCACCAAAAGACCCAGGTCTTTGTACTTGACCGATTCGCTCAGCAACTTGTGCGTGCCCACCACGATGTCCACGCTGCCGTTGGCCAAGCCGACCAAGGTGGCGTTGACTTCTTTGGCCGAGCGAAAACGGCTGACTTCGGCCACCTTCACCGGCCACTTGGCAAAGCGGTCGCTGAGGGTTTGGAAATGTTGTTCGGCCAGCAAGGTGGTGGGCGCCAAAAACGCCACTTGCTTGCCCCCAGTGATGGCGACAAAGGCGGCGCGCAAAGCCACCTCGGTTTTGCCAAAACCCACATCGCCGCAGACCAAGCGGTCCATCGGGCGCGGGCTGATCATGTCTTGGATCACCGCATGGATGGCGGCGCGTTGGTCGGCGGTTTCTTCAAAACCAAAGTCGTTGGCAAACACCTCGTAGTCGGCCGCGCTGTAGCGAAATGCGTGACCGGTGCGTGCCGCACGGCTGGCGTAGATGTTGAGCAACTCGGCGGCCACGTCGCGGATTTGCTCGGCCGCTTTGCGCCGCGCTTTGTCCCACTGGCCTGAGCCCAAGCGGTGCAGCGGGGCTTCATCTGCGCTCACGCCGGTATAGCGGCTGATCAGGTGCAGCTGGCTGACCGGCACATACAGCACCGCTGCTTCGGCGTATTCCAGGTGCAAAAACTCTTGCAAGGTCGGGCTGCCATCGGCTTGCGGCGCAGCGCCCATGTCCAGGTGCACCAAGCCCCGGTAGCGGCCAATGCCGTGGGCGCTGTGCACCACCGGGTCACCCACATTCAGCTCGGCCAGGTCTTTGATCAAGGCCTGCACATCGCTGACTTGCTCTTGTTTGTGGCGGCGGCGCACACCTGGGCTGGAGGCAAACAACTCGGTCTCGGTCACCAAGTCCAGGCCGCGCTCGATCCAGGCAAAGCCTTGTTGCAAAGCGGCGGTGGCCATGCCCCAAGGCGCGTCGCTGGCCTCAAAGGCGGCCAAATCGTCAAACGCGGCCACGCTCAGGCCGCTGGCGCGCACAAAGTCGAGCAAGCTCTCGCGCCGGCCTGCGCTTTCGGCCAAGATCAGCACCCGCCGTTGGCTGGTAGCGGCGTGGGTTTTCAAGTGGATCAAGGGGTCGGAGGCACCGCGCAAGGCCTGCAAACCGCTCAACGACTGAACCCAGGCGTTGTCGGCCGCGTCACCGCTGTGTTCGCGCAAGGCCAATTGCCCGTGGTGGTTGGCGGCGGTGTAGAACGCCTCGGCGCTCAAAAACAAGCTGGCCGGTGGCAGCACCGGGCGCTCGGGGTCGCCGCGCACCAAGCGGTGGCGCTCTTGGGTGTCTTGCCAAAAATGGGCAAAGGCCGTGTCCAAGTCGCCATGCAAAGCCACCAGGGCCTGTGTACCCAGGTAATCAAACACGGTGGCGGTGTCGTCAAAAAACAAGGGCAGGTAGTACTCAATGCCCGCCGTGGCCATGCCATTGCCCATGTCTTTGTAAATGCGGCTTTTGGTCGGGTCGCCTTCAAGCAATTCGCGCCAGCGACTGCGAAATTTGCCGCGCGCTGCCTCATCCATGGGGAACTCGCGCCCGGGCAGCAAACGCACCTCGGGCACCGGGTACAAGCTGCGTTGGCTGTCGGGGTCAAAGGTGCGGATGGAGTCGACTTCGTTGTCGAACAAATCCACCCGGTAAGGCACCAAGGAGCCCATCGGGAACAGGTCGATCAAGCCACCCCGCACCGCGTACTCGCCCGGGCTGACCACCTGGGTCACGTGGTTGTAGCCCGCCAGGGTGAGTTGGGCGCGCAGGGCGGCCTCATCAAGCTTTTGCTTGACCTTGAAGTGAAAGGTGTAGCCGGCCAAAAATGAGGGCGGCGCCAACCGGTACAGCGCGGTAGTGGCGGGGATCAGCACCACATCGGCCTGGCCTTGCGAAATTTGCCACAGCGTGGCCAGGCGTTCGCTGATCAGGTCGTGGTGTGGCGAAAAACTGTCGTAAGGCAGGGTTTCCCAGTCGGGAAACAGCACGCAGCGCAGGTCGGGGGCAAAAAACACCATTTCTTCCAGCAGGCGCTGGGCATCGCTGGCATTGGCCGTGACCACCGCCACGCGGCGCCCCGCAGTGCACTCGCGGCTGGCCCATTGGGCCAAGAGCAGGGCGTCGGCCGATCCCACCGGGCGGGGCAGGGCATGGCGTTTACCGGGGCTGAGGGGGGGGATATGCATGGGGATGAGGCAGAAAACAACAAGCCACCCCAAACCAAAGGCGTGGGGTGGTGCGAGGTGATTTTAGGGGCAGCCGTTTTGATCATCCCGATGAGCAAGCCCCGCGCTTGGCGCGCAGGGTGGGCATGGTTCAGGGCTGGACGTTGTTACCCCTTGATGGCCCAAGCATGGATGCGTCGTGGGTGCGGTAGCGGCGCAGACCGAGAGTCAAATTGTTATTACAATTTGATTTCATTTACATCGCTTGTACGTGCTGTGCTTCACCCCGGTCGCTGGGGGTATCCGTGTCATCAGTTTTCGCAAAGCCAATCTCAGAGAGGTTAAACACCATGAGCAAACACACACCACTGACCAATGACGAAGGCGAAGTGCGCGAACTCAGTGCGGCTGATCTGCGACGCTTCAAGCCAGCCCACGAGGTTTTGCCAGCCAGTTTGCAAAAAACCTTGGGCATGAAACAACGTGGGCCACAAAAAACCCCAACCAAGCAAATGACCACCATTCGCTTGTCACCTGAGGTGATGAGTGCCTTCAAAGCCACTGGGGCTGGCTGGCAAACGCGCATCGATGGCGCCTTGAAAGATTGGTTAAAGACGAATCGACCCAGCTGATCGGACAGTCTTCATGCCCAGTGACACCAATGGTGCAAATACGGGTCTTTGGTTGTTCTTTCCGTTCACAGTGCTGACTTGCATCGCGCAGCGCTAAACCGGATGGGTGGAGGGTGCCCCCCTACAATCAAAAGCCATGCCTGCCGTTCATCCCACGCCCCGTTTTCACGCCTTGATCCCCTGCGCGGGCACAGGCAGCCGTGCAGGCACCGCACAACCCAAACAGTACCAATCCATTGCCGGCCAAGCCATGGTGATGCACACGGTCCAGGCGCTGACTCAGGTGCATCAACTGAACAGTGGCTGGCTGATTCTGTCGTCGCAAGACGATCACGTCTGGCCCGTGCAAGGCTGGCCAGCACACTTCAAACGCTTGGCCTGCGGCGGTGCCAGCCGCGCTGAGAGCGTGTTCAATGGTTTGCAGGCCATGTTGGCCGCAGGCTTGAGTGGACAAGACTGGGTGCTGGTGCATGACGCCGCACGTTGCTTGGTGTCTCCCGATTCGGTGGACCGGCTGATCTTTGAGTGCCAACACGATGCCGTGGGTGGCCTGCTGGCCTTGCCCTTGCCCGACACACTCAAAAGTGAAGGCGGTGGGCGGGTGGTGGCCACCTTGCCGCGCGAGCACATGTGGCTGGCGCAAACGCCACAAATGTTTCGTTTGCAGGTGTTGCACGATGCCCTGGCCCATGCGGCGGGTGACGGCTTTGCCGGCATCACCGACGAGGCCAGTGCCATCGAACGCCAGGGTCTGCAACCCCGTTTGGTCGAAGGCACGGCGCAAAACTTCAAAGTCACCTACCCGGCCGATTTCGCCCTGGCCGAGGCCGTTTTGGCGGCCCGCGCCCAAACACCCCCACACAAGGAATCAACATGACCTCGATGATGCGCATTGGCGAAGGTTGGGACGTGCACGCCTTGGTGCCCGGTCGCCCCCTGGTGGTGGGGGGGGTGGTGATCGATCACCCCTTGGGTTTGCTTGGCCACTCCGACGCCGATGTGTTGTTACACGCCATCACCGATGCGCTGCTGGGGGCGGCGGCTTTGGGCGACATTGGCAGCCACTTTCCCGACACCGATGCCCAGCACAAAGGGGCCAACTCATTGGATTTGCTGCGTGCGGTGGGTGTGCGCGTGGCGCAAGCCGGGTTTCAAATTGGCAACATCGATGCCACCATCATCGCCCAAGCGCCGCGCATGGCGCCGCACATTGGGCTGATGCGCGAGCGCATTGCCCAGGCCCTGGGCGTGGCCGTGGGCCAGGTGAATGTGAAAGCCAAAACGGCGGAAAAATTGGGCCCCGTCGGTCAAGGCCAGAGCATGGAGGCGCGGGCCGTGGCCTTGCTCACTTGCCCGGCGTGAACACGTAGCCCGAGCCCCACACGGTTTGCAAAAACCGGGGCTGATCGGGCTTTTCTTCAATGATTTTGCGCAAGCGCGCCACTTGCACATCCAAGCTGCGGTCGTTTTCAGCCAGGGGCCGTCCCATGACCATCATGGCCAATTCTTGGCGCTCCAGGGGTTGACGGGGGTGGCTGACCAGAACCTTCAGCAATTCGTACTCGCGGGTGGTCAGGTGGACGGGTTTTTTGCCTTTTTCCAAGGTGCGCTCGGTCAAATCGAGCACAAAGGGGCCAAAGCGAAACCGCTCAGGTGCCACCACTTTGACGGGGCGATGAAGCCTTCGCAAGCAGGCCTGGATGCGCGCCAGCAATTCGCGCGGATTGACGGGTTTGATCAAAAAGTCATCCGCCCCCACCTCAAGCGCCATGATCAGGTCGATGGGGTCGCTGCTGGACGACATCATGAAGATGGGGAACTCCAGGCCCTGTTGGCGCAATTGCCGCAACATCGACAGGCTTTTGCCGTCGGCCATGGTGCCCATGATCAGCAAGTCGGGTGCAGTGCCCTCTGCCAAGGCTGTATTCAAACCTTCGGGGTTGGGGAAGGACTTCACCACATATCCCGACTTGCTCAAAACGTTGGCATGCAACTGCAAACCCAGGGGCTCGCTCTCTACGAGCCACAAAACGTTCTTCATGGTTTTGTAAAATTTGAAATTAACAAAGAAACGAACACTTTGAATCGTATTGTTTTTTGCATATTAATTTCCACTTTAATATCTTTCATTTTGTTATTGTTGTTTAGATGCCGCAGTGTGCGCTTTATTTGTGCAAATGTCGACTTTAGCAAAAAATATGTTATTTTGTGTAATTTATAGTTAATATTTGTATGGCGGATGCTTGATATTTAAAGATTTTTTTTGCCTGTGACAGGTGGCTTTCAGCTGGCTTGGTTAGGATGAATGTCTCTACCCATCGAGGCACCCGCTTGTGACCCAGCCCACCGCTTTGACCCCCGATTTGCATTTCCTGGCTTGCCCCAGCCTGCCCCTGGCCGATGGCCGGGGGCGGCGCCTGGCGTATTGGCAATGGGGCGACCCGCAGGCCCAGCATGTGGTGCTGTGCGTGCACGGCTTGAGCCGCCAGGGGCGCGACTTCGATGTGTTGGCCCAGACCTTGTGCGCGCGCTCAGCCCATCCTTTGCGTGTGGTTTGTCCCGATGTGGCGGGCCGTGGCCACAGCGACTGGCTGGCCGACCCGATGGCTTACCAGTTGCCCACCTATGCGGGCGACATGTTGGCCTTGGTGGCGCAGTTGCAAGCGCAAGCCCCGCTGGCGCGCTTGGATTGGGTGGGCACCAGCATGGGCGGGCTCATCGGCCTGTTGCTGGCTGGGCAAACTGCCTTGCAGCAAGCCAGCCCCGCCTGGGTGCCGATCACCCGTTTGGTGCTCAATGACGTGGGGCCGGTGGTGGCCTGGCGTTTCATTGAGCGTTTGCGCACCTATATTGGGCAGACCGGTCAATTCGATACGCTGCAAGCCGGTGCCGACCACCTGCGCCGCATCTCCCCTGGTTTTGGCCCGCACACCGACGCCCAATGGTTGGCCCTGAGCACGCCCATGTTCAAACCCTTGCCCCAGGGTGGCTGGAGTTTGCATTACGACCCCGCGCTGGCCGCGCCCGTGCATGCGCTGACGCCCGAGGCAGCCCAGCAGGGCGAGGCGCTGTTGTGGCAGTTGTACGACCAGATCAAAGCGCCCACCTTGTTGCTGCGGGGGGCTGAGTCCGATTTGCTCACCCCCGAGGTAGCTCTGGCCATGCAGCAGCGCGGGCCACGTGCCCAGCGCATTGACTTTCCCGGTGTGGGCCATGCCCCAACCTTGGTGGCCGACGATCAAGTGGCCGCGGTGGCTTCCTTCTTGATAACAAGAGGGACATCAACACAGACATGAGCAGGGACATGAACCAGGAAGCCCCCATGGCTGATGCGAAACTGCCCGCACCGGAGATCACGCCGGTGTTGGCGCTGGTCAATGCCACGGCTGACGAAGGCGAGGGTTTGCTCGAGCGCGCGCGCGCCATGGCCGAGCCCTTGTTGGTGGGCGAGACCTTCGACGGGGGCGAAAACAACTGGCAGCATGCCCAGGCGATGGCGAAAATTCTGGCATCCATTGGCGGCTCGGCCGCTTTGCAGGCCGCTTGTTATTTGGTCTACGCCTGTGACCACTTGAGCAAGCCCGCCGAGGTCTTGGGCAAGGCCTTTGGCACGGGCTTGGCCAGCTTGGCGATCGAGACCCACAAGCTGCTGCATGTGCAACGCCAAGCGCGACGGGGCATGCGGGCCGCGGGGGGCGACGCGGGTGCGGGCACGGTCATGGCCAGTGAAAACGTGCGCAAGATGCTGTTGGCTTTTTCGCGCGACTTGCGCGTGGTGCTGCTGCGCCTGGCCTCGCGGCTGCAAACCCTGCGCCACATGGCGGCCCACAAGGTCGCCGTGCCGGCTGACTTGGCGCAAGAAAGCTTGCAGGTGTTTGCCCCCTTGGCCAACCGCTTGGGCATTTGGCAGCTCAAGTGGGAGTTGGAGGATTTGTCGTTTCGCTTTTTGGAGCCGGGCACCTACCGCGAGGTGGCGGCCATGCTCGACGAAAAGCGTGTCGAGCGCGAGGCCTTCATGGCCGAATGGGTGCAGCGCTTGAAAGCCGATTTGCTGGCGCAAAACATCCACGCCCAGGTGCATGGGCGGCCCAAACACATTTACAGCATTGTCAAAAAAATGCGCGGCAAATCGCTGCCCTTTGACCAGGTGTTTGACATCCGCGCGGTGCGGGTGGTGGTGGACAGCGTGCCCAATTGCTATGCCGCCCTGAGCTGGGTGCACAGCCATTTCACCCCCTTGGTCGAGGAGTTTGACGACTACATCGCCCGCCCCAAAAGCAATGGCTATCAGTCGCTGCACACGGTGGTGCGCGATGCGCAGGGCCGGGCCATTGAAGTTCAAATCCGCACCCAGGCCATGCATGCCCACGCCGAGCTGGGCGTGGCCGCGCATTGGGCCTACAAAGAAGCCGGCAGCAAAGGCTATGCCGGTGTGGCCGCATCCAAAGCCGCCAGCGACAAGATTGCCCTGATGCGCCAGCTGCTGGCCTGGGAGCGCGAGATGACCGGCGCGGGCGAAGCCGACCCAGGTGCAGCGGCGATGCAGCACGACCGCATTTATGTGCTCACGCCGGACGCGGCGGTGGTCGAGTTGCCCGTGGGTGCCACGGGGGTGGATTTTGCTTACACCGTGCACACCAATTTGGGCCACCGCTGCCGTGGCGTGCGCGTGGATGGGCAGATGGTGCCCTTGAGCACACCGCTGGACAACGGCCAAACGGTGGAGGTCATCGCCGCCAAAGAGGGGGGCCCCTCCCGCGACTGGCTCAACCCTGACCTGGGCTTTTTGGCCAGCGCCCGGGCGCGGGCCAAGGTGCGCGCCTGGTTCAATGCCCAAGTGGCCCAAGAAACCATGGCACGGGGCCGCGAGGCGGTGGAAAAGTTGCTCCAGCGCGAGGGCAAAACCGCCACCCGGCATGAGGACTTGGCCAGCAACTTGGGCTTTGCCAGTGCCGAAGACTTGTTTGAGGCGGTGGGCAAAGACGAGTTTTCATTGCGACACATCGAGTTGTTGCTGCGCCCGGCCGTCGCCCCTGAACCCGTGGATGAACGGCTGTTGCGCAAGGTGCAACGCCCCAAACCGCTGCACACGCCAGGGGGTGTCTTGGTGGTGGGTGTGGATTCGTTGCTCACCCAATTGGCGCGCTGTTGTAAACCTGCGCCGCCTGACGACATCCGTGGTTTTGTCACAAGGGGTAAAGGGGTCAGTATTCACCGTTCCGACTGCGGCAACTTTCAGCAAATGGCTTTGCGCGACAACAACCGCGTGATCGAAGTGGCTTGGGGCCAACCCAAAGCCGCCGATGCGCAGGTCTATCCGGTGGATGTGTCGATCGAAGCCTTTGATCGCCAGGGTTTGTTGCGCGATATTTCTGAAGTGTTTTCAAAAGAAAAAACCAATGTCATTGGTGTTCAAACCCAGTCCATCAAAGACATGGCCTACATGACCTTCACGGTGGAGGTCAGCGACTCGCGTCGCCTAGAAAAAGTGTTGACCTTGGTGCGGGATGTCTCGGGTGTGAGGGCCGCGCGTCGGCGCTGACAATCAAGTTACCTGCAGGGTGCTTGCAGGCCTAGGCAATGTCAGCCTCAAGCGGGCCACTGAGGCACCATGGGGGCGAGATTTAAGTCTGCTACAATCACATCTTCGAACAATTTAGGCGCGTAGCTCAGCTGGTTAGAGCACCACCTTGACATGGTGGGGGTCGTTGGTTCGAGTCCAATCGCGCCTACCAAAATTGATAGCTTCAATTTTTCCCCGTCCAGCCCGGTACTGTCTGATCAGTAACGGGTTTTTGTTTACCCACGGGAGCTGACCCATGAGCAGCGATAACGCAACCACGGCTGACGAAGCGATCGGCCGCATCATCAAAAAATACCCCAACCGCCGCTTGTATGACACATCGTCATCCAGCTACATTGCTTTGGCGGACATCAAAGAACTGGTCATGCGTCACACACCCTTTGTGGTGCGCGATGCCAAAACCGGTGAAGACATCACCCGAAGCCTCTTGTTGCAAATCATTTTGGAAGAAGAAGCTGCCGGCGCACCGATCTTGACCGAGCGTGTGCTGGCCAACATCATTCGCTTTTATGGCCACACATTGCAAGGCTATATGGGCACTTATTTAGAAAAAAATGTGCAATCCTTCATCGACATGCAAATGCAATTGACCGAACAATCGGTACCCAGCGCCATGTCTAACTGGATGGCATTGCAAGAAAAATTACAAGATCAAATGAAAAACAATTTGCAACAGCAAACCGATCACATGTTGCGCGTCATGGGGATGAAAAAATCATGAGCACCACAGACACACAAGCCCCCAAAATTGGTTTTGTCAGCTTAGGCTGCCCCAAAGCGCTGACCGACTCAGAGTTGATCTTGACGCAACTCAGTGCCGAGGGCTATCAAACCACCAAAACATTTGCCGGTGCCGATTTGGTCATCGTCAACACCTGTGGCTTCATCGACGATGCGGTCAAAGAAAGTCTCGACACCATTGGCGAAGCCTTGGCCGAAAACGGCAAGGTGATCGTCACCGGTTGTTTGGGCGCGCGTTCAGGCGAAGCCGGCGGCAATTTGGTGTTGGAAACCCACCCCAGTGTGTTGGCCGTCACAGGCCCACACGCCACCCAAGAGGTGATGGACGCGGTGCACGCTCATTTGCCTAAACCACACGACCCATTCATCGACTTGGTGCCCAACGCGTTTGGTGAAGCCGGTGTGAAACTCACACCCAAGCACTATGCGTATTTGAAAATCAGCGAAGGCTGCAACCACCGTTGCACTTTTTGCATCATCCCTTCCATGCGTGGTGATTTGGTCAGCCGTCCCATTGGCGATGTGTTGAAAGAAGCGCAAGCTTTGTTTGAAGGCGGTGTCAAAGAGTTGTTGGTCATCAGCCAAGACACTTCAGCTTATGGCGTGGATGTGAAATACATCACTGGTTTTTGGGATGGTCAGCCTGTCAAAACACGCACACTCGAATTGGCGCAATCGCTGGCCAAGTTGGCCGAGCGTTATGGTGCTTGGGTGCGTTTGCACTATGTGTATCCCTACCCCAGTGTGGATGACATCATTCCGCTGATGGCCTCTGGGCAAATCTTGCCTTACTTGGATGTGCCGTTTCAACACAGCCACCCCGATGTGTTGAAGCGCATGAAGCGTCCTGCCAGTGGTGAGAAAAATCTAGAACGCATTGCACGCTGGCGTGAAATCTGTCCTGAGATCGTGATTCGCAGCACTTTCATCGCGGGCTTTCCCGGTGAAACCGAAGAAGAGTTTGAACATTTGCTCAACTTTTTGCGTGAAGCCGAGATTGACCGTGCAGGTTGTTTTGCTTACAGCCCAGTCGATGG
>Ga0209033_1002124_pt1 | contig 11039 bp, 10 predicted proteins | sample LauGreFa1BDMLBDN_2_FD_188218 | JGI IMG/M metagenome (GOLD analysis project Ga0209033, IMG submission 188218) | Freshwater lake microbial communities from Lake Michigan, USA - Fa13.BD.MLB.DN (SPAdes) (version 2) | ecosystem: Environmental > Aquatic > Freshwater > Lake | place: Lake Michigan, USA...
TGAATTTCTTACATCTTCACTCCCAATTCGAATTTTTTCCAATCCACGATCAAGCCCTTCACTGATGATCACCACCGTACCGCCAATTTTAAAGGTATCTTTCGATGATTTGAATGATGCGGCGCTGTCCATGTTGCCTGTTCTCAAGATGGTGATATTACCAACCTTGATGGTATCAATGCTTTTTTTAACGGTGCTATCGGTTTGAGCAAAGCCCTGATGTTGTAAAATCAGTAATAAAACACTCTTCCAAAAAAACTTCATACGCTTATTTTTTATTTGATACTGGAATGGCAAAACTTGCCACCTGAATATATTTTTTCTGATCGTCTGTCTCCTTTTCCTTGAATAGCTGTCGACTCAATTTCCGGACCAACCCCCTCAATCTTCCCTGTTCTGTTGATTTGGCAGAAGCCTCAATGATCATAGAGGTATTGATGGAAACGGCATCCGGCTGGGTTGGTGCAGGCGAGGCCATTCTGTATGCTGCTGCCCTCAATGCCTCCTCACTCAAATTAGAGGAAGGAGTCGATGCAATCACAACTGTTTCTTCTGATTTGCTTTCCATCTCAGGAACAATTACAGGTTCTTCTACCTGCAACACCAATTCCTCTGCAACTGCCAGTTGAATTTTTTTGGTCCTGCGAGATGATACAATATTTGTTAGTTTTTCAGATTTGGATGGTACGGTATTGGACGCCAATGAGTTTTGAGGGGCTGCCAAAGATCCTTGAACAATATTTTTTGTAACCGGCAGGCTGGTAGGTATTTGCTCTTGCTGATTGAACAAAAAGAATAGACCAACCAGCAGCAACATACTTGCGGCTATTGCCATAGAATAATAAGATCTTTTTTTTCCAAGAGACATTTGTCTATACAATTCCTGTTTAAAAGGATATACAATTGATGTATCGGCTTCAAACCTCAAATCATTCAGTGACATTTGATCTGCCAACAAAACAGATTTATCTGGAAAAGCAACTTGCTCAGGATGAAATTGTAGCCGTTGGATTGAGTCAAACTCTTTTTGGCAAGAGGGATTCTTTCGGACAAACTCCTCCACCTCCCATCTTTCATCAGCAGACAGTTCATTGTCGGCATACATGAAAAACCAAGTTTCAAAATTTGTTTGATCAACCATTATATCAGGTTTTCAATTTTACCGATGTATTCCTTCATTTGCATGCGGGCCCTGTGCAAATAAACTTTCACCTGGCTTGCATTCAATGATGTTATCTTTCCGATTTCATCGTATGAGTACCCCTCATAATCTTTTAATAAAATCAAAGATTTTTGAAGGGGCGTTAATTGTTGCAAAGCCTTTTCCAACTCTCCCTTTAAACTTGTTTGCTTTGACCAGCTGATTTTTAAAGACTCACTAAATTCATCCACCAGGGTCATTCTTTTGTTTTTCCTAATATGATCAATCATCTGATTGTATGCCACTGTAAACAGATAAGCCTTCGCTGTTTCAATTTTTACATCTTGGTGATTCTTCCACATTTTTTCAAAGGCAGACTGCACTACGTCTTGTGCATCTTCAGGAACCTGCATATTTTTTAATATGAAGCGGTATACCCCATCTGCATATTGATCCACACACTGATTATATTCCCTCTCAGTCATTTAGTCTTGGTTAGGCACGTATATTTGTGATACGAATTTCGATCGCAAATGTTACAGATCGGTCAAAAAAAATCACTTTAACGATTTATTTATGAACCAACCGCTTGTCAATCGCATTGCTGCAGAATTGGAAGAAATCAAAGAGGCAGGATTATTCAAAAAAGAGCGAATCATTGAGAGCCCGCAAGGTGCTGTCATCAATGTTGGTGGCAAAGATGTCATCAACCTCTGCGCAAATAATTACCTGGGGCTTTCATCCCATCCTAAAATCATCGAAGCTGCAAAAAAATATATTGATGAAAGAGGATACGGCATGAGTTCTGTCAGATTTATTTGCGGAACACAGGATATACACAAAGAACTCGAACAGAAAATATCTGCCTTTCTCGGAACAGAGGATACTATTTTATATGCTGCTGCCTTTGATGCCAACGGTGGTGTATTTGAACCGTTGTTCAATGAACAGGACGCCATCATCTCCGATGAATTGAATCATGCGTCCATCATCGATGGTGTAAGGTTATGCAAAGCACAACGATACAGATATGCACACAACAATATGGAAGATCTTGAAGCCAAATTGAAAGAAGCTGCACACCTGAGAAATCGCATCGTGGTGACCGATGGTTCATTCAGTATGGATGGCACCATTGCACAATTGGATAAAATTGTTGCGCTTGCTGAAAAATATGATGCGGCTGTCATGATTGATGAATGTCACTCATCCGGATTTCTTGGAAAGACCGGAAGAGGTACACATGAGCATTGTGGCGTAGTTGGAAAAATTGATATCATCACAGGTACACTTGGAAAAGCATTGGGTGGAGCATCGGGCGGATTCACAAGCGGCAGGAAAGAAGTGATTGAAATGCTTCGCCAGCGCAGCCGTCCATATTTATTTTCCAATACACTTGCCCCGAGTATTGTGGGTGGATCCATTGCAGTACTTGATCTGTTGAGTGAAACAACTGCGTTGAGAGATAAATTGGAATGGAATACCCAATATTTCAGAAATGAAATGACCAAGGCTGGATTCGACATCAAACCCGGTGTGCATCCGATTGTACCGATCATGTTGTATGAGGCAACAGTAGCGCAGGAAATGGCAGCAGCCTTGCTGGAAGAAGGAATTTATGTGATTGGATTTTTCTACCCGGTTGTTGCCAAAGGCAAAGCACGTATCAGGGTTCAATTGAGTGCGGCACATGACAAGGAACATTTGGATAAAGCAATTGCTGCTTTTGTGAAAATAGGCAAAGCAATGAATGTGATCGGGTAATTCCTTTGACTATGCTGGCTCAACCCATGCGCCACTTTCTTTCAAAAGATTGATGAGTTCATCAACAGCAACTTCGCTGTCAACATTTTTCTTGACAATTTCTTTGCTGCGGTACAATGTGATTTTACCCGGACCACTGCCGACATAACCAAAGTCCGCATCTGCCATTTCACCAGGACCGTTCACGATGCATCCCATGATGGCAATCTTTACTCCTTTGAGATGATTGGTAACAGAACGTATTTTAGCTGTTGTTTCCTGCAAGTCAAACAAAGTTCTGCCACAGCTAGGGCAACTGATGTACTCTGTTTTTGAAATCCTAGTTCTTGTTGCTTGAAGTATACTGAAAGCAGTATTGTTGGCAAACTGATAGATGTCTTTTACAGGTAGATACGTACGTCCTTTTACCACAGGATTGTCCATTGCACTTCCCTCACCAAATCCAAGACAGATGCCATCCCCCATCCCATCCAAGAACAATGCACCTGTTTCAGTAGCAAACTGTATCAAATGTTCATCAGGTGTATGGTTGTTGCTCTCTGAAAAAAGTACAACAGGATGATGAATGCCAAGCGCTGCCAATTCTATGAATATACCCCTTACAGACTGCATTGCATTTTTAGCATTGCTTTTTACACAGAGTACAATATTTTTTTCGTCCCTCAATTTCAACAACTCCCCTAGTCCCTCTATTAAAATAAAATTGATCCTGCCACTCTTCTTTTCAGCTGCTTGAAATTCTTTCAATGAAAACAATGGGAAACTGGATTCCGATTCTTTCCAAAAAGGGGCCAATACAATATTTTTCAAAGTGCCTGGCAGGTGAAAATCAATTTGCTTTTCACCAGTATATATGAAGTCGGCTGCAGCATCGCTGATGGCCCACTTATCAGTTGGCGCATCATATGTATACCCGATGCTTTGCAGGTGCTCGGGAATGATTTTTTCAATTGATCCCATATCCGCCATTACAACCGGGACCTGTTTTCCTCCAATATTCTCTACAACTGCAGATTCTCTTCGCTTGTACTCAAACGGTGAATAAGGCAGTTTGGCGATTTCCGGTAACGATGATGAAATACTGCGCCCATTGTATCTATTAACTATATCCTTGCAAACAGGAATTTCAAATTCTGGATCTTCTGTGAGTGAAACCCTGATGGTGTCTCCTATTCCATCTTCCAGCAATGTGCCGATTCCAATGGCTGATTTGATACGACCATCTTCACCATCACCCGCTTCTGTTACGCCCAAATGCAAAGGATAACAAATTCCAAACTCTTGCTGCATGGTTTGCACCAACAAACGATAGGCCTGAACCATCACCAGCGGATTGCTTGACTTCATGCTCAGCACAATGTTGTGGTAAGATTCATCACGCGCAATGCGCAAAAATTCCATTGCACTCTCTACCATTCCATTCGCACTGTCGCCATACCTGCTCATGATGCGATCACTCAAAGAACCGTGGTTGGTGCCAATGCGCATGGCAGTGCCGTGCTCTTTGCAAATTTTTACAAGTGGTGTAAACCTATCACGAATGCGTTCGATTTCTTCATTGTATGCAGCATCGGTATACTCGATGAATTCAAACTTCTTTTTATCGGCGTAGTTACCCGGATTCACACGCACCTTTTCAATCAAACGCGCAGCAATTTCAGCAGCGTTGGGCGTAAAATGAATATCCGCCACCAATGGTGTTGTATACCCACGTTTGCGCAACTCTTTTTTTATTTCCAATAAATTTTGGGCTTCGTTTTTAGATGGCGCTGTGATGCGCACCAATTCTGCACCTGCTTCAATACAACGAATGGTTTGTTCCACCGTCGCCTTGGTATCCATCGTATCTGTGGTCGTCATGGTTTGAACACGAATAGGATGATTGTTGCCAAGAAGCAGGTCGCCTATTTTTACTTCAACTGTCTGAAGTCGTTGGTACGTTAAAAGAGAGGGTGTGTACAATTGCATCATGACTAAGTTACATGATCCCCTTAAAAAATCCGATATGGGTCAGTATCTCTTTACAAAGTTGATCACTTGTTGATGAAGTTTCCGCATTCAACGGTGCGTCATAGTTGATCACAAAGGGATAGACATGCCGATTTTCTTCGATCCATCCCATCACCCAGGCCATTTTTTTATTGTTGTAGATCAGCTCATTTTTCTGATAGGCCAATTGATATTGTGCATTGTTTTCAACTATCAACGTTTTCTTGATGCCCTCTTGCGCACTTCCCCTGAAGGGGAGTTGCTTGAAATACAAACGCTTGATCAAACCCAGTTGCTCATCAGGCGAAATCGTCAATGAATCTTTCTTCCACTTTTTATTGCCGTACTTCACACTGTCGATCCAATATTGCAATGTGTCTTTACCAATCAATTGATTCAGTGAATCGAACCCAATTTGAATGGTATCGCTTGCCAACTTACCGGTATGCACTGCAACCAGCTTGCTGAACAGCATCATACTTTGACCTGCAGGAAAATTTGTTTTGAAACGATCGAGCTCGTAGATCGTGAATTCACCACGGCTGTTGTCGAACATACCGAATGTGCCGGTCAGTCCTTTTTCATTGAAGTACTTACCGATGCTGTCATCAATCGTTACATTGTTGACGGTACAAGAAGCATAGAAAAATAAAACTGAAACTGCGATTGAAATATGTATGATTGCTTTTTTCATAACAATTCATCTTTGTTGTTTTTCCACCAACGCAATCCTACAAATCCTATGATCGCCAATGGAGCAACCATCAGATATATGATTCCAGCATTCAATCCCTTTGCAGGCTTGTGTCCGAGTTGTTGTGCCGTTTTGGTACAAATGGAACATTGAGCGGATGCTTGATGGGCAACAGCCAGGCCGACCAAAATACAAATGACCATCCATGTCCTTTTCATAATATCTAAACAGCTTCGGCCCTCATTTGTTTGGCCAGGCGATTTCTTTCTGTTTCATCCAAAATCAATTTTCTCATTCGGATGAAATTGGGTGTTACCTCAATGCACTCATCATGCTGTATATACTCCATGCATTCTTCCAATGTCATCAAACGCTTGGGGGCAATGCTGGCAGCACCATCGGTGCCACTGGCACGCATGTTGGTAAGCTTCTTGCCTTCGTTGGGATTGACCACGAGATCACCGGGTTTGTTGTTCTCTCCAATGACCATGCCCTTGTATACTTCTTCTCCCGGATCCACAAAGAAGAATCCGCGGTCTTGTAATTTGTCAAGTGAGTATGCGGTAGTACTTCCTCCCTCCTTGGCCAACAAAACACCGTTGTTCCTTCCGGGAATTGGTCCCTTCCAGGGCTTGTATTCACTGAAGCGATGCGCCATCACAGCTTCACCGGCGGTATTGGTCAGCATGTTGGTACGGAGTCCGATCAGTCCGCGCGAAGGGATCTCAAATTCGATATGCTGCATATCACCCTTGGTTTCCATCACTGACATCTCTCCTTTTCTTCTGCTCACCAAGTCGATCGCTTTGGAAGCATATTCCTCTGGAACATCGATCACGAGCACTTCATAGGGCTCACATTTTTTACCATCGATTTCTTTTACCAGTACTTGTGGTTGTCCGATCGTCAGCTCATAGCCTTCTCTTCTCATGGTCTCGATCAAGACGCCGAGGTGGAGGATGCCACGACCATAAACCAGGAAGCTATCCGCACTGTCGGTTTCCTTCACGCGCAGTGCCAGGTTTTTTTCAGTTTCTTTCATGAGGCGGTCACGCAAATGGCGACTGGTAACAAACTTTCCATCCCTGCCGAAGAAGGGTGAGTTGTTGATACTGAAAAGCATGCTCATGGTAGGTTCATCCACATGGATCACCGGCAGGGCTTCAGGATTTTCAAAATCGGCAATGGTATCCCCAATATTAAAATCTTCGATACCTACCACCGCACATAAATCACCGGCATTTACTTCGGTAACCTTGCGCTTACCCATTCCTTCGAATACATACAATTCCTTCACACGCTGCTTCTTCATTGAACCATCTGCCTGCATCAGGGTGATGGGCTGGTTCTCTCGGATGGTATTCCTGGCTACTTTGCCAATGGCAATACGGCCCAAGAAGGATGAATAATCGAGGGATGTGATCTGCAACTGCAGGGTACCTTCCTCTGTTTTGGGAGCCGGCACATGCTTGATGATGCCATCCATCAAAGGAAGAATATTATCTGTCGGCGTGAGACTGTCATTGAACCAGCCGTTCTTACCAGAACCATAATAGGTAGGGAAATTCAATTGCTCTTCTGTAGCATCTAAATTGAAGAAGAGTTCAAAAACTGCATCATGCACTTCATCGGGACGGCAGTTGGGTTTATCCACCTTATTGATTACTACTATAGGATGCAGGTTCAACTGCAGTGCTTTTTGCAACACAAAACGTGTTTGCGGCATGGGTCCTTCAAATGCATCCACCAACAAAATCACACCATCTGCCATTTTCAAAACACGCTCCACTTCACCCCCAAAATCGGCGTGGCCTGGAGTGTCTATTACATTGATTTTCACATCATTATATATAACCGCAGCGTTTTTACTGAAAATGGTTATGCCTCTTTCTTTTTCCAGATCATTGCTGTCCATGATCAACTCTCCTGTCTCCTGGTTGTCTCGAAATACCTTGGCTGTATGGAGAATCTTGTCTACCAATGTTGTCTTTCCATGGTCTACGTGTGCAATGATCGCTATGTTCCTGATATTCATAATGTTATTTAGTCGCCGCAAATTTACGACAATTCACCGGGGCAGGCAATTAAATAATAGTGAATAACACTATTTACTGCCTCTCAGTACATAAAGTACTGTCACCCAAACCAATACAAGCAGCATAGCAGTAAACTGGTGTGCTACCCCCAACCAAAGGAGTGCAGAGGCATTGTTTGCAAACAAAACAGTGAGGATTCCCAACAATACCTGCAGCGGCACAATGATAATAGGCAGTCGGTTGATGCGTTGGAACAATGGGGTGGATGTGATTTTTTTTGCCTGTTGAAACCAGATGAAAATTAAAATCGCAATGATATAGGCAAGTGTCCTGTGGATGAAATGAACGGCCAAAGGATCATGTGTGAAAGTGGATAAGCTATCATTGGACATAGATGAAGGGATCCACTCTCCATTGATCGTTGGCCAAGTGGTTGCAAACTGTGCTGCTTTGAGTCCTGCCATGAACGCACCAAAAATCAATTGCACAACAATCAATAAGAACAACCAAACAGAAAATTTTTTGAGAGATGGTGCTTGAATAAGTTGTTTGGCATCAACCAGCAACTGCAATGCAAACCACAAGGTGTACGACAACAATCCCAGTGCAGAAATAAAATGAATCGCGAGGCGGATATGATTGACATACAAACTTTCTTCGTTCAACCCACTCTTGACCATGATCCAGCCAATCAGTCCTTGCAAAATCCCCAATAAAAAAAGGATCATCAAAGGTTTGACCATCTCCTGCCTGAATTTCTTTTTGATGATGAAATAAACAAATGGCAGAAGAAATACAATTGCAATCAATCTTGCCCATTCACGGTGAAACCATTCCCAGAAATAAATGAATTTGAAATCAGACAATGTAAATTCAAAATTGAGTTGTTTGAATTGTCCGATTTGCTTGTACTGTTCAAATGCTTTTTGCCAATCTGCTTCATTCAATGGCGGAATCGCGCCCAATAAAGGTTTCCACTCAGTGATGGATAAACCTGAACCTGTCAGCCGCGTGATGCCACCCAATAAAACCTGCACGACGATCATGCCTACACCAATCAACAACCAAATCGCTACAGCATTTGATTTTTTTACAACGTTTGCTTGCATGATGCAAAGGTAAATCACAATTTCATCTCTGATTCTTTTGATGAATTTTTCTTGCTACTTTGCAATAGATGCTCAAACCATTTTATCAATCTTTGGAACCAGAAGCAGGTTGCGATGAGGCCGGCAGGGGATGTCTTGCTGGACCGGTATTTGCTGCAGCAGTAGTGCTTCCGAAGGATTTTCACGACAATGATTTGAACGATTCAAAACAAATCAGTGAAAAAACAAGGTTTCGATTGAGAGAGGTGATCCAAAAAAATGCCATCAGTTGGGCGGTGGCAAAAATTGATGCAAAAGAAATCGATGAAATCAATATTTTGAATGCCGCTATCAAAGCCATGCATCAATCGCTTGCACAATTAAAAAATACTCCTGCATATATTATTGTTGATGGAAACAGGTTCAAACCCTATGGTTCCATCCCACATACGACGATCATCAAAGGAGATGGAAAATTTACTTCCATTGCAGCGGCAAGTATCCTCGCAAAAACGCACAGAGATGACTGTATGTTAGAGATGCATGAAAAATTCCCGCAGTATGGATGGAACAAGAACAAAGGCTACGGAACACTCTTGCACCGAAAAGCAATTGCAGCATTTGGAAGGTGTGAGTTGCACAGGGAGAGTTTTAAATTGAAAGAGTTGTAATTGTTGTAGTAGTTGTAAGTTGTAGGTTATAATTTATCGGGAATACAGTTGTCTTTGTTGTCAGAGTTATCAGGGTTGTAGTAGTTGTAAGTTGTAGGTTATAAGTTTTAAGTTGATAATAATGATAGCCTGACAACAATGACAACAACGACAACTGTATTCCTTACAACCTACAACTTAAAACTTATAACCATTACAACCACTACAAATCTACAACTCCCGATCCCTGCCTAATAATCTCCGGCTGTTCCCCCGTCATATCAACAATCGTCGAATACTTCATCCCTCCGATGCCTCCATCAACAACCATATCAACCAATTTAGCGAATCGATCATGAATGATCTCAGGATCTGTATATTCCTCCACCATTTCACCAGGAAGGGACGAACTTAAAATGGGATGTCCCAATACAGCAGCAATGGCATGTGTGATCTTGTGATCCGGCACACGGAGTCCGATGGTGTTCTTTTTACTTTTTAAAATTTTGGGAACTTCCTTGCTTGCAGGAAGAATGAAAGTAAACGGACCTGGAATGTATTGCTTGATGAAACGATATTGAGGAGTCGTAATGGCGCTTGTATATTTACTCAGGTCCGACAAATCACTGCAAACAAATGAAAGATTTGCTTTCTCAGGATCAATGCCTTTGATTCTGCAAATTCTCTCTACTGCTTTCGGCTGAAAAATATCACATCCCAATCCGTATACTGTATCAGTTGGATAAATAACTACACCGCCATCTCTCAGACAGTTTGCAATTTGTTGGATGATTCTTTCTTGGGGATTATCTGGGTGAATACGGACAAGCATAAATTATGCAATCGTCCAGGTCTCATTGCCCCTGATCAATTTATTCAAATCTCCTTTCCCTTTCTTGCTGATCACCTCATCTACCTGTGCCTGCAACATATCTTCGTAACAAGGACGATCGGTTTGATAGAATACCCCGAATGGTCTGGGTAAATGTCCGTCTATGCGAGGATCATCGAACATTCTCACGAGTATCTGTGCTTTGTAAAAATCATGTTCATCATGGATCCAGCAATCATCGGCACTTGCACCATTGCTGAGATCAACAACTACTGGTTTGAAACCATCCAGCTTAATTCCTTTTTCTTTGTTGGCACCAAAGAGCAAAGGCTTGCCCTGCTCAAGGAAAATGGTTTCGATGGGCTTGGTTGCTTTTTCAGTAAAAATTTCGAATGCACCATCGTTGAAGATGTTGCAGTTCTGATAGATTTCCAAAAATGAGGTCCCTTTGTGTGCATTGCTTCTCAACAACATTTCCTGCAAATGCTTTGGATCGCGGTCCATGCTGCGTGCAATGAATGTGCCATCAGCACCCATGGCGAGTGCCAGGGGATTGAAGGGATGATCCAAACTTCCATAGGGAGTTGATTTGGTTACTTTATGTTCTTCAGATGTTGGTGAATATTGTCCTTTCGTCAATCCATATATCTGGTTGTTGAACACCATGAAATTGACATTGAAATTTCTTCTCAATAAATGTATCGTATGATTTCCTCCGATGCTCATCGAATCTCCATCACCGCTTACAATCCAAACACTTAAATCTGGACGTGCTGCTTTGAGTCCGCTTGCAATTGCAGTTGCTCTTCCGTGTATCGAATGCATGCCGAAGGTCTCCATATAAT
>Ga0209033_1002127_pt1 | contig 11033 bp, 9 predicted proteins | sample LauGreFa1BDMLBDN_2_FD_188218 | JGI IMG/M metagenome (GOLD analysis project Ga0209033, IMG submission 188218) | Freshwater lake microbial communities from Lake Michigan, USA - Fa13.BD.MLB.DN (SPAdes) (version 2) | ecosystem: Environmental > Aquatic > Freshwater > Lake | place: Lake Michigan, USA...
TTACTCCATGTCCAAAAACTACGGCATGGCCAGTTGGCGTGTGGGCTATGTGGTGTTTCCAGCCGACTTGTTTGATGCCATGAACAAGGTCCAAGACACTAACCTCATTTGCGCTCCCATGCCCTCTCAATTGTTGGCATTGCAAGCTTTGCAAAAAGGCAAGCCATGGGTTGAACCTAAAGTTCAAGCACTGAGCCAAGTGCGTCAAACGGTTTACAAAGCTTTAGAGGGTTTGGGCGATTTGGTGCAGTTTCCCAAAACGCAAGGGGCGTTTTATGTGCTGATGAAACTGCCTGGTTTAAAAGAAGGCATTGAGCCCATCGCCTTCAACCGCGCCATGACAGAGAAGTTCAAAGTGGCGTCCATTCCTGGCTTTGCATTTGGATTGACGCAGACACATGAGGCCAATTACCAGCGCTTGTCTTATGGCGCGCTAGAGGCCGCCAGCGTGGCAGAAGGTGTACAGCGCTATGTTGCAGCTGTACAAGATTGGTACAGTGCTTACTGAAGCCCACCCTTGAGTGCATCAGGCACGGGCAAGGGCATGACCTCAATGCCCTCCTCGAGTAAATCTTGCGTCTCTTCTATCGAGGCTTGACCCCGAATATTGCGCTCTTCCGATTCGCCATAGTGCATCTTGCGTGCTTCTTCTGCAAAGTTTTGTCCCACGTCCTCCGTGTTGGCAATCACGTGCTTGACCATCTTCATCCAGGCCTCTTGCACCATTTGCACCGTTTCAGGATGCACCTGCGCCAAGCTGGCAGCAGCGGACTCTGCAGCTTGAGTTGTCACGGCAGGTAAATGGGGCGCAGGTGCCGCAGTTCCAGCACCAGCACCAGCATTTGCAGAAACTTCTTCCGTTTGGATCTCTGGCTTTGAATTTCGCGGCTCTGCAGCCCCTAGGTTCAAACGAGGCGCAGAGGGCAATTTGCGCACTTGCGTATTGGCACACAGGGGGCAAGCCACCAAGTCCCTTTCGCGTTGCGACTGATAATCTTCTTCCGAGCCAAACCAGCCTTCAAAATTGTGCATGCCAGCGCACTGAAGGTTAAGGACTTTCATGCAGGATTTTTGCCCCTGTTCAATTGGCCAACATCTGGGACACTGATTGTGCGCACAGTGACATCAAAGCGCCAGGCACAATACCCAAGACCAAGACCAACAAACCATTGAGAGACAAGACAATGCGAACATCAGCGCCAGCTGTGACGGTAGTGGCCGTGACAGCTTCATCAAAGTACATGACTTTCACAACGCGCAAATAATAGAAAGCACCGATGAGAGACATGAACACAGCAAAAACTGCCAATGCAATGTCTGCCGTATGGCCAGATGCGACCAGCGCCTGCAAGACAGACAACTTGGCATAGAAACCGACCATGGGTGGAATGCCAGCCAAAGAGAACATGCAGATGGCCATGACACCCGCATACAAAGGGCTGCGGTTGTTCAAGCCAGCCAGATCGGTAATTTCTTCGCTCTCAAAACCTTGACGGGCCAACAACAAAATAATGCCAAATGTTGCCAAGGTCGTAAGGACATAACCTACGACATAGAACATGGCCGAGCTGTAGGCGTTGGCACCCATGGCCGCATTGCCACTGACCACGCCAGACATCAAACCAATCAGCACGAAACCCATTTGAGCAATGGTGGAATAGGCCAACATGCGCTTGAGATTGGTTTGTGCAATGGCCGCCAAGTTACCAACCAACAATGAGGCGATGGCCAAGAGGGCCAACATTTGCTGCCAATCGATGGCCATCGGCAACAAGCCCTCTACCAACAAACGAATGATGATGGCAAAAGCTGCCAGCTTAGGCGCGCCTGCAATCATGAGGGTGGCCGCTGTAGGGGCACCTTGGTAAACATCGGGTACCCACATGTGGAAAGGCACCACACCGAGCTTGAATGCCAAGCCAGACACCACAAACACCAAACCAAACACCAACACTTGGTGTTTCACTTGGCCACTGGCAATGACTTTGAAAACAGTCGCCAAATCCAAAGAACCTGTCGCACCATACAGCATGGACATGCCATACAACAAGAAGCCAGAAGCCATGGCACCTAGGACAAAGTACTTCATGGCCGCCTCAGTGGCCTGAGCGTTGTCGCGGCGCAGTGCCACCAAGGCATAGCTAGACAAAGTGAGCAGTTCAAGTCCCAAATACAAAACCAAAAAGTTTTGGCCTGAAATCATGACACTCATGCCCAACAAGGCAAACACAGAAAGGCTGAAAATTTCACCGCCGCGCAGCATGTCGCGATCGGCTGCGTAAGGACGTGCATACACCAAGGTCACCATGACGGCGATGGTGGCGAAACACTTCAGCCAATGACCCATGGGATCACTGACCACCAAACGGCCAAAGCCATAAAGCGTGTGACCTGAATCAGCGTAGAAGGCATGCAGCAGTGCCACGCCGCCAAGAGATACCAAACTTAAAACATAAGTCACAGTGCGCTTAGGGCTTGTGACCAACAGGTCAACCAGCGCAATGACGCAGGCCATGACCAGCAACACGATTTCTGGGTAAATCGTCATCCAGCTGGTTGAGTCAATCATGTCTATTCTCTCTATCTTAAAGTTTCAGCTGACCACAAGCGATCAAGGTAATTTGGAAACAGCGACATGCTCTAACAAATTGGCCACAGAGACTTCCATCACATCGGTGAATGGTTTTGGGTACAAGCCCATGTAAAGCACCGCAACGGCCAGCAAGGCCATGACTGTGAACTCACGCGCATTGATGTCTGTGAGTTCTTTCACATCGTCGTTGGTGACCGGGCCCAAGTAAACGCGCTTGTACATCCAGAGGGTGTAAGCAGCGCCAAAGATCAGGGCAGAGGCGGCCAACAGGCCCACCACGAAGTCAAACTTGACAGCACCCAAAATGACCATCCACTCACCCACAAATCCTGCAGTGCCTGGCAAACCGCAATTGGCCATGGCGAACAGCAAAGCGAACGCTGCAAACTTGGGCATGGTGTTGACCACACCGCCGTAGCTTGCAATTTCTCGCGAGTGAACACGGTCATACAGCACGCCAATCGACAAGAACATGCCCGCTGAAACAAATCCGTGCGCAATCATTTGCACCAAGCCACCCGACACGCCAAGCGGGCTGAAGATAAAGAAGCCCAGGGTCACGAAACCCATGTGCGCCACGGATGAATACGCCACCAGTTTTTTCATGTCTTGCTGCACCATGGCCACCAAGCCCACATAGATCACGGCCACCAAGGACAACACGATCATGAAGGTGCCCCATTCGTGCGCTGCATCGGGCGCAATGGGCATAGAGAAACGCAAGAAACCGTAGGCACCCAGCTTCAACATGATGGCCGCCAGCACTGCAGAGCCGCCTGTAGGCGCTTCAACGTGCACGTCGGGCAACCAAGTATGAACAGGCCACATCGGCACCTTGACCGCAAAGGCCGCAAAGAATGCAAAGAACAAAAAGTTTTGTGCTGTGGCAGACAAAGGCAGCTCATGCCAAGTTGCAATGTCAAAACTACCACCCGATTGGATGTACAAGAAGATCAAAGCGATCAAAGTCAGGAGAGAGCCCAACAAGGTGTACAAGAAAAACTTGAAGGCTGCATAGATCTTGTTGGGGCCACCCCATATACCAATGATCAAGTACATGGGAATCAGCGTGGCTTCAAAGAACACATAGAACAACAAGCCGTCTAAGGCTGAGAACACGCCAATCATCAATCCAGAAAGGATTAAGAAAGCGGCCATGTATTGGTTGACTTTGCGTGTAATGACTTCCCAACCCGCAATGATCACAACCACATTGATGAAGGCCGTCAGAATGATGAGCCACAGAGAGATGCCGTCTACACCCAAGTGGTAGTTCACATTGAAACGTTCAATCCAAGAAGCTTTTTCGACAAACTGCATGTCAGCGGTATCGAGTTTGAAACCCGCATACAAAGGCAGCGTGGCCAAAAAACTCACAATGGCACCGACCAGCGACAACCAGCGCACAGATTGCGCTTGTTCATCACGGCCCAAGGCCAATAAAACAATGCCGAACGCAATAGGCGTCCAAATGGCAAGGCTCAACATTCCCATTTTGTAAATCCTTATTTGTTGAGCCAGACGAAGTACGTCATGAGCAAAAAGATACCCAAGATCATGACCAAGGCGTAGTGGTACAGATAACCCGTTTGCAACTTGCGCGTCCAGTTAGAGACCATGCCCACCAACTTCCAAGAGCCATTTACAAGCAAGCCGTCGATCAAGGTGCGATCGCCGACTTTCCACAGGCCACTGCCCAAGGCACGTGCTCCGCGCGCCAAAATGTTTTCATTGATCCAGTCCATGTAGTACTTGTTCTCAAGCAGAACCACCAAGGGACGCAAGGCACGGCCCATGGCGGCAGGCACTGCAGGATTGATCAAGTACATGTACCAAGCCACCACCACACCCGCCAAGGCAAGCCAAAATGGTGCTGTGCTAACTGCGTGCAAAGCCATGGCCACAGGGCCATGGAAGGCTTCTGTCAATATTTTCATGCCAGCATGCTTTTCAGCATCGATGAAGATGGCATCTTTGAAGAACTCGCCAAACAGCATGGGTTGGATGGTCATGAAACCAATGACCACCGACGGAATGGCCAACAAAATCAGAGGCACTGTGACCACCCAAGGCGACTCGTGAGGACTGTGGCTTTCGTGGTCATCGTGGTGATCGCCATGGTGTGCATCGGGGTTCTGGTCGTAGCGCTCTTTGCCATGGAACACCAAGAAGTACATGCGGAAAGAATAGAAAGCCGTGACAAATACGCCAGCCAACACTGCAAAGTTGGCAAAGCCAGCAGCAGCCAAGTTGCTTTCGTGCACGGCTTCAATGATGCTGTCTTTGGAGTAGAAACCTGAGAAAAATGGCGTTCCGATTAAAGCCAAAGAACCCAGCAAGGAAGTGATCCAAGTGATGGGCATGTACTTGCGCACGGCGCCCATGTACCGAATATCTTGGTTGTGGTGCATGCCCATGATGACCGAGCCGGCACCTAAGAACAGCAGGGCTTTGAAGAAGGCGTGGGTCATGAGGTGGAACACAGCCACCGAATAGGCTGATGCACCCAATGCCACTGTCATGTAGCCCAATTGAGACAAGGTGGAATAAGCCACCACCCGCTTGATGTCATTTTGGATGATGCCCAAGAAGCCCATGAACAAGGCCGTGATGGCACCAATGATCATGATGAAATTCAAGGCAGTTTCAGACAACTCGAACAAAGGTGACATGCGTGCCACCATGAAGATGCCCGCCGTGACCATGGTGGCGGCGTGGATCAATGCGGAGATGGGTGTGGGGCCTTCCATGGAGTCTGGCAGCCACACATGCAAAGGAAACTGAGCTGACTTGCCCATGGCACCAATGAACAAGCAAATACAAATGACCGTGATCAACATCCACGAAGTGCCAGGCAATGTGAGGGCACTGAGGTCTGCTGCTTGGGCAAATGCTTCTGTGTAATTCAGGGTACCCGTGTAGGCGGCAATGAGGCCAATGCCCAAGATAAAGCCAAAGTCGCCCACTCGATTCACCAAGAAGGCTTTCATGTTGGCAAAAATAGCGGTGGGTTTGTTGTACCAAAAACCGATGAGCAGGTAAGACACCAAGCCCACAGCTTCCCAGCCAAAAAACAACTGCAACATGTTGTTGCTCATCACAAGCATCAACATGGAGAAAGTGAACAAAGAGATGTAGGCAAAAAACCGGTTGTAGCCTTCGTCTTCATCCATGTAGCCAATGGTGTAGATGTGAACCATGAGCGACACAAAGGTGACGACGCACATCATCATGGCGGTGAGGCCATCGACCATGAAACCCACCTCCATTTTGAGGTCGCCCACAGTCATCCAAGTGTAAAGAGTTTCATTGAAGCTCGCGCCATCGATGGCCACACTCTTCAATGTAGAGGCTGACAAAATGAATGCAATGAGCACACCCAAAATAGTGAGCGAGTGTGTAAGGCGGCGACCGATCCAGTTACCACCAAATTGTGTACCTAAAATGCCTGCCAATACGGCGCCCGCCAAGGGGGCCATAGGCACTGCAAGCAGCGTAGTTGCGTTGAGGGTTTGGCTCATGTTGTTTTAACCTCTTAACCCTTGAGCGAATCAAGTTCATCCACATTGATGCTGTTCATGTTGCGGAACAAAAGCACCAAAATGGCCAAACCGATGGCGGACTCGGCGGCTGCCACTGTCAAGATGAAGAACACGAAAACTTGTCCGTGCATGTCACCCAAATAGTGAGAGAAAGCCACAAAATTCATATTGACAGCCAAGAGCATCAGCTCAATGGCCATCAAAAGCACAATCAAATTCTTTCGGTTCAAAAAGATACCGATAACTGAGAGGGCAAACAACATAGCGCCTAACGACAAATAGTGTCCCAGTGTCAAGGTCATGATTTGGTCTCCTTGGGGGCATCAGCATCAGCACCAGCAGGCACTTCTGGCGCTTTAGGCGCCTCCCCTACTTTCACAGCATCCATTTTCACAACGACCAAACGATCGCTGGGAAGGACATTCACTTGCTCGGAAGCACTGATGGCTTTGCTGTCTTTGCGTTGACGCAGCGTGAGCGCAATGGCTGCAATCATGGCCACCAACAAAATAGCCGCTGCCACTTGAATGGGCATGAGGTATTCGGTGTAAAGCAAGATACCCAGGGCCTTGCTATTGGAAATTTGCGGCCCAATTTGACCCACAGCAACGGCCACTTTAGGCGCCTCAGAAGTTCTAAAACCACTCATTAGCACAGCCGCCATTTCGAGTGCAATGAGGGCACCCAAAGAGGCAGCCAAGGGAAAGTGTTTCCAGAAGCCTTGACGCAAAGTATCCAAGTTAAGGTCAAGCATCATGACCACAAACAAAAATAGCACCATCACGGCACCCAAGTAAACCAAGACCAAGACCATGGCCAAGAACTCAGCTTGGAGCAGCAACCACAGCCCCGAAGCTTGGGAGAAAGCCAGCATCAGAAACAACACAGCATGAACTGGGTTGCGCGCAGTCACGACTCGGAATGATGCAAACAGAAGCACCACCGAGAAGAGATAAAAGAAACCAGTTTTGACGTCCATGGGTTGTCGCTTGTTAGTTTTTGTAAATCAACCGATCAACGGTATTTGGCATCGGCCGCTCTGGCCTGAGCAATGTCTTTTTCATAGCGATCGCCGACAGCCAAGAGCATTTCTTTGGTGTAGTGCAAATCGCCACGCTTCTCGCCGTGGTATTCCAAAATAGAAGTTTCCACAATGGAATCGACAGGGCAGCTTTCTTCGCAGAAACCACAGAAGATGCACTTGGTTAAATCGATGTCATAACGCGTGGTTCTGCGCGAGCCATCAGTTCGAACCTCAGATTCAATGGTGATGGCCATTGCAGGGCAAACAGCCTCACACAATTTGCAAGCAATGCAGCGCTCTTCGCCGTTTTCATAGCGGCGCAAAGCGTGTAAGCCCCTGAAGCGAGGAGACAAGGGTGTCTTCTCTTCGGGGAACTGCAGGGTGACCTTGCGACGGAAAGCATAACGCCCCGTCAAAGCCATGCCCTTGACCAACTCAAACAGCATGAAGCTCTTGAGAAAGTCTTTGAGCGAAAAATTGGATACAGCCACAGTAGACATGTCTTAACCCGGTTATTTCCAAATGTTCCAAGGCGAGTGCAACCACGCGCCCACAATCAACAGCCACACCAAAGTGACTGGAATAAAAATCTTCCAACCCAAACGCATGATCTGGTCATAACGGAAACGCGGGAATGTAGCGCGAATCCAAATGAACATAGACACAACGAGGAAAGTTTTGATGCCCAACCAAATCCAACCAGGAATAAAGTTGAACAAAGCACTGTCGATGGGTGACATCCAGCCGCCCAAGAACATGATCACAGCCAAGATGGACACCAGCCACATGCTGGCGTATTCGGCCAAGAAGAAGATGGCAAAGCCCATGCCAGAGTACTCCACCATGTGACCCGCCACAATTTCGGCTTCACCCTCTACCACGTCAAAGGGGTGGCGGTTGGTTTCAGCCACACCTGAAATAAGGTAGACCATGAAGATCGGAAACAAAGGCAACCAGTTCCAGGACAAGAAGTTCAGACCCATGCTGGCCATTTCGCCTTTGCCCTGAACCAACACAATTTCAGTCAAGTTCATGCTGCCAGTGACCATGATGACCACCACGAAGCAAAAGCCCATGGCAATTTCGTAGCTCACCATTTGAGCAGAGGCGCGCAATGCACCCAAGAAGGCGTATTTTGAATTTGAGGCCCAGCCCGCAATGATCACACCGTAAACCTCAATGGAGGTGATGGCCATGACCAACAACAAGCCTGCGTTGATGTTGGTGAGCGCCACTTCGGGTCCAAAGGGAATAGCCACCCACGCGGCCAATGCCGGCATGATGGCCATGATGGGGCCTAAACGGAACAAGCCAGGCGCCACAGCAGAAGGTGTGATGATCTCTTTGGTCAGCAACTTAATGGCATCAGCGATAGGTTGCAGCAAACCGAAAGGACCCACGCGGTTGGGTCCCATGCGAACTTGCATGAAGCCGAGTAATTTGCGCTCCCACAAAGTGAGGTAAGCCACGGCACCCATGAGCGGCGCTAAGACACATACAATTTTGATCAAAATCCACAAGACAGGCCACACCATCGTGGACCACCAAGTGGTGGAAATGGCATTCAGGCCACCGTTGTACAGCGCGTCGATCATGCGTGCACTCCTTCAGCAATAGCTTTTGCACTTTCATTTGCATTTCTGGCATCAGCCGTCAATTGCAAAGATGGCGCACGTCGAACCAAGCTGTCGAGTTGGTAAATAGAGGCCACGCAAGGTGCGTCGACATGCCCTGCCAAGCGAACTTCAGAACTGCACGCATTGCTCAAATTCAAAGGTGTGGCGCTGATTTGCTTCAACACATCTTGTGATGTTTCGAAAGCCAATTGGGGCAAGCCCAGCATGTTGGCCAAGACGCGCAACACCTTCCAGGCCGGCCGGGTTTCGGCCAAGGGCTTGACCACCGCATGGAAACTTTGCAAGCGTCCTTCTGCGTTCACGAAACTGCCAGATGTTTCTGTAAAGGGTGCAATGGGCAACAACACGTCTGAGAAAGACATATTGGTTTTAAAAGGACTGAGTGTGACAACCATTTGCATGGCGGCCAAGGCAGCCGCAGCTTTGGCGCCCGCAGCAGAATCTTCAACAGGCTCCGTGTTAAGCAACAAAGCCGCTTTCAAACCACCCGCCAGCATTTGTGCCGCATTCAAGCCACCGGACTGAGGCTCTGCTTTGGCCCACTGTGCACCCACAGTGTTAGCAGCTTCTGTGAGATAGCCATAAGTTGCGCCAGTTTGATCGGCAATCCACTTGGCCAAACTCAGCAAGCTTGATGCATTGGCGTGGTGTGCTGCTGCATTGCCCAACAGAATAGCTTTGCGGTCGCCACCCAAGAGTGACTTGGCAATGGCTTGAGCCTCAGGTGTTGCTTGACCTTGAGCAGGCGCTGTCACGCCCTTCTCTGCCGCAACGGCCGCCGCCACATTGGCCAAACTTTGCGTCCAAGCACTGGCTTCTTGCACATCGGCATGTGCCACTGGCATGGCCCACGCATCGGCTGCATTGAACAAGGCCTTGGAAGTGATGGTGTTGACTTGCGCGCCATTGCGTTGTGCTTGGCGAATGCGCTGCGCAAACAGCGGATGGTCTTTGCGCAAGTTGCTGCCCACCACCAGCACACGCTGGAGTTGTGTCAGGCTGGCAATGGAGGTACCCAAATAACGCACGCCTTCGGCTTTGGCAAACTCGGCATTGCGCAAGCGGTAATCGATGTTGTCAGAACCCAAAGAGCGAACCAAGGTGCTGGCCAAATGCAGTTCTTCCAGTGTGCTGTGTGGGCTGACCAAAGCGCCAATGCTGCTGGCACCATGGTCTTTGCTGATTTGATTCAAACCATTGGCCACATATTCCAAAGCGGTTTGCCAATCAACTTCTTTCCACTCACCACCCTGCTTGATCATGGGGGCGCGCAGACGGTCGGCACTGTTCAAGGCTTCGTAAGAGAAACGATCTCGGTCGGCAATCCAGCACTCATTGACTTCTTCGTTTTCCAAAGGCACCACACGAAGAACTTCGTTGTTTTTAACTTGCACCACCAAGTTGGCACCCGATGAATCGTGCGGGGCAATTGATTTGCGGCGAGACAATTCCCAAGTGCGGGCGCTGTAGCGAAATGGCTTGCTGGTGAGCGCGCCTACGGGGCAAATGTCAATCATGTTGCCAGAGAGTTCTGAGTCAACCGATTGGCCCACGAAGGTTTCAATTTCGGCGTGCTCGCCGCGGTGGGACATGCCCAACTCCATGACACCGGCCACCTCTTGGCCAAAGCGAACACAACGTGTGCAGTGAATGCAACGGCTCATCTCTTGCATGCTGACGAGGGGGCCCACATCTTTGTGAAACACCACACGCTTTTCTTCTTCGTAACGTGAACCCGAGCCACCATAACCCACCGCCAAGTCTTGCAACTGGCACTCACCGCCTTGATCGCAAATGGGGCAATCAAGCGGGTGATTGATGAGCAAAAATTCCATGACCGACTGCTGCGCCTTGATGGCTTTGTCTGACTTGGTGCGAACAATCATGCCTTGCGTCACAGGTGTTGCACATGCAGGCATAGGCTTGGGTGCCTTTTCAACATCGACCAAACACATGCGGCAGTTGGCCGCAATGCTCAATTTCTTGTGATAGCAGAAGTGAGGAATGTAAGTGCCGGCCTTTTCAGCGGCATGCATGACCATGCTGCCCTCAAGGACCTCAACTTTTTGACCGTCTAGTTCAATTTCAACCATGGTTGTTCTGCCGTCTCAAACGTAAGCGGGGACCATGCAGGTCTTGTGCTCAACGTGGTACTCAAATTCGTGACGGAAATGTTTGATCATTCCGCGCACAGGCATGGCGGCGGCATCACCCAAAGCGCAAATGGTGCGGCCTTG
>Ga0209033_1002132_pt1 | contig 11025 bp, 12 predicted proteins | sample LauGreFa1BDMLBDN_2_FD_188218 | JGI IMG/M metagenome (GOLD analysis project Ga0209033, IMG submission 188218) | Freshwater lake microbial communities from Lake Michigan, USA - Fa13.BD.MLB.DN (SPAdes) (version 2) | ecosystem: Environmental > Aquatic > Freshwater > Lake | place: Lake Michigan, USA...
GCGATGGCGTCCCCTTGTATCACACCATGCCGAATAGTTGGCCAACGGCGATCCTGTATGGCCCTGCCATCCATGTGGGGCCTGTTGCGAAATCCCCCAATTGAGGGATAAAAAATCGAACCTCGCCAAGCAGGAAAGAACCATCAAAATCCATGTCAAAAAGAGTCAAAGATAGATGAAATAGGAGGCATGAAAATAGTAAGGAGGAAGCAAATGGCCTTTTACGATTATGACCTCAGTGAGCAGGTAAAAGCGGGGAAACATGAGCGATGTGATATCGAGCGGATTGTAGGTTTTTCAAGTCTGATGTATCGCTTTAAAGAGTTAGAAACAAGTGTCGGTCGAAGTGGGTATGGAATAGGGTAGAGGTAAAAGCCCTGTATCTGCCATTTCATGATGATTGATCAGATCGAGAGCTAGAAAAGCGATTGAGATTGGACCTTGGGTTCAAATGGTTTGGTGGATTTACTGTCTATTCAGAAACGCCTGACCAACCCTTTTTCTGCAGATTTCGGAAACTGATGGGAGCACAAAGAGTAGGCCAACTGTTTAAAATGATCGTGAAAAAGCCTGAAAAAGCAGGGCTCCTAAAATCAGTTTTTCGATTGGCAGATGCAACCGCTGTGATAACCAAACAAACAACGTGGGAAGGGTGGAAGACATAGAGAGAGACAACGGTATAATAGCATGGACTAATTGACAATCAGATGAATGGAAACAACCCAACCGGGCCCATTCACGATTAAATGGTTGGTTGTCCCACACCTCGTTGCATACCGGATCATGGGATGAATCAATCGATCACCCATTGCCTTGCCAAAACCCGCCAATTGGTGATCGACCATTCGTCATGATTCACCCATCATCTGTCCCCCCTCTTTCTAGTTGAATTGCGTGACATAGGGGTTTCCTCATCCATGGATAGGGATACGGGCTAAGTCCCGTTGGATGGGTGATCCCCCTTTACATCGATCCCGACACTGGCTACTCTTTGGGACATGATGATGGAATGGTCGTCGGCTTTTGCGGTTGGTGAACCCAACTTGGATACTCACCATCAAGAATTGTTCTTGTTAACCTCGCGATTGGATGCCGCCATCCAAACCGGTGAGGCCCAGCATTTGGAGGACATCATTATCTTTCTAGAAGACTATGTGGTGTCTCATTTTAACGACGAAGAATCGGTCATGCATCACCATCATTACACTGGCTACGACCTTCACCGTTCGGAACACGATGTCCTAAAATTCAAGGTGGGGGAGTTGCGGAAATGGTTTGATGGCAATGTCCCCAAGGCCCATCTCATTTTTGGTATTCGTCGCACCGTGGATGCCCTCATGACCCATATTCGACTGGTGGATGTGGGCATTGCCGACATTGTCAAAGCCGACAAAGGTCACCCATGAGCCAGCGTGTGCGATGGTGGTGGCCCACCATAAGGGGGATGCGATGAAAAACCCCCACAAGGTATTTGAGACCTACCTCGAGGCAAACGAAGGCCGCTATACCACTCAAAAACGCTTGATCGTGGATGAGATTTTTAAGATTAAAACCCATTTTGAAGCCGAAGCCTTCATCGATCGCTTACGCTCAGATCCCCAGCAAAAAGTGGCCCGGGCGACGGTATATCGCACCATTCGCCAATTATTAGATGCCGGTCTTTTACAAAAAATTGCCACCCGGGATGGGCGAGTGTATTATGAAAAATCCATTCCTGATCGCCATCATGACCATATGATTTGCAGTGAGTGTGGCAAAATACTTGAAATCAAAAAAAATGACATCGATCAAGTATTGTCAGAGTATTGTGATAAGATAGGGTTTTACCCTGAGTATCGGTCCCTTCATATTTATGGACAATGTGCCAAATGCCACAAAAAAAAATAACGCCACCACCCGAATACCAAACCATACTTTCCCGTACAATCCGGAGCATTTCGGCCATTGTCGATGAGCTGGAATCCGAGATTTTGTATCACCCCACCATGCGAGCGTCGCATCATGAGTGGGTCATGGATGTGGTTCCCCTGGTCAAAAAACTAACCGATGCCCGGCGCTACGCAGAAGGGGCGTTGCCCCACTAAAAAGGAGTCCCCATGTCTACCCCTCATCTTACCCCTGCCATCAAGGCCCAGTTGGATGCGTTAATCGAGATGATGCCCCAAGATGAATCGGATTTGAAGCCCATGTTGGTGTCGTTGTTGGGCATTTTATCCGTCACGCAAGACCGGCAGGACCGAAACATTATCAAGCATTCCTTGCGTGAATTATTGGCCGCATTTCAGGTATTTGCCCCGTATCGTGATGTAAGAAAAGTGGCCATTTTTGGGTCGGCCCGAACCCCGGAGACCCACCCTGCGTATCAATTGACCGAGGCATTTGCCCGGTTGATCACCCAAAAAGGGTACATGGTCATCACGGGTGCAGGGGGGGGCATTATGGAGGCGGGTAACCGAGGGGCGCAGGTCAACATGAGTTTTGGGGCCAATATTATGTTGCCCTTCGAACAATCCCCCAATCCATATATTGATACGTCGTCTAAATTGGTGTCGTTCAAATATTTTTTTAATCGAAAATTAATGTTCATTCGTGAGTCGGATGCCACCGTATTATGCCCGGGTGGGTTTGGTACCCATGATGAGGCATTTGAGGTGTTGACCCTGGTTCAAACCGGCCGGTGTGCCCCCCGTCCGGTGGTGTTGTTGGCCCCCGAAGGGGATACGTATTGGGACCGCTGGATTGAGTTTGTTCAGTCCGAATTATTGGGGCAACAGTACATTTCGGATGATGATTTGTTTTTGTGGCGTCCCTTGCAGTCGGCCCAAGAGGCGGTGGATCACATTGCACGGTTTTATCGTCGCTATCATTCGATTCGTTACCATGATGACCTTACCATTATCCGCTTGAATAGTCCGTTATCACCCGAGGCGTTGCGTGACATGAACACCAAATTTAAATCACTCTTGGTGAAAGGCGAGATTGAACAAGTGATGCCCAACGAATTGGGGTTTGACCATGACGTGTATCCTGAGTTACCACGGCTGTTGGTCTACTATAACCGCAGCACCTTTGGCCGTTTGTACCAAGTGATTGACTTTTTAAATCACGTACCAGATCGTCCATGATGTGGCTATTGGGGCAAGACCCCCAGGAAGCAATCCCTGCGTTGTGTGAATTGGGCATGCCCCGGTTAGCCGCCAAGCAGCTGATGCAGTGGGTTTATCGAGGGGTGTTAAGTGCCGATGGCATGACCGACATATCCAAGGCGGTCCGGGCCACGTTCGAGACACTGGGTATTGGCCTAAACCCATTCAAGCAGGTTCGCTCTTATAGTGCCAAAGGGGACTTGGCCACCAAGTTTGAATTAACCCTAGATGATGGGGCCAAGATTGAATCGGTGGTGTTGCATGAATCGGATTACCATACACTATGCGTCTCATCGCAATCGGGTTGTCCGGTTGACTGTCGGTTTTGTTTAACGGGCGTGGTAGGGTTTAAGCGGCAATTGCGGGTGGACGAGATTTTAGGTCAGTTGTCGGTGGCCATTCAAGCCGGTTTTCCCATTACCAATGTGGTGTTCATGGGCATGGGCGAGCCCCTATTAAATGCCGATGCGGTGTTGGCTGCGATTGATGCGATGAATGCCCCGTGGGGGTTTGGGTTATCCAAACGCAATGTAACGGTGTCCACATCGGGGTATGTGGCGGGCATTCGGCGTCTGATCGATGAAAAACGGGCGGTGAATTTGGCTTTTTCGGTGGGATCCCCCGACCCGACCATTCGCCGGACCATTATGCCAATCGAAGATCGCAATCCCATTATGACGGTAGCCCGAACCTTAAAAGAGTATGGGGCCTTACACAATCGCAAATTGACACTGGAATACACCTTGTTAGATGGGGTCAACCATTCCGATCAAGAATGCCGTGAATTGGCCCATTTGGCACAGTACCTCGATGCCAAAGTCAACCTCATTAACCTAAACCCCCATCCCAAAATTCCGTTTCGACCCGTGAGTGAGGCCACGTTACAACGGTTTAAAACGGGGTTGGCCAAGCAAAAAGTCCCCGTTACCATTCGATTTAAGCGGGGGCAAGACATTGCCGCTGCCTGTGGTCAATTGGGAGAAAGCTGTTTATCCACACGCCCGTCTTGAATGTGACGCACACATGTTTTACACTGGCAATGCAAGCGCCCATAGCTTAATGGATAGAGCATCTGACTACGGATCAGAAGGTTGGGAGTTCGACTCTCTCTGGGCGCACCACCCTATCCATCGTATAACCCCACTCATCACTCCCCTGGCACATCACCCCCGTTCCCTTCACAGCAATGATCTAGTTTGATTGGGGGAATCCCCAAAATGGTCGATCATCCCCAATGGGAATCCCTTGTCTCTGATGCCTTTTCTCACACCATTCTGGCTGAAGGGATGCCTTGAGTCCGGCCGTAATAAGTGGTGAGAATGGGTGCGTTGACGGGGGCATGAATCGTGTTACACTGGGGCGGTATCGTCTGAGGGAACCGACCGCTGGGCCATGCCTGGAGGAAAGTCCGGGCTCCGCAGGGCAGGGTGCCTCCTAACGGGAGGACGGTCTGCAAGGGCTGATGGAAAGTGCCACAGAAAATATACCGCCTTTGCAACAAAGGTAAGGGTGAAAAAGTGAGGTAAGGGCTCACTAAGGTTGCGGCAACGTCGACCTTCGGTAAACCCCACCCGGAGCAAGATCAAATAGGGGAAGAGAAGCGGCCCGCTTCGTTTGGATTCCCGGGTTGATCGCTAGAGTGACACCGTGAGGTGTCACCCAGACAAATGGTCGGATAAAACAGAACCCGGCTTACCCCCTGAGGCGATACCAGTGGGGGCCATCCGTACAGAAGGGGGGTGTGGGTGCGGCGTGACGAACCCAATAAAGAACGCTATACTTTGCCCCGAACGTTGTATGGGCGGTGGCCATTGCAAGTTCCGCAATGGGGCAACGTCCCTGTATGCGTGACGCTCATATCAATGGGGTCTGTCATGGGGCATAAAATGGGTAATAGTGAAGGATGGCAACATGAATTTAAATCGTCCGGTGGTCTTGACACCAGAAATTGAACCTCGGTTTATATCGTTTATTGTGTTTGAACCAGCCTCATCGCGTATTAACGAATTGGATACGTTGTTAATAGGCCCCGAGGTGGTGACGATGTACCGAGACTTGATGGAGCATTTGTATCGAGATGACACCCTTAAAACCCATATTATTTTAAATCGAATCGGAAAAATTGGTCAGATGATTGATTTGTTGCGTTCTCACGAGCACATCGTGATTTCCAAGTTTTTTGATCGGGTGTGGCGACGGTATTCTTATATCAGCAACATTGGGGAACCCTTTTTGGATTTGTCGACCTTTGTTCGCTTTTTTCCTCACTATGCGGAGGACCGGTTGAATTTATTGGCCCAACGCATCGATGATGAAGATGATGAATTCGAGGGCGGGTCGTCGCGAGGAGGGGGCGATGACCCTGCCAACGAAGAGACGGTTGATATTGAGACGTTGCAAGACGTGCCCGATCCATCGAGTGAGGAGGTGGGATAATGGGCTTGGCCGTTGGCATTGTTGGTCTTCCCAATGTGGGTAAATCCACCTTGTTTAATGCCATTACCAATGCATCAGTCGAAGCACAAAATTACCCTTTTTGCACCATTGATCCCCATACGGGGGTGGTGCCAGTTCCCGATTCACGCCTGGGGGTATTGGCCAAGATCAGTGGGACAGAACGTCTGATTTATGCCACCATTGCCTTTACGGATATTGCAGGCCTGGTACGAGGGGCAGCGGCTGGCGAAGGATTGGGCAATCAATTTTTGTCATCCATTCGGGAAACGGCGGTCATGGCCCATGTGGTGCGGTGTTTTGTCGATGACAACATTGTGCATGTGCATGGTCAGGTGGACCCGTTGGCGGATATGGAAACCATTGAACTGGAGTTAATGTTGGCGGACTTGGAGGTGGCCAATCGGGCAGTAGAGACCCAATCCAAACGAATTAAGTCCAATGACAAAGACGAAGTAAAAAAACACCAGTTATTGTGTCGCATTCGTGATGGGTTGATGGCCAATCAAGCGGTAAGGAGCATGAAAGGGGACCCGGATGAATGGGAGATGATCACCGGGTATCAATTCTTAACTGCCAAGCCAGTGATACTGGTGGCGAATGTGTCGGAGCAAGAGTTGGTATCCCCCTCGCCACTGGTCCAAGCGGTGGCCAACCGGGCCCAGCAAATGGGGTATGGGATGATCACGGTGTGTGCGGCCCTAGAAGCCGAATTGGCCAACATGGACCCGGTGGAGAAGCAGGCATTTTTGGCTGATTTCGGGATTGCCGAATCTGGGTTGGATCAATTATCACGGGAAGCGTTCCAGTTGTTGGGGTTACAGACGTATTTGACCACTGGGGTCAAAGAGACCCGGGCGTGGACCATTGCCAAGGGTGATACGGCACCCCAAGCGGCGGGTGTGATTCATACCGATTTTGAAAAAGGGTTTATACGGGCCAATGTGGTGTCCTTTGATACCTTTGTGTCATGCGGGGGATGGAAGGGTGCCAAAGAAAAAGGGTTGGTCCGACAAGAGGGAAAAGAGTATGTCATGCAAGATGGGGATGTGGTCGAATTTTTGTGTCAAACCAATGCGGGGTCGGGTAAAAAGTAGGCGGCCCGCTGGCATACCAAGGATAGGCTGGTGAATCGTCAGATGTCAGTCTGGCGGTTGGCGGCCTGCTGGGGTTTGTTGGGATGGGTGCTAACGGGCATCGGGGTCTCACAGGGGATACAGGCGGCACGTCGCCCGCCCAATGTGGTGGTGGTCGTGGTAGATGGGATGGGTCCGGGCATGGTGGTGGCCTCACGGTATACGAAAGGCGGGCCTTCCCACCGGCTGGCACTGGATGGGTTTCCGGTGGTGGGATGGGTCACCACGTATTCGGCCAATAATGGGGTGACCGATTCAGCCGCCGCCGGTACGGCACTGGCCTGTGGCATCAAGACCAACAACGGGTATGTGGGGGTCAATCCACGTGGGGAGCCTTGTGAGACCTTGTTGGATGTGGCCAATGCGATGGGGTATCGGACGGCCATTATCACCAATACCTCGATGGTTGATGCGACCCCTGCGGCGTTTTATGCCCATGTATCGAATCGTCGTGATAGCAAATCGGTAGCGGCTTGGATGGCAAGTGCCAACATTGACTTGATGGTGGGCGGGGGAAGTGAGTGGTTGGTGACGGCCAATGGTGTGGTGAGCTCATGGCGGACAAGAGGCGGGCAAGTCACGACAAACTGGGGGGATGAGTCGATGGGGTTCCCCCTGTTGGCCTTGCTTCAACCCGGTGATTTTTCGTATGAATGGGAGACGCCGACACGGTCATTTGAGGCAGTGGTCACCCGTTCAATGTCCCATTTAGTGGCAAAGGGAGAGCCGTTTGTGGCGGTGATTGAATCGGGGCTGGTTGACAAAGCGGCCCATCGCAATTGGTTGCGGTATGCGATGGCGGAGATGGATACATTGGATCGGCTGATTCCCTTTTTAAGGCAAATTCCCAATACATTATTGGTGCTGACGGCAGATCATGACACAGGTGGATTGGCGATTAATGGGTATCGTGAGTGGGCCCACTATACGGGTGCCGCACTATGGGAGGGGACCACGCGTCAGCGGGTGGTAACCTGGGCATCCGGACCGGACATGGTGATCAGGTCAAAGGGAATGGGTGTAACCGAATCCGATCTGGAGGTCACGGACATTGCCGACAAAGCCCAGCACACGGCGATGGATGTGCCGTTGTATGCGTCGGGGCCCTTTTCGGCGTGGTTTGCAGGGATACTCGACAACACCCAGGTATTTGACCGGTTAAGGAAAGTGGTCACCCAACCAGCGGTGGGGCCTTGGGCGGACCGATAGGGCATACCCCACCACTTTGGACCTTTTACACACTGCGATTTGATGGATCAAGCCTGACCGATAGGGGGTAGTTGATCACCCCGTTGCAGACAGCGGCCAACGAAATCATGTGACCCCATGGGGATAAAACGAGTGGTGACGGATCAAACCAAAAAAAGCAGGGTGCAGCACCAATGGGATCTCTAGGTGGGTGAGATACAACCCAGGGGGCCTCACGCAATGGCTGACAATCAATCAACTAATGGCGATTAGAGAGTGTAGGGCAGGTGAAAAAAATAAAAAGGGCCGGGAATGGGTGATGGGGCCGTCACCGACAGGGTACCGATGGATGGGGTGATGGTGCAATCGGGACTTTTATCATGGCCCATCGGGGAATGGGTCCTGACATTGATACGAGACCAGTGGGTGCGTGAGAGGCAGGTGAGACGACACCATAATAGGAGATCATATGGATATCGAGTCATTCAGGATGAAAGCCATCCAGGACACCCCAACTGGCGGATGGTGCAAGAAGGATGTCATGGCCCAATCGAATCGAACGCCTGGGTGTCATGGTAGGGTATGGCGTGTCATCACCTTGGGTATGTGTCAGGAGAGGTTGTGTGCCATTGGGGTGGCACAATAAAAAAGGGATGGCGTGTGGGAGGTAATAAAAGAGACATCAAGGTCAGTATTTAGCTTGCTCCCCCACGGGAATGGGGGTAAGTGTCAGGTGGGGGGATGGGACATGTGAGAAGTCGGATGGTGGTTGAGGCAGGTAACCCATGTACCCCCTGCCATTAGCGTTGGCTGGCCCTTCCATGAAAGGTGGGGTAAACTGACCATTATTCGTCACCGTGTGATGGCAACATAAATAACCGAGGTGAGCATGTCGATTGTTGATTGGTTTGCAAAAAAAGAAAAACCCAATGCCCAGTCCGCCAAGTTAAACATTCCGGGTGATGTGTGGATCAAGTGTCCGTCTTGTGCGGCCATTTTATTTCAGAAAGACCTGGATACCAACCATAAAGTGTGTGGTGAATGCCAGCATCATTTTCGATTATCTCCCACCGAACGCGTGGTCGCCATGACCGATATGGGGTCGTTTGTTGCCCACGATGAATCGGTTGGCCCCATTGACTTTCTAGGGTTCAAAGACACAGAGTCCTACCAAGTGCGCATCCAAAAAGCCCAGGCCAAATCGCCTACCAAAGATGCCGTTCTGACAGGTATCGCCAGTATTCAGGGTGTGGTGGTGAATATGGCGGTGATGGATTTTGGGTTTATGGGCGGTTCCATGGGTTCCGTGGTGGGCGAAAAAATAACCCGTACCATTGAACGGGCCATTGACAATGGCCACCCGGTACTGATTTTTTCCTCCTCTGGAGGGGCTCGCATGCAAGAGGGCATCATGGGATTGATGCAAATGGCCAAAACCAGTGCCGCCTTGCAACGGTTGGCGACCCATCGCATTCCGTATGTATCAGTGATGTGTGACCCCACTACAGGGGGTACTTCCGCCAGTTTTGCCACCTTAGGGGACATTAACTTGGCCGAACCGGGTGCCCTGATTTCATTTGCAGGCCCTCGTGTGATTGAACAAACCATTCGGCAAAAATTACCCAAAGGGGCCCAGCGGTCCGAATTTTTATTGCAACATGGCATGTTGGACCGCGTGGTGCATCGCAAAGAATTACCCGCCACCATTGCCAAATTGTTGCGGGTGCTAACCCCGCCAAAAGGAGAGGCTCATGAAGCGGTTACCCTTTGAAAAACCCTTGACGGAATTATTGGATAAAATCGATCAATTAAAAGCATTGGCCCAGTCTGAGGGGATTGACCTGTCCGTTGAAATCGCCAAGATTGAGGAAAGGGCCAATATGGTCAGGCAAGAACTCTATGCCAATTTGACCCCCATTGATGTGGTGCAAATTGCCCGTCATCCCAATCGACCCGATGCGTTGTCATTGGCCATGATGATCACAGAAGACTGGACCGAATTACATGGGGACAGACAATTTGGGGATGATCCCTCCATTGTAGGGGGTATCGGTCGACTGGGTGGCCATCGGGTGGTGGTAATCGGCCATCAAAAAGGTCACGATACCAAAGAAAACCTGCATCGCAATTTTGGCATGCCTCACCCCGAAGGATACCGAAAAGCCATGCGGTTGATGACATTGGCCAACCAATTCCAGATGCCCATCATTACCTTGATTGATACCCCGGGGGCCTATCCAGGACTGACCGCAGAAGAACGGGGCCAAGCCGAAGCCATTGCACGCAATCTCAAGGTGATGGCAGGGTTAGACGTTCCGATTGTGTCGGTGGTAATCGGCGAAGGGGGGTCTGGTGGGGCCCTGGGCATTGGGTTGTCCAACCGGTTGTTTATGATGCAATATGCGGTATATTCGGTGATTTCGCCCGAAGGATGTGCCTCTATTTTGTTTCGAGATGCCAAAAAAGCCGATGTGGCAGCCAAGGCGTTGCGGATCACCGCCCCCGATATTCTATCCATGGGGATTTGCCATGGGATATGGCCGGAACCATTGGGTGGGGCCCACCACGATTGGCAAGCGGTTGCCACTACCATTCAATCCCAATTAATCCATGTGCTGGATGGATACAGAGGGTGGACCCCTGAGCAATGGGTGGCGGAACGTTGGCAACACTTCCGGAAACTTGGCCCCTTTATTGAAAACGGGGAACCTGCTAATATGCCATCCTTTTGTTAGGGTCACCCTGTTTCTTCGGGGTACTCCCGCCTGGCTCCTTCTTGCAATGGGTCAATCGATCGGCAAGCATGGCAGCCGTAGACAACGGTATTGAGCAGGTAAGTCAGATGGGGGTATGGTGCCGATGCGTGAGACAGATTAAACGGGCATCAACAAGTGGAAGAAGTGTGGGTTAAGAGGGTATACGTGAAGTTAAGAAGACGGATCAACAAAGGATGTAGAAAGGACAGATGAGGATGAAGGCGTACGATAGTTTGATTATTCTAAAGGCCAATCAATCAGAGGAAGACATTGAGGCACAGGTTGCGACCATCGAATCATGGATTACGGGTTCTGAAGGGGCCATACTCAATCGTAACATATGGG
>Ga0209033_1002134_pt1 | contig 11016 bp, 9 predicted proteins | sample LauGreFa1BDMLBDN_2_FD_188218 | JGI IMG/M metagenome (GOLD analysis project Ga0209033, IMG submission 188218) | Freshwater lake microbial communities from Lake Michigan, USA - Fa13.BD.MLB.DN (SPAdes) (version 2) | ecosystem: Environmental > Aquatic > Freshwater > Lake | place: Lake Michigan, USA...
ATTGGGGCTGTGCCATTTTATCGTCATGGCTGATTTGCATAGGCAATTTGCGTCTTTTTTTGTTATATTTGCAATAAGAGAATTTAACAAGATGAAAAAATCATTACTTTCATTGGTGGCTATGTTGGGATTGACCACAGCCGCTATGGCTCAGGCCCCCGGTTTCGATGTGCCAAAAGAGCAGAAAAACATTCAGGTAAGTAAAACTACTTACATGTTGAAAGACAAAAGTTTGACGCCTTCACGTCGCGCTAACAGTTACAGCAATTGGTATGAATTTACCAAAGCATACGAAGAAAACGAACTGTTGGGACAAACACTGAATGGTTTCGTGAACTTTATCCAGCCTGATACCAACTTGTGCATGGTATACAGCGATGGTGCCAAATCTAAATTGGGTTTCCATATCGTTGGAACTACTTTCGATCCCAAAGATTCAGCTTTCTTGAACAAATCAGAGGTGTTGACTCGTTTCAATCCTTACACTGTGGATACTTTGGCTTTTACCCAATTCTACGTCCGTCAGATTGACCAAGTGAACGTCGGTGGAACCATGGTAGACGTTGTTGATACGGTTTACATCCAGTACTTCAACATCACAGGTATCAAGCCAGGTGGTTATACTTTGCAGAGTAACCCCGGTGTGACTTATCGTTACGGTACTCCTTCAACCGATAAATTGTCTTACAAATCTTTGTTGAACAGCGCTGCAGTTAAAACCGATACCTTATTGTTGACCAAAGCCTATGCGGACAGTGTGGTATACGAAAATGGCACTCCAAAGTCTTTCTTCGGTCGTACTTTCGCTTCTACCCCAAATGTGGTTTCTAAGTCTACCAACGGTGCTGATGGTACAACTACTTTGTTTGCATTCAGTGTAGTGTATCAGCCGATGGTGAAAGCTGCGTTGGGCGATACGGGTATGGCTTACGATGGATCTAAAGTGTTCAAGAAATACAATATGTACGGTGTGCGTTTGGCTTCTTTGGACGGTCATGACCAATTGATTACTTCAAACAACAAAATCAACAACATGTTCGTTACCAACTTCCAAGTTCGTTACGGCCAAACATTGTTCGGTTTCTTGAAATCTTACTTGCCTGGTACTGTATTTGGTAACACCATTTTCTTCCCAAGCTTCGTTCACATCACTACCCCCAACTTGTCTAACAAGAATGTAGTTGCTGGTTTGACAGGTGTTCAAGTATATCCTAACCCTGTTGCGAGCAATTCATCTGCTGACGTAGTATTCGATTTAACAGCTCCTTCAGCGGTTAAAGCGGTTGTTACTGATTTGAATGGTCGTGTTGTTAGCACTTCTGCATCTGTAAATTGCATCGCTGGTCAGAACGCTTTGACTGTAAGCACTCAAGGTTTGTCGAAAGGTATCTATATGGTTACCGTTGAGAGCAACTTGGGTCGCATGAGCAGCAAATTGACTGTTAACTAATTCCAACAAAATTGATATTGAAAGAGCCGGGCTTGCCCGGCTCTTTTTTTGCCCTATCGGCAATACAGAATTTAGCACGACATTTGCAATCGCCTTGTGATGAATTACACCAAAACCATCGTTGTTTTTTTATGCCTTATGGTTTTCCTAAGGGCAGAATCCCAAACCCTCAATGGGTTGCAAAATAGCAATTTTGGGGGTGTTCATAGCGTATACAGCAACCCAGCTCTCCTCACCTCCATGGCTTACAAGCGCCATGCAAACGTTTCAACCTTCGGTGCAGAAGTCAATACCAACCTCGTGTCTCTTACGGCGCCATTTACCTTGTGGCAAGCCATGAATGCCAATGTGCCCGCCGCCTACCTCAATGATAAAGGCAAAGTGGCGTGGAAAAATGAATTTCTACAAGGTTATCCTGTGGGTTTTGATGGATGGGCTTTTATGGGATTGGAGTGGCGAGGTCCGTCATACGCAAAAAGGATTGGTCAGCGCGCCGTTTGGGCAAGCCATAGCCGCAGCCGTAGCAATATCGCCATGAAAAATGTATCTGATGCCACCTTCGCCTTTGCCCGTTTGTTGTTGGATAGCGGACGCCAAAATAAAGGTGGTTTAGAACTCTCACAATCGGTAGATAAACCCTTTTCTTTCCAAGCCAATGCCTACCAAGAATTGGGTGCGAGTTTCGCGTTTGCCCTGGTGGATGCCAAAAAATTGAAAGTCTCAGTGGGTGCTACTGCCAAGTATATCATGGGTTTGGGACACGTTTCTGTCATCACCCCGGGATTTAAAGTAAATAACTACGTGGGTGATTCTTTGGTGATCCAAAACAGTGATATAGAAGTTTCCTATTCAGAATCTCAAGTGCTACAGCGCATGATGCGCGGCATAATTGTGGGTGGCTTGCCTAGCTTCCGCGATATCATCGGTAGCGGTGTAGGATTTGATTTTGGAATCAGTGTGGAAGGTGGCAAAGGCGGTTCCATGGTTCAGTTCAAAGAGCGTTGGTTGGGCGATCCCACCGTGCGCAATTACCGTTGGCGATTGGCAGCTTCCTTAATGGATTGGGGACAGGTGAGTTACAAGAACCAAGTAACTACTTTCAAAATGAGTAATACCACCCCCGTAACCTTTAAAACGGATGCCGCATTTTTGGGTGCCTTCGCCCAAGGGAGTGCCGAAGGATTCGCGTACTTGGAACAATTCGCCCGCGACAACATGAATTACAGCAAAGATGCCAAAACCCAACAAATCACATTGCCTACACAATTGCAATTACAAGGCGATATGCGACTGATGAGTAGGGTGTACGCATCTTTTCATTGGCAACAATCGCTGGTCGCCGCTAAAACCATGGGATTCAGACAGCCATCTTCGCTCATCGTAAGTCCAAGAATAGAAACAAAATGGTTGGAGGTAGCCATGCCTATGGGACTTACCCAAGATTATCGCAAAGGCAACATTGGCGCATTTGTGCGCGTGGGTCCTGTTTTCCTCGGATCAGATAACTTTGTTACCAACCTGATGTCGAACAATATCAAAGGCATTAACCTTTATTTTGGGATGAGCACATCCATCGGTAAATTTAAAAAGAAGTAAGAAACTGAGTATTTCGTTTCGATTAGTCGACCCGGGTGATTTTCGCACCCAACGCATTCAAACGCTCTTCGATACGCTCGTATCCTCGGTCGATCTGTTCAATGTTTTTGATCGTACTCTTTCCTTTAGCACTCATTGCAGCAATCAACAAAGCCACACCTGCGCGAATGTCGGGAGAACTCATGGTGATGCCCTTTAATTGCGTACGTCTGTCCAATCCAATCACGGTAGCACGATGGGGGTCGCAAAGAATGATCTGTGCACCCATATCGATGAGGTTGTCAACGAAGAACAAGCGACTTTCAAACATCTTCTGGTGGATCAATACAGTGCCTCGGGCTTGCGTAGCGGTTACCAAAGCGATGGAAATCAAATCAGGCGTAAAGCCGGGCCAAACTTGATCTGAAACTGTCAAGATAGAACCATCAATGAAGGTATCTATTTCGTAATGGTCCATTGCAGGGATAAAGATATCGTCGCCTCGGATTTCCAATTTTACACCAAGTCGTTGGAACATTTTGGGGATGATGCCCAACATATCAATTCTACAGCCTTTCAGCGTGATTTCGCTCTGTGTGATGGCAGCCATCCCGATGAAACTACCAATTTCAATCATATCGGGCAAGCAGCGATGCTCGCAGCCGTTGAGTGCCTTTACACCTTCAATGGTGAGTTGGTTAGAGCCAATGCCGGTGATGTTTGCGCCCATGCGGTTTAACATCAAGCACAACTGCTGCAAATAAGGTTCGCATGCCGCATTGTAAATGGTCGTGGTACCTTCCGCCAAAACCGCAGCCATTAAGATGTTGGCGGTTCCCGTTACGGATGCTTCGTCTAATAGCATGTAGCAACCCTTCAAGCGATCGCTGGATACTTTGTAGAAGTTGTTTTCGGCTTGAAATTCGAATTTCGCACCCAAGTTGATGAAGCCTTCGAAGTGAGTATCTAATCGACGGCGACCAATTTTATCGCCCCCTGGTGAAGGGATGTATCCACGGCCAAAACGCGCCAGCAAAGGACCCACAATCATGATCGAGCCGCGCAAAGCAGCCCCTTGTTTTTTGAAATCTGCGCTATTGAGGAACTCCAAATCAATGTTGTCGGCGACAAACGTGAAAGAACCTCTTTCGTTGCGCGTAACTTTTACACCAAGGCTTTGAAGCAGTTCGATTAGTTTAAGTACATCGCGAATCTCTGGTATGTTGGTGATGGTTACTGATTCTGGTGTGAGTAACACCGCACAGATCACCTGCAATGCTTCGTTTTTCGCACCTTGTGGGATGATCTCCCCGCGGAGTTTGTGTCCGCCCTCAATTTCAAATATCGCCATGAGTATTAGAATCTACGGTAGTTCTTACCGCGGTTTTTGTTGTTGTTATTTTTGTTTTTATTGTTGTTGTTTCGACCAATATTATTGGTCTTTTGCATGGGTCTTCTCACGCTCACCGTGGTGTCTGCACTAACAACCAATTCAGAGCCGTCGATTTTCAATTGTCCTTTCGACAACGTTTTCAAATGCTCAGCGATGACTTCGTTGCTCAAGTTTTCATTGTTCCAAGCCTTGCATGAGTTGTACATGAAGGAGGCAATCATATTGACCAGGTCCTGTTTTAATTCTCCATCTTCCATTTCTGCCGCTCGGTCAATCATCATTTGCAGATTTCTGCCATAAAAACGGAAGCGAATACCACTGCTATTGTAGCCCAAATGGTCGGGTCGAACAAATTCTTTTTTGTCTTGTACGATCTCATACGGACAGTCAACATCCAAATCGTAATCGGCAATTTGAAAAATATGTCCCCACAAAATTTCTTTGTAGTTGGCCTGCACTTTGATGTCTGGATTCAAGGTGGCCATGATTTGGGCCAAATTGTGCGTCCATGAGGTGCGTTCTTCCTTGCTAGGCAAGGATTTGATGTGGTCGATGTACTCTTGCACATGACGGCCGTACTCGGCTATGCCTAAGGCAGTTCTTTGGGTATTGTAATCGTCTTGAAGCGTAATCATGTTTATGCAAAATAACACAGAACCAATCAAATAAATTCCAAAACTTTCCCGCAGTTGTCGTGTTTGTTATACAAGCAAGACACATGAAAAATCAAATCGTATCTGAGTATGTAAAATATTGCCTCAAAAAGGGGCATGCTCCAGCCAATGTATTTCAATTGTGCGAAGAATTATCCCTCACGGAAACGGAATTTTACAGCCATTTTGGTAGTCTAGAGAAAGTGGAGGAAGCGGTGTTAGTGACGCGTTGGCATGCTGTGGCCGAAAAATTTTCGGATGATGAACAGTTTGCGGGTTTCGGACTTACAGAGAAAATGCTCACGTTGCATTTTGCTTTCATTGAAAGTTTGCGTGAAATCAGGAGCTATTTGTTGTGGAAATACCAAGATTGGAAGAATCCAATGGACCAAGTAAAAGGTTTGATGGCCTTAAGAAACGCATTCCAACAAACTGTAACACCCTTGTTAGACTCGGCAAGCAATCAAGGTGAAATCCCCGATAGGAAGGTGGTTTCTAAACTAAACGTAGAAGCGCTGGGAATGAACTTGGCTTTTGTCATGCACTTTTGGCTAAAAGACGATTCCGCTGATTTCGAACGTACCGATGCGTGTATCGAAAAGTCAGTGCAGCTGACGATGGATTTTGTGGGCAGAAATGCCGTAGATAAACTGTTTGACCTGGGCAAATTTTTGATACAGGGCTTTCAAAAATGATCGAAACCCAAGACAATATCCCTACCTCCAAAATGGAGAGGGCCATGAAATTAGTGGGTGCTGGTGCGAAAATTGGAGGCAATTATTTGAAGTACTATGCCAAAAAGACCCTCAACGCAGATACCACCAAAGAAGAGTTGCATACCAATAATGCGAACGACATCTACCAATCGCTCAGTCAACTAAAAGGCAGTGCATTGAAGGTGGCTCAAATGTTGAGTATGGATAAAAACCTTTTGCCAAGGGCCTACACCGATAAATTTGCGTTGTCTCAATATTCCGCACCGCCAATGTCGGGACCGCTGGTTGTTAGAACCTTTCAAAAATCGGTGGGGAAATCTCCTTTCGACGTGTTCGATCAATTTGAGACCCAATGTACCGCGGCGGCGAGTATCGGACAGGTTCACAAAGCGCAAAAAGACGGCAAAACCTTGGCCGTGAAGGTGCAGTATCCTGGGATTTCAGACAGTATACAGAGTGATTTGAAAATGGTAAAGCCCGTGGCCAATGCCATGTTTGGTTTGCCCGAAAAGGAGATGCAGAAATACTTCCAAGAGGTAGAGGAAAAACTGTTGGAAGAAACCAATTACACCCTTGAATTACAGCGATCTCAGCAAATAGCGGGGGCATGTAAAGACATTTCCGATGTGTTTTTTCCACAATACTATCCTGAATTTAGCAGTCCGAAGGTATTGGTAATGGATTGGTTAGAAGGCGATCACCTCAAAGAGTTTTTGGATAAAAAGCCCTCACAAGCGGTGAAGAATCGCGTGGCACAAGCACTTTGGGATTTTTACAATTTTCAGTTGCATACCGAATTGGCCATCCACGCCGATCCGCACCCCGGAAATTTCTTGTTGCAAGAAGACGGTAGGGTTGGGGTAATCGATTTCGGATGTGTGAAGGTGGTGCCCGAGGATTTCTATTGGCATTATTTTCCCTTGCTGGTGCCGGAAATTCGAAATAACCAACCGGTGGTAGATCAGCTTTTGAGTCACATAGAAATCATCTTCCCACAAGACAGTCAAACGGTAAAGGTTGAACTTCAAACGGCGTTCCTGGAAATGACCGCGCTGTTAAGTCGTCCTTTTGAGTCAGAGCAGTTTCAGTTCACGCACGAATTTATCGATGCGATTTATGCCAAAGGGGAAGAGATTTATCAGATTCCAGAGGTAAAGCGACCTACACAGCCAAGGGGAAGTAAGCACGCCTTGTATGTGAATCGCACTTACTTTGGGATTTACAGTATGATGGCCGACCTCAATGCATCCATTGAAACGAAGTCGAACACTTGGTCAGGAAAATTGGTGGATTATTGGAAAGATAAGATCAAAGGTTGATTCCTACGCTGCACAATACGCTGCGACCGTCTGAAGGCATTACACCCGGACCAGGGTATCCACCTGCTCTACGGGTGAAATAGCGCTCGTTGCTGAGGTTGTTTACGCTGAGTTTTACGTTCACATGTTTGTTGATGTGGAAGGTGGTATTCCAATCCCAAATGCGATAGGAGGGAATCAAACCGTTGGTTCCATTGGCTACTGCCGCAACTGTGTTGTTGGCATCCGAGAAACTAGCGGAAACCGAGCTCAATTGAATTTGGCTAACGAATTTGCGGTGGGGGTTCTTTTGTGATGAACACTGGAATCCGAAACCGGCACGCAAAATGTTCTCAGGGGCATTTTCTACGGAGTTTCCTTTCAGGTTAATAGCGATGTATTGTCCGCTGCTGTTTTTGGTAGAGATGAAATAATCTCCATATACTGACCGGTTGTGGGCGTAGCTCACGAATAGGGGTAATCCCCAACGACTGTTTTTTCTGAGTTTCTTTACAATATCCAAGTCTACAACTGCTTCAATTCCTCTGCTGTTGCTGTTGCCAACGTTGGTTTTTACTGCGATGGCATTGCCTTGGTCATCCAAGCGTGTAACACGGCCAATACGGTTGTTGTACTGCAAAACGTAAACACTGGCATCAAAATACAGCCAGTTGCCACTGCGACCTCGGAATCCCAAATCATTGTTGTAGCCGTTGGCATCTTTCAGATCGGGATCGATCTGTTCACTGCCCGGCGCAGCTTGCATATCGCTGAAAAGGATTGGACGATAATTCTGGGTGGCATTTGCATATACTTCAAAGCCATTTTTTAGGTGGTATTCTGCTGAGATCCCGCCCAAAAGGAATCGACGTTCTTGGGGTGTAGCAACAACAGGGACATCTTCACCAACCAAATTGATTCCTGTTCTACCTGATACCGCTGATTGAATTTGCTCGGCACGCAATCCCGGAATCACAATGAATCGCGGAGAAAAACGAACCACTTGCTCTGCAAACCAAGCCACGTTTTTTGTATTGAAGGTTAACGCAGTAGGGAATAAGGCGGTAGAAAAATTGGCATCGGTTCCGGTACTGCCCAATCCCTTTTGAAAACGATTGGTTCGACCTTGGAATGCACGAATGCCGGTACTTAACGTTTGTTTTTTGCCCAACAATACATAATTTGTGATGAAGCTGATTTCAGCACCCAAATTTTTGTATTCGTCGGTCGCCAAATCACGCACGCTGTATTGATTGGTAGTTCTGTTAATGGTGTCAGCCACCAATATACCGGCTGTATTTCCCACACTGTGCCGCTCTGCGTCCATCCCAAAGATTTGTGCTTGGATCCGGCTTCTTACCGATAGGTTGTATTCGAATTTTATGTTGGCTGTTTGCCAGGGGGTAGAAAACCAGTTTCGTGCACGGTGACTTTGTACTACATCGTTGGAAAATTGCGCATCGGTAAGTCCGCCCGGTTGCTGACTCAACATATTATATCGCATGTAGTCTACACTTAAGTGGGCCTTTTTACTCAAATAATAGGTGGCTGAGCCGTAAAACGTTTCTGTTTCATAGGCACTGTTTTTACGAAATCCATCGGCAGATCGCTTGTCGTAGAAGGTGTAATAATGTCCTTTCTTTCCTTTGCCGCCCACACCAATATAGGCGTTGAGCAATCCAAAACTTCCGATGGTTTGTTGGCTTTCGGCTTGAAACGACTTTTGCATATTGCTACCATCGCGTAGGATGTAATTGATCAATCCCCCAAACTGCGGACCGTATTGCAATGCGCCAGCACCTCGGGTGATCTGAATGCGCTGAATGGCTTGCATGGGCGGATTGTAATAGGCCTCGGGGTATCCATAAGGGTCTGCAGAAATATCGGCGCCGTTCTGACGGATGTTAAATTCCCAACTTCTATTAGGACTCAAACCACGGTTGGCAATCCCGATTTGGATTCCAGAACCATCGCTCTCCCAAATATGAATGCCGGGGACTTTTGCCAAAATTTGACGCATTGAGTTATTCGCAACAACTGTGTTCAATTGATCCATCACCACCAAGCTGTTTTTCTTACCAGCATTGATTTTTGTGCCCACCACTTCCGGGAGCATCATTACATCGCGCTGCTGACCGCTTCCAACCAAAGAGATTTCTGAAAGATACTCCATGTGCATAGACGTGTCATGAGTCGGCGTAAAAGTCTGTTGCTGTGAAAACGAAAACTGCGTAAATAGGATTGCAAAAAGGCTTGTGGCGATTCGTGTAGTGTGACGAGCAAATAGCAACATTATTATTTGTAATGATTCTAAACAGTGCAAATCTAAGGTGAATCCAAAGACTTGCAAATATTATTTAGAATAATTTTAAATAATATGACAATTGTCAATACTTACGGCCTTTCCAAACCGTCTTTTTTGGCGATGCGAAGAAAATCGCTGTACCAAAATATACATCAACCCAACCAGGTAAATGATACCGAACCAAGGGTGGGCTTGCGCAATTGACCAAATACTTGTCATGGGAGGACTTCAAAGGTATAACCCTGCTCTGTCATTGCCTCCAAATAGTTGGGCAATAACCACATTAATTGATGCTCTGCTTTTTCGCTATCGTGAAACACCACAATGCTTCCGGACGTCGATTCCGACAACAATGCTTTCAAACTCTTGGATACATTCAATTTGGGGTCATAATCGCAACTCAAATTGCTCCATTGAATCACCTCATATCCTAAGGCTTTTACGGCTTGTATCTGACTAGGTTTGATTTGTCCGTAGGGTGGACGGAATAGTTTTTTCGCAGGTCGATCGCTTTCGCTTCCCTTGGATGACATGGACACATCGTTGCTCGCTGTGGCATTGTGTATGTAACTGAGCTGCAATTCACAATCTTGGATGTCTTTCAAGTAGTCTCGGTTCGATGTTCTCCATCCTTTGATGTGGTGCATGGTGTGATTGGCTAATAAGTGTCCCGCAGCCACAGTCGCTTCGCATATTTCGGGAAATTTTCGAATGTTATCGCCCACGCAAAAAAATGTGGCTTTGGCATCATGCTTCGAAAGTTCTGTCAAAACCCATGGGGTGATGCGGGGATGTGGGCCGTCATCGAACGTGAGATAAATGATTTTTTCTGATACGTTTTTTCGCCAAATACACGACGGAATGAGCCGTTGAATTGTGGAAGGAACAGAGAAAAAGTGCATCGCTGAGCAAAGTTGTGACTTTTAACATGTTTTCCCAACCCAACAACGATTAAATTTGCAGTCTATGGGAGAAAAAGTAACGCTAGTGGGCGGCGGATTGGCCGGTAGTTTGATGTCGATTTACCTCGCCAAGCGCGGTTATGAAGTGTACATTTACGAACGTCGCGACGATATGCGCTCAGGAACTTATGTGGGAGGAAGAAGTATCAATTTGGCACTTTCAACCCGTGGTCTTCGCGGTTTGGCCAAAGTGGGCTTGGATAAAGAGGTACTAGACATCGCAATTCCTATGTCGGGCAGAATGATGCACCCCGTCGCCGGCGATTTGAAATATCAACCATACGGAAAAGAAGGACAGGCGATTTACAGTGTTTCGCGCGGACAGTTGAACATCAAATTGTTGCAATTGGCCGATCAATACCCCAACATTCACATGTTTTTCAACCACAAGTGCATCGCATCGAACCTAGAGACTTGCGAGACCACGTTTGTTAACGAAAAAGGTGAGACGGTGGTGGATAAGGCCGATGTGGTTTTGGGTACCGATGGTGCTTTTAGTGCTTTGCGCGATGCGATGCAGCGTACGCCGCGATTCAATTTCTCTCAGAATTACGAAAATTACGGATACAAAGAATTGGAGATTGTGCCCAATGCCGATGGCGATTTTCAAATGGATAAAAATTCCTTGCACATTTGGCCTCGTCAGAGCTTCATGATGATAGCC
>Ga0209033_1002149_pt1 | contig 10986 bp, 11 predicted proteins | sample LauGreFa1BDMLBDN_2_FD_188218 | JGI IMG/M metagenome (GOLD analysis project Ga0209033, IMG submission 188218) | Freshwater lake microbial communities from Lake Michigan, USA - Fa13.BD.MLB.DN (SPAdes) (version 2) | ecosystem: Environmental > Aquatic > Freshwater > Lake | place: Lake Michigan, USA...
GGTTATAATTTTAAAAAGGAAGTAGAAAAATCAATACCAGAAATAGCTCCAGATTATTTTTTCGTCAGCATTCAAGACACTGAAAAAGATAAATTTGTTAAGTATCTTAAAAATAACGACCCCAACACTTTAATTGATATGATGCCAATTGTTTCAGCATCAGTAACTAAGATAAATAAAAAAGATCCTTTAACTTACATTAAATCAACTAACGATTCATATTGGGTTTTAGAAAGAGATAGAAGAATATCTTGGTCAGACACACCTCCAAAAGATAATCCAATCACCGAAGGTAAGTGGTTTGATAATAATTCAAAAGAAATGCAAATTTCTTTAGATGCTAAAGTTGCAAAGGATTTAGGCATTAAACTTAACGATACTTTGAGTTTAAAAATCTATGGAAGGGACATTGAAGGCAAAGTTGTAAACTTTAGAAAAGTTGATTATCGAGATTTGTCTATAAATTTTGTCATTCTTATTAATCCAAAATTTGCAGTGAATATTCCTCATGAATACATAGCAACCGCAAAATTCAGTAGTGCCATTAATTTTAAAGAGGGAACTTTTTTACAAAATTTTAAAAATATTTCAGCTATTAAAGTTTCAAATTATCTTGGAAAGATTACTGAAATTGTTAATAAAATATTTATAGCAGTTACAGTGATATCATCCGTTGCCGTTATTATTGGATTAATGGTTATTTCATCTGCAGTTATTGTTCAGGCAAGACTTGGAATTTATCAAAATTTAATCTTTAAAATTTTAGGCATTAATACAAATAATTTAATCTCAGCGAGCGTTATTGAGTTTTTAATTACATTTTTCTCAATTGTTTTTATTGCCTTACTGTTTTCAGTTGGTGTTTCCTATTTTGTAATTGAATCTATCTTTAGATTAAGTTGGAGTTTAGAGATTGTTAACTCTGCGTTAGTTTTATTATTAATTGGAATTCTTACAGTTGTGTTGATTTTGTTTAACAACTATAGATTTTTAAGTCCAAAAGTTTATCCATTAGTTAGAAACGAATAATTTTAAGATTTTAGCAAATAGTAAGCTACAATTATAAACATAACTCCACTAATTCGATTAAATAATTTTAAGGATTTTTCTTTAAGTAAAAATTTTTTTATTATTTGCCCCAAAATTCCGAACATCGCTAACGTTAAGAATACAGTTGCAGTAATCACTACCATGATAATCAGACTTGATTTTAACGTTACATTGCTAAGATCAATAAATTGAGGAAAAACTAAAAAATAAAATACCATTGGTTTTGGATTTGAAAGACAAAGAAAAAACCCAAGACCAAATTGAATCCATAGATTTTTCTTAACCTTTTGGTCTTTAAATTTAGTTGGTTTTTTTAAAATTAAACTTAATCCTAAATAAGCAATATAAATTGCTCCTATAATTCTAATGTAGACAAAAATAGGAGTTAATATTTCTTCAAACAAACTAAAGGAAAATAATACTGCAGAGGTGTAGACTAAATCACCAACTGTTACTCCAGCTGCAAGCAAGATACTTGCAATTAAACTATATCGAGTGCTCGTTGATAAAACCGCAAATGTTGCAGGACCTGGAATGATTGCAAATATAAATAAAATGATAAAAAAATTAATTATAGTCGCAAGTTCCATAATAATTTAATAATCTAAATTATTCATGAAGGATATTGCAATAATTGGAACTGGTTTTTCCGCAGCATCATTTTCTTATTTTATTAAAAAAGATTTAGATTTTTATGAAAAGTCCAGAGGGGTTGGAGGACGCTGTTCAACTAGAAGAGTTGATAATGTTGGGTTATTTGATCATGGTCTACAATATATTAAAAGCCAAGATGAAGAGTTTAAAAAATTCTTAAAAGATTATTGTGTTTGGAAAGGTGATTTTAAAATATTTCAAAATAATCAACTGATAGACGATTTAGGTAAAGAGAGAATAATCCATGAAAATGGAAATAATGCATTAGTTAAAAATTTATTTAAGAATAAAAATGTAATGCTTAATAAAGAGTTAAAAAATCTTGAAAAAAAAGGTGATAATTTTCAATTAACATTTAAAGACGATACTCAAGAAAATTATAAAACAGTCATTATTACAGCTCCTTTTCAACAGGCTTATAATTTAACAAAACAATTTACTGAAAGTTTTTTTTCAAAATTTGATTATTCTATGCAGCCCAACTTAACGTTGATGGTGGCCTTTAATAAAAGTTTAAACCTTAATTTAAGCGCTATTAGTTTTGAGGATGATGATGTTTTAGGATTTGCTGCCAATGAAAATACCAAGAAGAAAGATTTAATTAATAAAGATTTAGAATTATGGACCATTCAGTCCTCATTAAAATATGCAATTAAAAATATCTATGAATATAGAAATAATAAACCAAATTTAATTGATGAAATGTTAAAGAGTTTTTCTACTAAATTAAAAGTAGATATTAAAAAAGATAATATACAATATTCAGATATTCACGGCTGGCTTTATGCATATAATCAAAAAGTAGCAGCGACAAACTGTTATTGGGATAAAGATTTAAGACTTGGAATTTGCGGAGATTGGTTTTCAGGTGGAAATGCAGCTAATGCTTTTGCAAATGCTAAACAACTTGCAAAATTAATTTAAATTACTTTTGGTTTTTAATTCCTTCAACTTCTTTTTTTAATTTGTCAATCTGAGTCATTAAATCATCAATATTTTTTTCATCTTTAGGAGTAGCTGGAGTTGCGCTTTTAGTTTCTGCTTTTTGTCCATAATTAAAAAAATTGAAATCCATAAAATTTGGAAACCCTTTTGTAAAAATATTATTTGAGTTTGCTGCATTCATTGAATTGGTTAAAAAATCAAACATCATGTTACTTTTTTTATTCTCATTAAATAAAATAATTTGTTTAAGAATATGAGAGGGAATTAAATTGATACCTGCATTCTCTTTTTCTAAAATTATCTGTGTCAAAATAGAAGAGGTAATGTCACTTTGAGTGTCCACATCCACTACTTTAAAATCTAATTCTTTTTTAATTAAAGTTACAATATCATCTAAGGTAATATAAGCGCTCGTCTCAGTGTTATAGAGTCTGCGGTTTGAATATTTTTTAATTTCAATCATGATTGTTTTACGTATTGACCTGGAGCTTCATATAGTACTTCGAAGTTCTTTGCATTAAGTTCAGATGGTTTTTTAAATTCCCCAGAATTCACTGCAAGCCATGAAATCCAAATTGGCCACCATGAACCATCCACCTTTTTAGCACTGTTAAACCATTCATCTTGTGTTTTGCCTTTTTCAAATTTCTTTGTGTAGAAATGAAGTTTGCCAGGTTTGTTTTCTGTCCCTTGAATAATACCTGCAATATGACCTGAATTTGCTAATACAAAATTAACGTGAGAATTATAAGCATTAAGCCCCTGATAAACTGATCGCCAAGGAGCAATGTGATCTTCTGTTGTTGCAACAGAAAATATTGGGGTGTCAATTTTTGACAAATCAATTTCTACATCGCCAATTTTATATTTATTTTTTACGACTAAATTGTTCAAATACATGCAACGCAAGTATTCTGAGTGCATCTTTTCAGGAAGTCGTGTTGAGTCAGAGTTCCAGTGAAGCATATCAAATGCAGTGGGTTCATTGCCAAGTAGGTAATTATTAACAACATAATTCCAGTATAAATCACCAGGTCTTAAAAAATTAAATGCAGCAGCCATATCCTTACCATCAAAGTATCCAGTTTTTTTCATCTGCTGCTCAATACTTGTAATTTGCTCTTCTGTAATAAAAATTCCAAGTTCTCCTGGATCTTCAAAATCAATTAAACTTGCAAAATAAGTTGCAGTGGAAATTTTATATTTATTTGGAACAACTTTTAAATAAGCAAGTGCTAAAGAAGCTAAAGTTCCACCTACACAATACGATGCTATGTTTGCAGCATTAGAACCTGTTTTTTCACAAACAACCCTTAATGCTTCTAACACACCATCTTCAATATATTCTTTGAAAGAAATATTTCTTGAACTAGCATCAGGATTTTTCCAAGAAATTAAAAAAGTATTAAACTTTTTATCAACTAGATATTTCATCATGGATTTTTTTTCATTCAAATCCATAATGTAATATTTATTAATAAAAGGTGGGATCACCAACATAGGTTTTGCATACTGTTGATCCGTAGTGCAATCATATTGAATAAGTTCAAAAAGATTATTTTTGAAAATAACTTTACCTTTTGTTGTTGCTAAATTTCTTCCTATTTCAAATTCACCGGCTTTAGATTGTTGGATAAAAAGTTTATTGGGATGTTTCTCAAAATCTTTTTTATAATTTTCATAACCTTTTGCTAAGTTATTTCCTTTTTCATCTACCGTTTTTTTTAAAACTTCTGGATTAGTAAAAGCAAAGTTTGATGGGGAGAGTGCACTATTTAATTGTTTTAAATAAAATTGCATAATACGTTTATCTTTAGGATTTTTGAACTCCACATTTTCAATTAAGTTGTTCATAAAATTTGCACTGATCAAATAAAATTGTTTGATGAAATCAAAAAATAAATTTGTCTTCCATTCCTCATTAGAAAATCTTTTGTCAGTTTTTTCTTCAAAGATAACCGGGTTCGCCATTCCTCCAGAAGCGCGCGTTACAAAGTAAAAATTTAAATTAGCAATTTGTGAAACCCATTTATTTAGATTATCAAAATATATATTTGGATGTTGTTGAATTTCAGTTTGAAAATTCTTAAATGACTCCATCATTTTAGTAACGGTTGGAGCAATTAAATTTGATAAATCGTTGATAGTAAAATTATTACTGTTTTGATTATTAATTGGAAAAGTTGAAAAATTATTTTGGCCTGCACCTAAATTTTTAAATGACTCTACATATTGATTATAAATTTTCAGATTGTTTTCAAAGACAGTACTTAAATCTTCAAAGTTAATTTTATCTGGACCTTTTTCTTTGTCTTTTTTTGTCATTTTTGATTTTTAATAATAGCCTAATAATCAGCCTAAGAATAATAACCTGTATGTGCTTCTGCAATATTAATATATTGCATATGCGAAAGAAAAAAGTCAATAAAAACAGTAATTTAGCTTATTTTATGATTTTTAGACTTGAAATATATTGCACTGCAACATAAATATACCTCATTAAATAAAACAAGGAGTAAATAATGATGAATAACGTAAACAATCCTTTTGAATTCTTTGATTTTCAAAAGATGTTAGCAGCTCTTAAAGTACCAACAGTAGATGGTAATTCTGAGAATTTAATCAATGCTCAGAAAAAAACTTTAGAAACATTTGCTAATGCATCTAAAGTATTATTTGAAGGCTACAATGCGCTTGCTAAAAAGCAAATAGAAGTACTTAACAAAGCTATTTCTAGCGCTAAAGATGCTACTTCTGAATTAGCTAAGGGAAACCCTCAGCAATCAGCTGGTAAATCTATCGAATTGATCCAAGAATCAATCGTTGAAGCTCAAAATATTGCTACTGATTTCTCTAAAATTGCAGAAAAAACTGCAAAAGAATCTTTTGAAATTCTTAACAAAAGACTTTTAGAAGGTTTAACAGAAATCAAAAAAGTAATCGAAGACGAAGGTAAAAAAGCTTCTGTTAAGAACTAATTAGTTTTTAACGAAAATTTAGAGGGTTTGGTTTCAAATATCCCCTTATTTAGGCCAAACCCCTCTAAAATACTCAAGAATCTCCCTAGTATTTTAAAAATCCCTTTAGTATAATTTTCCTCATATTTAATTCATTGGGGGTCAAATAATGTCCAAAGTTGCTTTAGTTACAGGTGGCACAAGAGGAATCGGCGCTGCAATTGCAAACAAATTAAAAGAGGATGGTTTTAAGGTTGTTTGTACTTATGTTGGCAAAGATGAACCTGCACAAGTATTTTCAAAACAGACAGGAATAGAAGTTTTTAAATTTGACGTTGCATACTTTGAAAGCTGCAAATCTGCAATTGCTGAAATTGAAAAAAAATATGGTGACGTTGAAATTGTAATTAATAATGCCGGAATAACTAAAGATCGTTTCTTACACAAAATGGCACCAGAGGAATGGAATGCAGTTATTAATACAAATCTAAATTCTCTTTTTAATATTTGTAGAAATGTAATTGAAAAAATGCGAGCTAAAAATTTTGGTAGAATTGTATCTCTAAGTTCAATCAATGGATTAAAAGGACAGGTTGGACAAACAAACTATTCAGCTGCAAAAGCCGGTATCATTGGTTTTTCAAAAGCACTAGCATTAGAGAATGCAAATAAAGGAGTAACAGTAAATGTTATAGCACCAGGTTATGTAGGCACTGACATGGTTAAAAAAATTGATCCTACAATTTTAAAGGGAATCGTTTCTCAAATTCCAACTGGAAGATTAGCGGAGCCTACAGAAATTGCCGCCTTGGCAAGTTATTTAGTTAGTGATAAAGCAGGCTTCATTACAGGCGCTACCTTTTCAATTAATGGTGGCCAGTACATGCAGTAACAATAAAAAGGAAAAATAAATACAATGAGTGATAACGATATAGTCATAACGAGTGCAGTGCGTACAGCGGTTGGTTCTTTTGGAGGATCATTGTCATCTTTAACAGCTCCACAATTAGGTGCTCACGTAATTAAAAAATCTATAGAAAATTCTGATATTAAACCTGAAGACGTTGATATGGTCTACATGGGACAAGTTTTAACAGCAGGTGTCGGACAAAATCCAGCGCGACAAGCTGCAATTCATGCTGGAATTCCGGCAGATAAAACTGCAACAACAATTAATCAGGTGTGTGGCTCTGGACTTGCATCTGTTGCACTAGCTTATAATTCAATCAAGTGTGGCGATGGAAATATTATTATTGCTGGCGGACAAGAAAGTATGAGTAACTCACCTCATTTTATTAATCTTCGTAATGGCATAAAGATGGGCGATGGCAAAATGCAAGATTCAATGATCATCGACGGTCTTTGGGATATTTATAATCAATATCACATGGGGGTTACTGCAGAAAACGTTGCACAAAAATATCAAATTACAAGACAAGACCAAGATACTTTTGCAGCAGCATCACAAAGAAAAGCAATTGATGCAATTAAAGCAAAAAAATTTAAAGATGAAATCGTACCCATCACTGTAAAGATGAAAAAAGAAGATGTGGTATTTGATAAAGATGAATATCCAAAAGATGGAACAACAGTTGAAAAACTTGCAAACTTAAAACCAGCTTTTAAAAAGGACGGGACGGTGACAGCAGGAAATGCATCAGGAATTAATGATGGTGCGGCTGCACTTTGTTTAATGTCAGGTAAAACTGCAAAAGCTAGAGGCATTGAGCCACTTGCAAAAATTGTATCATGGGCACAGTGTGGAGTTGATCCAACTATTATGGGAACAGGTCCAATTCCAGCATCAAAACTAGCGCTTAAAAAAGCAGGTTGGGGTGAAGATGAGTTAGATTTAATTGAAGCAAACGAAGCATTCGCCGCACAAGCTATTGCGGTGAATAAAGAAATGGGTTGGACCGTTGATAAAGTAAATGTGAATGGCGGAGCCATTGCAATTGGACATCCAATTGGTGCATCGGGTGCTAGAATTTTAACAACTTTAATTCATGAAATGATTAAGACTCATTCAAAAAGAGGTCTTGCCACACTTTGTATTGGCGGTGGAATGGGAATTGCGATGTGTATTGAGCGTAATTTTATTGATCATAAATAATCTCGTTCATGGACTTTAAGAATATTAAAGTTAGAAGCGAACAAGCTATTGGCTTTGTTCAAATTGATAGAGTTGTAGATAAAAATTCTTTAAATATTGAAACATCTAAAGAAATTCTACAAGCGCTAACAAATTTTGATCAAGATAGTTCCATTAAATGTATTGCAATTGAAGGCAATCAAAAATTATTTTCACCAGGCGCGGATATTAAAGAATTACAATCTTTAAATAAAAATACCGCAGCTGAGAAAAAGTTATTCGATGCTTTTGATGAAATTTACAATATTAAAAAACCAGTTATTGCATTAGTGGAAGGTTATGCTTTAGGCGGTGGAATGGAACTTGCACTTATTTGTGATTTTATTATTGCATCAGAAAATGCAAAGTTTGCTCAACCTGAAATAAATTTAGGGTTAATTCCAGGGATTGGCGGAACCCAAAGATTAAAGCGATATACAGGAAAATATAATGCAAATTATCTTTGTATGACAGGAGAGATGATTACAGCGGGGCAAGCTCACAATATCGGAATTGTTAGTGTTGTTTTAAAAGCTGATGAATTTAGAGAAGGTGCAAATAAAATATTAAAATCAATTTCAGAAAAACCGCTTTCAAGTTTAGTTGAGATTAAAAGATTAATTAACAAAGATGCTTCGTTAAAAGATGAACGACAAACTTTTTATAAACTTCTTGATAGTGAAAATAAAAATATTGGCATTAAAAGTTTTTTTGAAAAAACAAAACCTGAGTGGAAATAATTAATTATTTATCTTTTGCAGGTATTAACACCAAGCAATGAATAAAGAGTACAATTTCTAAGTACTCCGCTAACAATTAAACCAATTGCAAGCCAGCCCCAAGGACTAACCATTCCTAATGCTGTGAGTGTTACAATAACAACTCCAGAAGAAATTCTTAAAACTCGATCGATGTTTCCTACATTCACTTTCATTTTTAATACCTCGTTGACTTCACTATATCTATTCTTTAGAACGAAACAAGAACATATTTGTTATGAAAATACCAGTAATATTGCAGAAAGTATCAGCGGGCTTTCCATCACCAGCCACAGACTATGTTCAAGATGAAATAGATTTAAACAGTGAGCTGATAAAAAATCCTCCAGCAACTTTTCTAATTCGTGTGCAAGGTAACTCCATGACCGAACATAAAATTATTAATGGAGATTTATTAGTAGTGGATCGAAGTTTGAATTTAAAAAATGATTGTATTGCAATTATTAATTTTAATAACGAATTAGTCGTTAAAAATATTATTAAAGAGAATAATAATTTTTACATCAAAAACAGAGCAGAGAAGATTTTAATTAATGAAAACTCAGATGTGAATATTTGGGGGATCGTAACGTACATTATTCATGCAGCCCATTAATAATAGAATTATTGCCTTAGTTGATTGCAATTCTTTTTATGTTTCTTGTGAGAGATTATTTAGACCGGACTTGAGAAGAAAACCTGTTGTAGTTTTATCCAATAATGATGGTTGTATTATTTCAAGATCAACGGAGGCAAAACAAGCAGGTATTAAAATGGGCGAGCCTTATTTTAAAGCAAAGCCACTCATTGATAAATACAAAGTTTCTGTATTTTCATCTAATTACGAATTGTATGGTGATATGTCACGACGCGTGATGAAAATATTAAAAAATTTTTCACCTGATATTGAATTTTATTCAATCGATGAAGCCTTCTTAGATTTAACAAATATTAAAATGGATAATGTTCAAGAATATATTTTACATATTAGAAAAGTAATTTTGCAATGGACTGGCATTCCAGTTTCAATAGGAGCTGCAAATACTAAAACACTTGCAAAAATTGCAAATCACGTTGCAAAGAAAAATAAATTAGGTGTTGAAGAATTTATTACGAAAGACAAAATTGAAGTTGATGAAATTTTAAAAACATTTCCCGTACAAGAGGTGTGGGGGATTGGCAGACAACTTTCTAAATTTTTTAATAATAATAATTTTTATAATGCTCACCAGTTAAAATATGTGGATAATTATTGGGTGAGAAAAAATAGTAGTGTGGTTGTGTTAAAGACGATTCATGAACTTAATGGTATCAGCTGTTTTCCATTAAACTTTCAATATGTTGCAAGGAAGAATTGCTGCGTATCAAGATCCTTTGGCAGAACTATTACTGAACTGAATGATTTAAAAGAAGCTGTCGTTCAACATTGTATGACTGCAGCAGAGCGTATTAGATCCGAGGGGTTAATTGTAAAATCAGTTTATGTATTTATTAAAACCAGTAGATTTAAAAAAGATTACGTATCACGTGTTCAAAAAATAGATTTACCCATTGCAACGAATAACACTTTAGAACTCACCAATGTGTGCGCAAAAGCTTTAGAAAATATTTATATTAAAGGTTATTTTTATAGCAAAGCAGGGGTTATTTTTGGAGATTTAAAACCTAAAGATCATTATGAAAAAAACTTATTTTCAGATCAGAATTTAAATTTAGATCATTTGATGAAAGTCATAGATCAAACAAACAGTAAATTTGGCAGAGGTGCAGTCACCGTTGCGGCTGCAAGATTGAATAATAACTCAAAAATGAATAGACGTTATTCATCTAAAATCGACACTTCTTTTATAAAACTTGCCCCAACGGTTAGGGCACATTAATTATTGATCTATATGATCAATAAAGCAAAAGCCTTTATCATTCTTGGTAACCAACTTTTCTCACCCATTCATTTAAAAAGTTTTAAAGATCATCATTTCATGATGGCTGAAGATTATCAGCTATGTACTTACGTCAAACATCACCGTCAGAAGATATTATTATTTTTATCAGCAATGCGTTCTTACGCTGATGAATTAAAAAAAGCTGATTTTTCACTAACCTATTTTGATTGTAAGCACGAATTATTTAAAAAAAGTTATGAAGATAAAATTTTATTCTTTTTAAATAAAATTAAAACAAAACAAGTCAGCTTGTTTGAAGTTGAAGATAAGTTTTTTGAAACTCAATTAACAAATTTTTTTAAAAAAAATAAAATTGAATATCATTTTATAAAATCACCGATGTTTTTATCAAGCAGAGATGATTTTAAAGAATATTTAAAAAATAATAAAAAGCCATTCATGGCTAATTTTTATAAAATTCAAAGAATTAAATTTAATATTTTAATGAAAAGTAAAAATGAACCACTAGGGGGCAAGTGGAGTTTTGATGAAGATAATAGAAATAAACTAGATCCAAAAGTTGCAATTCCAAAACACATTACCTTTAA
>Ga0209033_1002153_pt1 | contig 10981 bp, 8 predicted proteins | sample LauGreFa1BDMLBDN_2_FD_188218 | JGI IMG/M metagenome (GOLD analysis project Ga0209033, IMG submission 188218) | Freshwater lake microbial communities from Lake Michigan, USA - Fa13.BD.MLB.DN (SPAdes) (version 2) | ecosystem: Environmental > Aquatic > Freshwater > Lake | place: Lake Michigan, USA...
GCAAACGCCGTGGTCGCCTTGGCGAAATTAAAGCAGCCTGAAACGATATGGCCTTTGCTGAAACATACCCCAACTCCTCAACTGCGAAGTTATTTGATTGATAAAATTGCCTCACATAACCTTGATTACAAGGTGATTTTGCAGCAATTAAAGATTGAAAAAGAAGTATCCATTCGCAGGGCTTTGATTCAAACCTTAGGGAGCTTTGGCCTCGGGCAAATATCCCTCGTAGAAAGAAAAACCATTATCCCGGAGGTTAAAGAAATTTTCCTCAAGGAACCCGACCCAGGTATTCACGCCTCTGCAGAGTGGTTGTTGAAAACTTGGAATGAACAATCGTTTATTAACAAAACCAATGAATCTTGGCAACAAGACAATGAACTAACCCTCAAGCGACAGAAAGAAATTAAAAATCTTTTAGATAAGGAAAAAGAGAAGTCCTTGAAGCAATGGTATGTAAATGGGCAGGGGCAGACCATGGTGGTGATTCCGGGCCCAATTGAATTTTTAATGGGATCACCAGAAGTTGAAGTGGGGCGATTTAGCAATGAAAGTCAACATAAAATGAAAATCGGCAGGTCTTTTGAAATATCAAACAAAGCTGTAACTTTAACGCAGTATAAACAATTTGATTCAGAGTATACTCTAGATGCAAAATATGTTCGTAGTGGTGATTTGCCAGTTGTTGCCATTGACTACCATATGGCCGCAAAATACTGCAATTGGTTGAGCGAAAAGGAAGGGATACCAGAAGACCAGTGGTGCTTTGAGATAAAGAAACAGGGAGAGACGATTGTTAAGAAAGATTATTTAAGCCTCAAAGGTTACCGATTACCTACGGAAGCTGAAATGGAATATACAAACCGTGCAGGATCGATTTCATCATACTATTTTGGCGATACATCAGAGCTATTACCAAAATACGGATGGTTTTCGAAAAATTCAAACGATCAACCATGGCCAGTTGGCAGCTTAAAACCAAACGATTTTGGATTATTTGACATGCATGGTAATTGTTATACATGGTGCATGGAGGAATATGATGCATACCCTGTAGGAACTAGGGATGATAATCTAGAAGGTACAAAAGTTTTGGATAGTCAGAGCCGTGTGTTGCGTGGGGGTTCTTTCGGCAGCAATGACTCGATGGCTCGCTCTTCCTACCGGTCCTACAGCACGCCGACCAATCGGCGCCTCAGCTATGGGTTCCGTTTGGCGAGGACAAAATAATTACTGCTTAGCCCCCTTACTGCTTTACTGCTTGCTGCTTCTGTATTTAAAGTGTATCCCCGAAGGGGATTTTTTAATTAGACTATGAAAACCAATTACCCTAAAGTTAATGGCTATTGGTTTAACTTCATCCCCAGAGGTTAGAAATGAAAAGAATACTTGGAATAGCAATGGTGTTAAGTTTAGTGGCTTTTATAGCTGGTTGCTCAAAAGAAAAAGCAGGGCAAATAAAGGCTGAATCTGCTTCGGAGAAATTTGAAACGGCGTCAAATGAAAAAGACATTACGAAAGAACCTACAAAAAAGGACTCTTCTGGAAAAGAAGAAGTTATTGACCTTGGGAAAGGTGTGAAGTTAGAGTTGGTGTTAGTACCAGCAGGGAAGTTTAAGATGGGATCAAACAAGAATCCAATTGATCCTTTCAGTAATATTGAAGTATACCAACCTCCCGAATATGAAGTACCTCAGCATGAGGTAACTTTAACAAGACCATTTTACATGGGTAAGTATGAGGTAACGCAGGAGCAATGGTTTGAGATCATGGGTGAGAATCCAAGCAAGCAGACTAAGGGACGAAAGTTACCGGTAACGGAAGTATCATGGGATGATTGTCAGGAGTTTATCAAGAAGTTAAATGGAAAAACAAAAGGTGGTTATAGGCTCCCAACAGAGGCGGAATGGGAATATGCATGTAGGGCGGGGACAAGTACAGCGTATTCGTTTGGAGACCGCCTAACAAAGCATGATGCAAATATTGATGGTGACAGCATAAAGGAAGTAGGTAGCTATAAACCGAATGCGTTTGGGCTTTACGATATGCATGGCAATGTATTTGAGTGGTGTGAGGATAGGTGGGGTGAATATTCAGCGGATGCCGTAACAGACCCGAAGGGACCAGCAACGGGATGGAACCGTGCGAAGCGGGGCGGTTATTTCTTCTCATATGAGCCGGGAGCCCGCTCTTCCTTCCGGGCCCTCATGTCGCCCAACATTAGGAGTTGCTTCTATGGGTTTCGTTTGGCGAGGGCTCCGTAATTACTGCTTAGCCCCCTTACTGCTTTACTGTTTACTGTTTCTGTATTTAAAGGGTATCCCGAAGGGAAAGTATATCCAATAGCTAAAAAAAAGAACCCACTATCGGTCTAGCCGACGTTGGGTTCTTAAGTTTAATTAGCGCTACCGCCCTTCAAACTCTCTATCATCTGACTCGCCTGCCGCACGCTCATATCATTAAACACCCGCACGCCAGCCTGCTTCAATAACTCTTGAACAGGCACGCCATTCTTTCTCGCTAACCCTTGAATGCAGACAATTTGTTTTTCTGCCGCAAAGTGTACTGGTTCCACAGAAACAGCACTGCCCTAATCGCCCATATGTAATCGATTGAATCGAAGAATAATCACACAAACATCGTTCCCGGAGTTTGATTCCTGGAACGATGTTTTATTTTACGGCATAGACTTGTTTGCCTGAAAGATAAGTCGCAAGGCATTTGGTTTGGGCAATCGCATCTTCATCGCAGGTAAGAATGTCGCGATCTAGAACGATGAAATCGCCTTGTTTACCGACTTCAAGAGATCCTGTTTCCTTTTCCAAAAACATGAGGTGGGCGTTGTTCATGGTGTAGAAACGAATCGCCTGCTCACGGGTTAATGCTTGTTCGGGTCGAAGTTTCTGGGGGTAATATTTGCCCTTGCGATTGATTGCAACGCTCATGCCCAGAAAGGGATTGTAAGGGTTGACCGAGTTCATGGAATCAATCCGCTGCATATGATCCGACCCGCCACCTACTATGCCGCCCGCTTTAAAAATACTTTGCAACGGCTGGAAGTACTCGAGTCGTTCGACGCCAAACTGCGAAACCAAAGTATGGCTATCGAGGTAAAGCCAAGCCGGTTGGATATCTGCAACGATGCCGATTTTGGGCATTTTTTCGACAGCATCTTTGAACATGAAATTGGAATGGGTGATACAAGGTCGTGTGCTTCGTACTGGAGTGGTGCGGTTAATTTCTTCGTAAACTCCCACCAATGTTTCTACTGCGCCATCGCCAACGGTGTGGGCGGTGAATTGCATGCCATTTTTTACGGTGGCATGAGCCATGCCCAGAAGCTTGTCACGCGAAAGAAAAAGCAGGCCCCGGTAAGTCGGGTCATCGATGGAATATATTTTGCTTAGGCCCCAAGGCTTTTGCATATAAGCGCTGCCGGTTAGCATGCCACCATCTAAAAATATCTTTATGCCAATGATGCGAATCATGTTGTCGGGCGCACGCATCGGATGGGTGGCAAGCTTTGCGATATCTTTTTCAAGGGTTTCCAATGGGCTGCCTGTACCCATTGAGTATGAGGCAGCTAGTCGGACGGTGAGTTTGTCTGCATCCTTGAGTTTTTTAAATCTTTCAAGCGAGGAAGTTCCTGCACCGCGATCAATGATGCCGGTTAATCCCACGCTGTTGTAATCTTTAAGAAGAAGGTGCAAGCGTTCAATATTATCGGCTTCGGTAGGTTGCCTTTGTGAAGGTTGCGAGGTTTTAACAAATCGGGTGCAGTTGCGCAAAATGCCTGTGGGTTCGCCTGTCTTTACATCTTTTTCAACTTGCCCAGCGCCACCATCATTCACTTTAAAATCCTTGTCGATTTTGCTTAACTTAAGCGCAAGAGAATTAAGCGAGGCATCTGGCCCAGTTGAATAAAGCACCGGATGCAGAGGCGCTGCTGCATCCATTTCCGCCTTGGTTGGGTAGCGCTGTTCCTTAAGCCGGGTGATAAAGACCTGCCTTAAGACGATCCATTCCCCCTTGGGAAGAACCTTGGCGCGGGCCTTAATGTAATCAAGAACATCTTGGATGGTTTCAAATGCGGGAATGGGGTGGTCGAATTCGTGCATTGCTGCGCCCGCAGGATGAACATGAGAATCGATCAGGCCTGGCAGAACTGTTTTGCCTGCGACATCTTTCACAATGGTGGTTGCGCCTTTGGTTTTCAAAACTTCTTCGTTGCTGCCTGTCTTCAGGATTTTTCCATCCTTAATTGCCATGGCTTGAACGATGGTGAATTTTTCATCCACGGTAACGATCTTGGCATTATGGAGTATAAGATCAGGCGCTTGGGCGAAGGTGATCGAGGTTGAAAGAAGTAAAGCGCTGAAGGAAGCTAGGGAATAATTCATGAGAAGTCCTCTTGGTGGGTTATGCCAATAGGATACAGCTAAACGATCGTGGTGCAAATTTGATTTTTCAACTTTAAGTTGAAAAGAATCTACTAAAGAATCTACTTAGGGGTTACCAATGCAATAAAGGCATTTGTCAGAACGGAGAAAAAGTTTCCCCTCACTAATTGCTGGAGAGGCGTTGAAATCGCCTTCATCGGAGATTTTATTATGGGAGATAAGTTTAAAGTTAGGGCTGGCATCAAGAACGAAGGTGCCTTCCTGCCTGGTAACTGCGATCAATTTGTCGTGAACTAAAATCATTGAAGCATAAACCGGGCGGGCAGCTCCACCTGAAGATTTTAAAGGCAGACGCTCTTTGTAAATGATTTTACCTGTTGCAGCTTCGGTACAATAAGCCAGCCCTCGATCGTTGATCCAATACAAATGCTCACCCTTAACAACAGGGGAGGGCACATAAGAAGAATCGGTGCTGGTCCAGATTATATTTTTTGATAGATCCCCTTTGCCTTCAGCTTTCAGAGCAACGGCTTTAGTCTGAGGGAATCCGCCAAAGCAAAACAAGAGGTTATCCTTAGCTGCAATGGTAGGGGAAATATTGCCATCGAGAGATGTTTCTGCGAACCATGCCAGTTTCCCGTTTTCAGGGTTGATGGCCCAGATTTCGTTAGGCACCGGAACGATGATGAGTTGTTTTTCAGGAGAGGCGCTAAAAATAAAAGGAGTGGTGTAAGAAAGTTCAAGTTTATCTCCCGGAGCCTTCCAAACCTCTGCGCCTGTTTTTTTGTTTAAGCCGATGACCGCTCTGCTTTCTTCAGAGGCGTTCACTATCACCAAATCCTTATGCATTATGACGCTTGATGCAGAACCCCACTTGCGGTTTCCGGATTGTACCCCAACGCTGGTTTTCCAGAGTTCCTTTCCTGAAAAATCAAATGCAACCACGCCTGCTTTACCAAAGAAGACAAATATTGATTCGCCATCGGTTGCAGGGGTGCTGCTTGCATAACCATGCTGGGTCAGATAGCTCGAGTAGGGATCATCCTGAACATCGGCTTTTACGGAAGACTTCCACAAAACCTTGCCCGAATTTTTATCGATGCAGACCAAGGATCGTTCGATGCCTGATGCAGAGTTGGTAAAGCAGGTAACGAAAATATTGTTTTTCCAAACGATGGGGCTCGATGCCCCCTTTCCAGGCAGGTCACATTTCCAAAGCATATTTTTGGAATCGTCCCAAGTGGATGGAATATTCACATCTGAACTAAAAGCATTGCCGCCTGGCCCACGGAATTGGGGCCAGTTTTGCGCATTGCTGCTATTTGCAATTACTAGTGGAAGTATCAAAGTTATTAGGGAAATTAAAATTCGATTTGTTGCCATCATTTTTCTCGTTTGATCAATGCGGAAAGAGCTGTCAAACGCACAACATACCAAACCAAATCTTAAGGGAAGATTAAGATCCTACAAGATTTGTAGGAAAGATCAGAATGGAAGAAAAAAGTAGCGACGGCTGGAATTGAACCAGCGACCTTGGCCTTATGAAGACCCTGCTCTAACCGCTGAGCTACGTCGCCTTATGTAAGTACTGGCTAATGAAAAATTTAGGTAAAAATACCTTCTAAAACAAGGGGTACTAGTGTTCCTTTTGCTCTTTCTTGGTTTTTTTGTCATTAGAAGTGAGAAAAACGCCCCTTCCGATGGCTTCAACCCCGAATTTTGCCTTGATTGCATCCAAAGTACGATCTATTTCTCCACACTTTTGGATTATTTTTGTGTCAAAAAGCCCCCCTTGGATCTCTCCGGGGCGAACTAATCGTACCGCACCAACGCTTATTAGCCTAGCGGGCAATAGATCAAATTGCAGCAATTTTTTTAAAAGTGCTTTTGCTTCAGACCATAAAAGCATGGTTTCATTCATGGGTTCGAGCAGGGTTTTCGAAACGCTTCGGGTTTCAAAATCGGAAGATCGAAGCTTTACCTCTATCACTGCTGCTTTAATTTCTTTTTTTCGAAGTCTAGCACCCAAATGTTCCACCAATTCCAACAGTTTTTCCTCTAACACTTCTTTATCTTCGATATCGTCTGAAAAAGTGACATCAGCACTTAATGATTTTGCCAACCGATCGGGTGTAACTACTCTGGAATCGATGCCTTGCGCCAACTCCCACAAATGAATCGCAGCAGGCCCAAAAGCCATTTCCAACGCTTTTGGATTTGCTGCAGCTATTTGACCAATGGTTTTATAACCCAGCGCATGAAGCCGCAACTCCGCTTTTTTACCCACCCCCCATAGCCTGCCCACGGGTAGTGGATCTAGAATTTCGCGAATCTTATCCGGGGTGATTACAACAAAACCATCAGGTTTTTTTAGATCACTTGCAAGCTTTGCCAGAAATTTATTCGGTGCCACTCCTACCGAAGCTTTTAGCCCGGTTTCCTTTAATATTTCGTCTTTGATTGTTCGACCAATGGTTTCAGCAGAACCAAAAAGACCTTCGCTTCCTTTTACATCCAGAAACGCTTCGTCACTGCTTAAGGGTTCCACCATGGGCGTGTAGCGGTGAAATATTTCTCTGATATGCTTGCTGATCTCGCCATACCTTGCAAATCGTACTGGAAGAAAGATCCCCTGTGGGCAAAGCCTAAGGGCAGTTTTTAAAGGCATCGCACTATGTACGCCAAACACCCTTGCCTCGTAAGAAGCTGCACTAACAACGCCTCTGCCTCCCGGTTTGCCACCAACAATAACAGGCAGGCCGCGTAATGCAGGATTATCTAATTGCTCGACAGATGCGAAAAAAGCATCCATATCAACATGGATAATTTGAGCAGGATTATTGGTCCCCATCAATCACCCTTCAAGGAGTGGTTTTTTTGAAATTCATTTAATTCAAGTTAGCATGATAATGGAGGCTTCACAAGGATTGGGGCATAGCAAAACAGTTATTCCCCTAAAACTTTTACGAGTACGCGTTTGGGCCTTTTGCCATCGAATTCCCCATAAAAAATTTGTTCCCAAGGGCCGAAATCCAACTTGCCTTGAGTGATCGCAACCACGACCTCACGGCCCATAATCTGCCTTTTCATATGGGCATCTGCATTGTCTTCGCCCGTGCGGTTGTGGTGGTAGATTTGCGCTGAAGGATTGAAAGGAGCCAAAGCCTCCAGCCATTTTTTGTAATCGTGATGCAAGCCCGGTTCATCGTCATTAATGAAAACCGAGGCGGTTATATGCATCGCATTACAGAGCATAAGTCCTTCCTTTATGCCGCTTTTTTTGACGATATCTTCAATTTGAGAAGTTATATTTAAAAATCCCATTCTTTCGGGAAGATTAAAAGTAAGATGTTCCGTGGTGGATTTCATGCTAACGCTCCTGATAACCATGTTATTTTGCATCTCTGCAATTGCAGATGGTATTATTATCAGTGAAGATTTTTTATCGGCCAATGATAAAGGGAAGAAGAAGGTTAAAAGCTAGATGTATCATTTTGAAGGTAATTTTCTGGGTAAGGATAGGTTGCGCCTTTATTGGCAGGGTTGGCAACCTGAATGCCCCATCAAGTGCATTATTTGGTGTGTGCACGGATTAGCAGATCATTCTGGAAGATATGAACATATTGCAAGCAAACTTGAAAACAAAGGGTTCGCTGTTTATGGTTTTGATAGGCGAGGCTGTGGAAAATCAGAAGGCCCCAGAGGCCATGCTGCTTCCTACGAAACCTTGATTGATGACCTTAGGCTTTTTCAAGGCGAGCTTGAAAAGATGCACCCCGATATTCCGATCGTGCTTTTGGGAAATAGCCTTGGCGGCCAACTAGCCCTTGCTTATTCCATGAACTACCCTCAAAGCATTCATGCCTGTATCGCCCTTGCGCCCTGGCTTTCACTTCCGTTTAAGTTGCCTTGGTGGCTCGAGAATTCTGCTGCATTGATAAATATGATTGCTTCATCGATTGCGTTTGATAACAAGTTGAATTATGAAGATCTTTCGCGTGACCGCAATTTCATCGAGTCTTTTAAGAGCGATACTCTCATTCATCGCAAAGTTTCTGTCGGTCTCTATTTGCAATGCTCTAAAGCTGCTCAAAGGCTTTTGAAAAACCCTCAAGTTTTGCAAACCCCTACTCTGTTAGTGCATGGCACTGGCGATAAAGTTACTTCCCATCTGGGATCTCGACAATTTGCAGATGCTGCTCCAACAGATCTTTTAACCTATGTCGAAATCCCAGATGGCAGGCACGTTTTATTGCAGGATGACTGCAAGGCCGAAGTTTGGCTGACCATCGATACTTGGCTTAGCCAACTTAATTTCTAACCATGAAATCTAAATAGTTATACTCCGGGTAATATTGGCCCTGACGAGTTGTTTTGTGGCGGAATGATTGCGCCCGGTGGCAACCCAATCGGCCCTGGCGGTAAAGCTCCTGGCGGCAAAGCTCCCGCTGGAAAAGCAGCAGGCATTGCAGTTGGTGCATTCAAGGGCACAATCTGACCTGAAATGCCAAGCCTTGCAAATACATGTTTGACTTCTCGCATTTTTACAACCCCAGATCCTGCTTCAAAATAGGTGATTTTTGATCCGAAGCTGCTTTGGCGTAGTAGCCCGTTGAAGTCGTCTTCGGTTCTGAATGGCTTTCCATTCACCTGAATAATCACATCCCCATTTTTGAACCCGTATCTATCTGCCGCCAATCCGGGAGTAATCGAAGAAATTTTGTACCCGCCTTGCTGGTAGGCATTGAGTGCGGTGGGCGGTGCGTAAGAATAAGCGGGCCTTGCAGCTCCGGGGCCACTTTTGAAATTTGCGGGTGCAGATACGATTTGTGCTTCTGACCATCCTGCTGAAAAACCCAGCACAGCTAGACTACCCAAAATTTGTAACGGCTTAAGAATTTGTTTTACCATGAGATTGTTCCTTAAAAAGCGAGCCAATGTTTCTATATAGATTATTCGCAGGAGCGATGAAGTTATGGAATCTAACCTGAAAGAAAAAAAGAAAAGTTTTGAAAATCAGTGTCAAAAGGTAGGGGATTAATGGTTTAAAGGGGACTGGGAAACCTCCGTAATCACTTCGCTATCTCAAGTCCTTTAAATATTCATGCTTTTTCACTCGCTGGGAATCTAAGATTTTTTACTGTGACTCTATCTTGGTTCGCTATAAACTTTTTATGTTGTCTAATTTACCTAACCCTAAAAGGAGTTTGATCCATGTACGATATGAAGCAGCTAGATAAACTTAAGAAAATGCCACAACTTGTTCCTGAAGCTTATGCCACCTATAGGCAATTCAGCAAGCAAGTCATGCAGGAAGGTGCGATCTCGGTCAAGAATAAGGAGCTTATCGCACTTGCAGTTGCAATGACCACACAATGCACTTATTGCCTGGAAATTCATAAGGAAAAAGCCAAGCATGCGGGAGTTACCGAACAGGAAATCGCTGAAACCATCATGATCGCTTCGCTGCTTCGAATGGGCGCAGCCATAACCCATGGCGCACATTGCCTTGATTAATCAGCAGCAAGATTAATAATTCAGCCTGTGTATTTTGATTCTGCATCCGTGCAACTATCATTGATACAGAGGCTGAGTTTTTCTTTTACATTAATCAACGGATGGCTTTGATGAGTTTTGATGCGGATGTGATAATCATTGGTGCTGGCCTTGCTGGTTTAAGCTGCGCTCATGTTTTGCAAAAACAGGGTATTCATTATTTGTTGTTAGATGGTGCAGAAAAAGTTGGTGGCAGAATAAGAACCGATGTTGTCGAAGGATTTCAGCTTGATCGTGGATTCCAAGTTTTGCAAACAGCTTATCCCGATGCGAAGCAAATTCTTTCTTACCCAGATCTAAAGTTAAAAAGCTTTTTCCCAGGCGCAATGATTCGCTATCAGGATAAATTTCACAGGCTAGCAGATCCATTTCGAGATCTATATACCGCAGCCAAGGGTTTGTTTTCTCCGATAGGTTCCTTTAAAGATAAATTGTTGGTAGGAATGCTGCGCACCCAGGTAGCTTTTGGGACAATTGAAAAAATTTTGCAAAAGCCCGAAGTTACAACTCTCGAAAGACTAAAAGGGTTTGGGTTTTCGGATGTAATTATCGATCGATTCTTCAAGCCTCTTTACTCCGGAATATTTCTTGAGAATGAACTTTCAACCTCCAGCAGAGCCTTTGATTTCAATTTTCGAATGATGGCGCTAGGCGATATCTGCCTACCTGCTGAAGGCATGGAGGCGATCCCACGCCAGCTTTTAACCATGCTTGATTCTGCTCGAATTAGGCTTAATTGCAAAGTTGCTTCTTTAAGCGAAAACAAAGTGATACTTGCATCGGGCGAATCTTTAACTGCGCCTAAAATAGTACTCGCTGTGGATCAACTTCAGGCATGCAAATTATTAGAAGTTACTGTAGTTCCAAAAATGAAGACTGTTATCACACTCTATTTTACTGCTTCCACTCCTCCAACCTCTTCACCTATTCTTTTTCTGAATGCCGAATCTTCAGGCCCGGTGATGAATATGTGTGTGCCTACTAATGTCTGTAAAAGTTATGCCCCAGAGGGTAAGGCGCTTATC
>Ga0209033_1002158_pt1 | contig 10969 bp, 14 predicted proteins | sample LauGreFa1BDMLBDN_2_FD_188218 | JGI IMG/M metagenome (GOLD analysis project Ga0209033, IMG submission 188218) | Freshwater lake microbial communities from Lake Michigan, USA - Fa13.BD.MLB.DN (SPAdes) (version 2) | ecosystem: Environmental > Aquatic > Freshwater > Lake | place: Lake Michigan, USA...
AAAAAAGGGAGACCGAAGTCTCCCATTAGGGGCTGTGGTTTATTCAGCCGCTCCACCACCAAGTTTATCTAACTTGGAAATCTTGTTTGTGAAAAACTTCATTTACGATTTTCTCAATTTCTTCACCTGATGCATAGGCAAGTACGTCATCTTGTAGACCCTCGACAAAAAATCTTGTTACAAAATTTCTATCTTTTCGGTCGATTATTGCTAGTTCAAAGTCATTTTCGAAATCACCATAAAGACCAGCACGACCTCCAACAATTGAGATTTCGAGTTGTTCGTTGAACAGTAAAGTCTGTTTACCTCCGAGGGAACTTCCATGGTCTTTACCCCAACTTTTGATTTGCTCTATAGTTGTCATAACTTTTGTTTTAGTTGTTTGAGTTTAATTTCTAATAAGTCAATGTTGTATTTGTCTTTTTGAGATTTGTCCTTTTTGGTTTTAAGTTCATGGATAAGTTTTTCTACATAGTTAACCTCTTCCTGTAGTTCACTTACTTCCTCCACAATCTCTGGTTCCTCATATACAAAATCATATTCAGGATAATAGGTTTTGGGTTGACGGACCTTCGGTTTGGTTTCAGGTAATCTTAAGGAAAAATCATTAAATGGTGGTAAATAGGGTTGTGGAGGAGGAGTTGACCTACCTTCCTTAACACCAGCCCTTTTACCCAATTTGTAAGCAACATGAAGTGCCAAGGCCGCACCACCTATTTTAAGTAAGGTTGAGAATGTGGATGATTTTTCACTCATTTTGTTACTTCCGCCTCCATTTTGGATTTGTTATACAAATGTTCTGTTAATGTATATGTATCAACACTTGTAGTGATGATAGAATTTTGAAGGTAAGAATAAGGGATATGAACCAAAAAATCTGTACCGTTGAAAAATGTTAGGTCTTCTTTAGTTACCAAGCATCCTTGAACCATCTTTAAGAATAGTTTGAATTGAGTAGGATTCACAAAGGTTTCATTTAACAAAATACCGAACTTTTCGTTGTTAATCTTAATGTTGTGAGAGTTCATATTCATACTTCTTGATTTAGAACACAAAGTTATTAAAATTATTTCAATCAACCAAATTTTTTGAAAGAACCTGTATTCATTAACGAGGAATTTAAATGTTTCGTTTGGTTACCCCCAAGGACAGGTTCCACACGCGCTTGGAAGATTTTCGAAAAAATGGGATTCCGTTATAAAGTTTTTAACGATTCAACAAAAAGTTTCGAAAATTACGACTACAAATTCCATAATCATTTTCACCAACTATTCGAAGGTCACGAGAATTATAAATTAATTACCCTTTTGAGAAACCCATATTCGAGATTAGTATCTCAATTCAGAGTAACTAGTGTGAATTTTAAAGGTGATTCAGTTGATGAAGAAAGGTATGAAAGGTTCGAGCATTTTTTACAAAATGTTTTCTATAATGATGAATTAGATGACAACATTTGTTGGTGGTATAGACCCACAAGGGAAGCAGACTATTTTATAAGACAGGAGTCAAATTATTTGGGATTTTGTTCTCTTCCATTCATAAAAGAAACTGAAGTTTATAAAACTGGTGAACTCGTAGATTTATGTGCTACGCCACTTCATACACTGAAAGGTGATGAGGTACCGTGGACGAAATTTTATAATCAAAATAGTGCGGATATTGTTTATTTCAACACCGCACACTATTTCGAAAAATACGGTTATGACAAGGACTCTTGGAAAATTAAGTAGGTAAAGTCAAAGGAAGTGTCATATCTTTACCTCCATCGGTCATAATTCTATAGGTTTTGATTTCGCCGAGGTCGGGAAAACTGATTAGTTCAACTTCAATCCCCCATTTTTCAACTTCAAGATTTACATTCGAAATTACAATATTACCTAAATCATAAAGGTCTTGCCAAGTTGTACTTTCCACTACATCACGAATAATTCCTTGAGTTGTGTCAACCAATACGTCATTTGCATGCATGACTCCCAATAGGAATTTCTTTACGTCCACTATGTGGTATCTGACAATACTGGAAAGAACTACCGATTTTTCATCCAATGAAGTTACAGTTTGTGGTTTAAGATTGACGGTTTGAGTTATAACAGAGGTTGTGAGTATTTGGTCAAAAAAAGGAGTTTTGAACCGTAACCCAGGCTGAACAACTCGAAGGAACTTACCGGTCCTTAAATGAACTCCTTCCTCCCATTGATTGACAATCTTGTAGGGTAAAATATCATGGATAAATGTAACAATAAGGTCTATGAGTTTGTCAAACATAAAAATAATTTATTGTAACAAAGATATGACTTTTTTTTGTATCCACAAAATACTTATGATTATGTTACATGAAGATTTGGAGATATTAAGGAAAATACTTATGAAATTAAATTTTTCGGAAAGTTACATTTCTATAGTGTCTCAATATTTGGTTGATAGATTAAAAGAATACAAATTTGAGGCTTTTACCCCTCAATTTTTGAGAGTACAACTTGCAAGTGAAATTGGTAGAAACATGGCATCAGATGTTGCACAATATTTTGAAGAAATGAAATCTGGTGGTGTTTTTAGGACTAACTTGGAAAAGTTTTTGGATAACTCTCCTTACATGAAATAACTATTTTTCAGTCATCGAATAAAGTTTCGATATTTTTCTCAGCATCCTATCTCCGATGAAGTGAAAATATTTTTCATAATATTTCACAAACTCTTCTGGATTTTGAAATCTTTGGTTTCGGTTGATAAACTTGTTAAAAACTTTCAACTTTTCTCCTTCGAATCCGAGTAGTTGTTCGAAGAAATTATGTGTGAGGATTTCCTGAAAATTGGAAACTCTTGCGTTAACTATTGAAGAATATAATATTTGTAATGCCGCTTCAACCTTCTCATCATCAGTCATATTTGAAGGTTTTAACTTGACTCTTTTCAATAACCTATTCAAATTTTTTTCATCATCTAATATTTGTTGTTTGAAATTAGATATGTCAAATTCAGAAACTCTTTTGAATGTTTGGTAGGTAACGTTACTTCTTAAAAAGTTCAGAAAATCTTTTTGGGAAATCTTATTGTTTTTTATCGCCGAAGCTATTTCCGTAGACCTAACCAAATTTTCGTTGGCGGATGTAAAATACATGTCGTGAACAAACCTGTCCATAGGTGTAACCCCAAAACTATTTTGAAGAGATGCGTTGTATTCTGCCCTTTCTTGAGGTTTGTCATATATTTTTTTGAAATGGTCGTAAACGTGTTTCAGTTCATGTGAAATACTTTCAATCAATTCATTTTGATTTTCTCTAAAAAAGTTTGGTAACTCATCGTAGTCGTAACCTTTTGGAACAATTAATATTATAACCAAGTCAACGGTCTTTCTTTTGATATGTTCCAATCTGAAATCATCTGTTTTCTTTGATTCTGTTCTTGAAATCATGGACATCAGTTCAGGTTCTTTAATCTTCGGATGCTCTTCAACACCGAGCTTGACTTTAAGTGTACTAAAATGATAATCAGCGATTCTCATATCAACTCTCATAACAGTCGACGCACCCTCACCTCCTTCGAAGTCTGATTCATCCAAATTCTCAACCCATGATAAAACTCTCTTATAAACCTTTTGACTTGTTTCGTAAATGTTTCCTGGTACCCCGAGTGCTTCGTGGAGAACTTTCCTTATGAGTGGTATTCTATTCAAAACTTTTTTTAATAAATATCACTGTTTTAATAACAAAAAACCCCAACCGTAGAAACGGTCAGGGTTAGGCTAAAACTCTGAGAATACAAGTTCGTTCGAGAATCTTTAGAAGGATTATTTTTTTCCCTTCATTTCCACCGTCTTTTGAACGGTAATCCTCAGTCACGGTCAATTAGATTAACCAATCCTTAAGTTGTGTACAACTCTCTCGGTACTTATCACTCTTCGATGGTGCCCCACCAATTCATCCTTGCGGGATTAGAGAACTTTCTCGAAAATCATGTCGGGTTTGGGACCCTTCATGGCCGTGAACATCTCACGACTATGTAGTGACCTGTCATCCACAACTGACGAGCACTTTTCCTTTATTGATTTTATAGTTTGTTAAACCAAAATTAACAAAGTAGTGGTTTACGGATGAAGAAGGTAGCGGCTCGTCACAAGCCATGTCATCTTTTGAACGACACGATACTAAACTACCCTCTGAAGTCTCCCGACCTCGATACCTCAAGTCAACTTCATAACTCATGCCTTGGTAGGCCAAGGTTAAGGGTAACAACAGCACCACCTGTACGAAACCATACCTTTCGGTTTTAAGTCAACTATCATATTGGAATACGTAATTACTATGGTGGATGCCATAATTTCTTACATGAATCCTTCAGGTTATTCTTATTGGTCTTCCGACCTCAACAAGACGACCCGTATCGCCTCGTCACCCGACCACTTTCCCTACAGTGTTACCCTCAGTACTGAAGGTCGGATGATATCCTGATTGTCTACTCGAGTACCATTTCTGATACCGCAGAACACTTAAACCAAGTGCCCCACTTTATACTACTTTCGTAGTTTATTTAACGACCATAGACGGCCAATATCTTGAATCAAAGAACTATCAATTTTGGAGAGAAGTGGAACATTTACAACCTTTGAACTTTCAAAGGAATCTTTACGACCCCCTCATCTCCAACTGTCTTACAAAATTAGGAAAGATTTTTCAATCTGTCAAATTTTTATAAAACTTTTTTTTGTTGCGTGGGTCAGAATCGAACTGACGACCTCAAGGTTATGAGCCTTGCGAGCTACCGCTGCTACTACCACGCGATATCCAAAAAATCTACCCAACTCCCCGTGTCACTATCCAAGTCATGCTCTGGTTGAACTTTGGGTAGAAAATTATTTTAAAGAACTATTATTGAAAAAAATCCCACGAGTTACTTTTATTTCTCAACAATTTCTCTCGTGGGTAATTGTTTCACAAAGATAATTTAATTTTTTTGTTTTATCAAAAAAAAGTTTGTGAAACTTTTTGGGGATGTTTGTCCTCTCGGACAGGAACATATAAATATACCGATTTCTGTGAAAAGTAACCTTAAGAAAAAAAATTTTTTTCTACAGGTCCATGTCATCGACATTTTTTTTTATCTGTTGTTCTATATCCCACCAACCATATAGAGCAAATGCAATCACCAATCCGAAAATAATCCAAATCATTTCAAAACTATTTCAGCAATTTTATGAAAGTATTCTCCACATTCCATTGGGTTGATACTTTTCAAATCAAAATATTTCCACTCGGTATGTTCCTCGCCGTCAATTGCGTTATCAAAATCTGGTTCTATTTTATCCTCTGTCTCCAAAAGATATACATACATTAGTCCTTTGACTTTCTTACCATCACGAGTGTGTCTTGGAATCAAACCAATAAATTTGATATCTCTATTATCAATATCAACTGCAGTTTCCTCGAAAAACTCCCTTTTTGCACCTTCTTGGGATGATTCTCCTTCCTCCAACTTTCCACCAGGGATGGACCACATTCCAGGGTAGGAACCCAAATTATTTCTTTTACAAAGTAAAATGCGGTCTCCACATTTAACCATTACTCCAGCATACTTTCTAGTTTCCATTTTTATATGTACTGATTTTTTAGTTTTTTAACCTTTCCAAATAATTTCTTGATAACCTTGTTGGTTGTTAGCAAATCTTGCCAATACGAAAAAATAATCACTTAATCTGTTTAAGTACTGTAAAATTAAGGGATATAGGGTTGCCGGAACACATTTTCTTTCTGCCCTTCTGCTTATAGTTCTACAGACATGACAAAGTGAGACTATTTGTGAACCTGCTGGTATAATAAAATTTTTCAATTCAGGTAGAACACTGTCCATTTCATCAATCCAAATTTCGAGTTCATTAATTTCTGATGAAGAAATCTCTTGAAGTTGTAACCTAATTTTACCTAAATTATCGTAAGATAAACATGAACCTATAACAAATAGGGTGTTTTGGATTTTAGATAGTTGGTTGAATGAATTGTCGAAAGAACGAATATTACCAACCATTGAATCGGATAATAAACCTATGAAAGAATTTAACTCATCAACAGTACCATAGGCTTCAAGTCTCCAATCGTCTTTAGGGACTTTGGTACCACCAAGAAGGGTGGTTGAACCTTTGTCTCCCGTTTTTGTGTATATTTTTTTGGACATACACAAATTTATAAAAAAGAATTATTTATTTCAACGCAGAATCAAAAAAATTCCTCCTGATTTCGAAGTTTTTGTCGACCTTTTCTATGTAATCGAGTATCCACTGTTGGAGTAATTTTTTGTCGCTTGTAAGTTCTTGTGGGTTTTCTCCATTTTTCAATGGTAGTTCTATCACTTTTGTTGCTGAATCTAGATAATGTGCCCCACTATTTTTTGGACCGAATTTTACCGAACCGTCGTTACCTACAAGAATCAAGTCCCAAACTATGTTATCACAATCTATGCCATTTCCATCAACAATTATATAATCCAAATCTTTGAATGGAGAATATGTTCTGTATCCGTCTATTTGAGGATGCATCTCTCTATCGATGGATTCTTTTAGAGACCAATTTGTTTGTGGTTGTTCTAAATCGGGTTGTAACCTATAATTGGTGGTGAGTTCTTCCCCTTTTCGAATTTTTCGAGATGCTGTAAGAAATCTTTTATTACCTTTAAGTACATTATGGCAATTTGGTTCGTCACTATGGTTATGCATGTGACCAAGCTCAGTAAAATCATAATCTTTGTAAGGAACGTGGATTGTATGTAATAAACCAATTGTTTCTCCCTCATCCAAATCCTTTTGAGCAAAAACCCCTTTACCCTGTATATTACTTTTATCTACGTAGTATTTTTTTTTTACTTCACTTTCAGTGACTATTTCCGCTTGTGAAGATTCATTAATTTTTTGTTTAAGAATCTCAACAAACTTATTTCCAAGTTGTTTCATAAATTTGATGTAAGGAACATCAGGTCTATCGGGGTCATACCTATATGGGTCTTCAGAGGGTCTTGTTTTTCTACCTAGATAATTCAGACCCGAGATATTAGTAATACATTTATGTCCTCCAGAATTTGATTGAATAAAGTCCCAAGTGTTAACTCCAACCTTGTCCAAAGTTTGTTTTTCTTCCTCGGTCAATTCTGAAAAAGGTTTATCCATTATAGATTTAATTTTTCTCAAAATTTCTTCACCTCCGTCCATAAAGGCTATTTTTCCACCGTAAAGAGCGTCGAAATCCTTAAATGTAAATCCCACACTTTCAGGTCCAACTGAAATTTCACTTATCCATTTCAAAGTCGATAATGGAATAGTTCTTTGTTTGAGTTGAGGCTCGTAAATCTTGAGTACTTCTTGAGCTATTTCACCCAAATTGACTCCTTTGAGTTTTCTTTCTTTTTTGAACGGATTACAAGAAGCTTGAAGTAATCCTAAAGGCCACATGATTACAAGAAAATCAGCTTCAGGGTTAACTCTAAAAGGAGTATATCTATCGTAGGAACCAGTCTTCATACTACCCGCACCATATTGGAAAATAATACCGTCTTCAACTTTTCTTTTCGGGTAATTTTTCATCTGTTGGAAGTAGTCCTCTGAACGCGATTGTAGTTTTCCTACATCCTCGGCATTTGTTTCTCTCATCCAACTTTTGATATTATTTAAAATAGACATCAAAGATGGTTCTGAATCCATAACCAATCTTTCCATAAATCCTTTTCTGTTCTTAAAGGCAAGTATGAGTTTGTTAATAACCAAACCCAAAATCATCTTATTTTTTTGGAGACTCTTCTCTTTATCTATACGGAATAGATAATTAACAACTTCTTCAGGTTTTATGTCATGTTTCATGAAGTCTGCAGAATCCACAGTACTAATTAAAAGAATATCTGCAGAAGGGAAAATTTCTTTTGGACTCACTATTTGTGAAATTGTTTCAACGTTCGAACGGGCTTGTCTGAATGATTTGGAGGCATCTTTTTCAGCGCCAACCTGTTTGTCATGATGGTCAGTGTGAATCTTGAACATAGGTTTTCCGTGAGCAAAATCCACCAACACCGGCATTGTGTCACCCTCGGCATCATTTTTCTTAACTGCAAATTCTTTGTCTCCATATTGGATTATATGGGCACCAACCACTTGGATACCATTATTCTCAAGGTATTTTCTCATTGCAATTGCGGTTGTTACACCATCTAAATCTTGGTGAAAATAAATTTCGGCTTTAGGGTATCTTTTCCTTAAAGCCGAAATATCTCTTAATCCGCTTTCTTTGATTATACTTTTCACTTTATCTTTTCTAAAAAAATTATTTCAGTTTTCTTATTCGTTTTCTGATTGTATCCGTAGTATTTCCCGTCTTTTCCATGATGAAAAAGAAATTTACCTTGAGGTAAGGATGTTTTTACTTTGAATTTTTGTACTCTTCCCATTTCTGTGGTGATGGTAACTATATTGTCTTTTAATGAAGCTTCCGCATCTGAGCCTTGGGTGACTATCAATTCAAATTTTTTCTGTTCGTTGATAACTTTCTTAATTAAACGAACTAAATCATTTTCTGTAAGTCTTATAACTTTTTTCATATCAATATTTTAATGTAATCAAATATTTTGATTTATTAATGGTTGCAAGCATCTCATCCCTTATGTTTAGTAAATCTGTATCGTATTTCGGGTCCAATTGTTCTGATAAACCCACGAAAAATTCAGTGATACCATCCATGAAGTTTTGCATATTAAGAGCATTTATGTCTTGAAACATCAATCCGAACTCGGCTTCAAATTCAGGTCTTCCATATTTTCCCATCATAACTTCTGTGAACTCATCTATGAATTCACCTAACTTATCATAAATGTCACCATATAGTCTATGTTTAGCATCACCATAAGTTTGCCAATGCAAAAACTTCCATTGTAATTGAATCTGTACAAGTTTCCTAATTATTTCTTCTTTCATATTTTATTATTTTATAGAAGGGCTAAAGCCGCTCTACCTAAATTATTTGAAAATAAATCTCCAACAAAATCTACAATATTAGTATCTGATTTTTTTGTTGGTGTTGATGTTGTTTTACTTACTTCAGATTGTTTGATGTCAGGGAAATCTTCAGAAGCATAATTTTGAGCTTCAGCTGTCTTATTATACTCTTCCATTTTTCTTGCAACTTCTTCTTCTCCTCCCAACTTTTGTATTACTTCTTCAGGTGAAGTTGCATCCACAATTCCAACCCAATCCAAAAATCCCAACCAATATTTAGTTTGTCTTATCAAAATTCTCATTCTTCTATCTCCAAGTAATCTCGGAGCTCCACCCAAAAATATTTGTGACATTGCACCTCTTTTAGTAAGTGCCGCAGGGTCGTAAACTTTTGTAGTCTTAAGGAAGTCTTGAAGCTGATTTATATTTCTAACTTGGTCTGCTTGGGAGATAGTTTTCATAGATGCTAATTTGCCTGCTTCGGCTCTCAATTTTGTTGATTTAGCACCTGCTCTTTCTAATAGTGTCAACCAATCATTAATTGTATTTCTAAACCCTTTGAAAATTCCTCCAGGTAATACGTCGAGTCTACTTTTTACATCTGGTGCCCAATCAGCAGCTTTCGCAACGAAACTTCCGACAACCCCTGGTTGTTTTGCAACTTTTTCTAACTCAAGTGCCGCATCCGCGGTCTTACCTGCTTTAGCCAAGGATTCGGCTTTTTTCAACATATCTGCCGCTCCACCACCAATTCTTAATGCACCCATTACAGGTTTTGCAACAACATCACCAAGTATAGGTAATGCACTTATGAATGATAATGTTCCGAACAAATAGTCACCTCTTGAAAAGTATCTTACCCCATTTATAATATCAACTATACCTGTAGGGTCAACAATTCCAAGAATTTCCAAACCAATGTCACCCCAAACACTTTCATGAAGATTTTTTTCCTCTTGAACTTTTCTCTTGATAACGTTCAACAATTGTTTCTCTGTGAGGATATACTTCGGCATGAATATTTTTCTTTATAAATATCCATACAAATAAAAAAAAGGGTTTGTTTAACCCTTTTTAAATTCTAACTCCATTTGTTTTTTTTTGTCAACAAAATGTTGAACTCTTTCCCTCGCAACTTTACAGTATTCCTCACTTAACTCAATACCAATCCATCTTCTGTTCTCTATAACTGCTGCAACTAAACTCGTACCACTTCCAGCGAACGGGTCTAAAACAAGGTCATTTCTATAAGTTAATATTTTGATTGCTTTTTGTGGAATATCCAATGAGAAAGTCGCTTTGGTTAATTGTTTGGTGTCGGCAAAATAACTCCACTGTCCGAAAACCAATTCTTTGAACTCATCTTTATCTTTATCTGTATAAGTGATTTTTGTCCTTTTAACACCCTCTTCGTCCTCGACTTCCACAGGAGTACCAATCCATTGAGATTCTCCTTTAATTTCTTTGATATGAAGTTTCTTATAGGCAAGGATAATACATTCTTTTGGATTATAGATATACGGACTTGAAGGGCTCATCCATGAACCCCAAGCCGTGAGCTTTACCCTATGTGGAGTATCTTCATCAAGGTCAACAACTCCGAAAGGTTGAAACCCTACCTTTTTCATGATAGCCCAAAAATCTGCCATGAACATAACTCTTCCTCCCCTTCCTTTAACATTTACCTCATATGGGATGTTAATTGCAACCCTACCGTCATCTTTGATGATTCTGAAAACTTCTGTTAACCATTTTTCAGTCCAAATCCAATAATCTTCCATTAACATAAAATCATCGTGAGTGTCATATTTGATACCACAATTATATGGAGGACTAGTTACAACTAAATCCACAGAGTTTTCAGGTAATTGTTTCATAACCTCAACACAGTCTCCGTTATGAATTTTATTGATAAAATTTTCCACTATATTCTTATTTTTTTTAATAATACAAACTATTTTCCATTAAGTCCAGCGAAATGAAAAATATTTTCCATTATAGTTTCCC
>Ga0209033_1002159_pt1 | contig 10968 bp, 15 predicted proteins | sample LauGreFa1BDMLBDN_2_FD_188218 | JGI IMG/M metagenome (GOLD analysis project Ga0209033, IMG submission 188218) | Freshwater lake microbial communities from Lake Michigan, USA - Fa13.BD.MLB.DN (SPAdes) (version 2) | ecosystem: Environmental > Aquatic > Freshwater > Lake | place: Lake Michigan, USA...
GACAATAACGATTATAAATGCTGGCCTTGAAATGCGCTGAGAAAAATTATTATCAATTAGCGAAATATTATGCCCTGCTCTGCGAATAATGATCTAGGTAACTAAAAACGGACCCACAAACGAATTAACCGTGGTTTGGGATGTATAGGAAATATGGGAAGAATGAATCTTCCTCGTTTATTAAGTTCACAAATATTAGGAGAAATAATATGAGTAACAAAGAAAACCCAAAAATCGATGCATTAAAGATTCCGGTAGCTAGGGTTACCAAGCGTTCGAGCAAGGCGAAGGTGCTTGCAGGCAACATTTCCAGCACCCAATGCGTTTATCTTTACCCCCCAAAAATCAAAGGCAACGATTGGGGCCTTGCGATTGGCACTAAAGGCGAAAAACCCAGAATCATGACCAACCTTAAAGAAATCGCTGATGGGATTCTAGAAAGCGATGGCGAAATCAAATGGTACGCCAAAAGGGTTAATATGCCTGCCAGCGAGAAATGTGCGTGGGATATTTACTTTAGCGCATCCAAAGCTTGATTACTTTTACCGCAATCCCTTTGAAGCCAGACTAACCCTCTGGCTTTTTTATTACACTTCTCTTGACCTTTTTTGCCCATTTAAGTCAGAATCCCTCTATTAGTTCTGTTCCCATTTGGAGATTACTCATGCAGTGGAAATTGTTCGCAATCGCTTTTCTTTTTCTTGTCCCTTCTTCGCTTCTTAATGCACAGGATAATCCTGAAGTTGCTAGGTTACAAGGCGCCTGGGAAGTAAATTCCCTAATTGAAAATGGCGAAGTTGTTTCCCTTAAAAGCGTACGCGAAACCATGATTCGCGATGGCGTTCTCGTCATCGAAGGAAACCTCATGCGCTTCACCAACCCCGTGAACAACAAAAAACGCGAACTCGCTTTTGTTTTAAACCCAGACCAAAATCCCAGAACCATCGACCTTACCTCAACCGATAAAATGGGCAGCAAAGGTATCTACATGCTCGACTCCAATAATTTATTGCTCTGCCTTTGCGCCCACGATTCCAACGAACGGCCTACCATCTTCGCCTCTACTTCCGTTTCGAAATCCATGCTCTTTAGCATGCGCAAACTCACTGGCAATACCCCTATTGTTCCACCCGCTGTTCCACCAGCCGTTCCACCCGTTGTAACCACCAGTAACGCAAAGCCCCCCGTAGCAGTTCCCCCACAAGTAATCACTCCCGCGCCTACTGCGCCACTTTCCCCTCCTTTAAGTGTCCCAACTTCCGATGAACAAATTCGCAAAATCCTCGTAGGCACCTGGGGCCATCAAGATGAAGAACGCATCGAAACCTTTACCATGAATTCCGATAATACTTTCAGCTCTACCTGGACTTCCAAAAAATTCTTCCCCAAACTCTTCAAAGGCGAAGAACGATGCAGCGGTACCTGGAAACTTAAAGATGGCGTCATCATCGCCTACATCACCTCAAGCACCGATGACCATATCCGTAACCAAGTCTTCTCCTACAGGGTTTCGTGGTATACCACGACAGAAATTGCACTCATCGACCAAAAAGGTAGAATCCACAGGGACTGGAAGATTTCGCCATAAACATTGTCCCCCTACAACAACGCTTTTACATTCTTAATGACTGTATTTTTGACCTAAAGCTCATCCACTTCGCTGGATGGGCTTCTTTCTTTTTCCCCCTACTCCTAACCCTCTTTCCTCTAGCTGTTATTCCAAACATTTCTCTTTTTCTGTCTTTTTTTCTTTTTCTTCCCCCAACTCCCAACCCTCTTATCAATGCCTTTAAGCCCACCCACTGCGCTGGGTGGGTCTCTTTCTTTTTCCTTCTCATCAATCAAAAACAAGAGACCCATGGAACGCAGTCCATGGGCTTTGAAGCCATTCACCAACTCAAATCAAGATGTGTTTTTGATTCCGTGTCTCTGCTTCTGTCTTTTCCGTGTAATTCCGTGTTAATCCGTGGCAAATGTTTCTGCTTGGTTTTCTGTCTTTTCTTCCGTCCGTGGCTAATCTTAATTCTGCTTGTTCTTCCTTCCTTGGCTAATCATTTGCATTTGCATTTACAGATGAATGACTCGGGATTCTCGTGCCGATTTCGCAAGTGCATCCAATACCCTTAAGGTTTTCACCGCTTCCATCGCTTCGGGAATCACCGCAGTATTATTTAAAATCGCTTGGCTGAAATGATCATGCATCAAAGCAATTTGATCAAACCCTGGAACATGATGATGCTCAAGGTTGCCATTTCTTTGAATGCTGAATCCAGCATGTTGCTCGGGTAGCCAAAAGTTGGGGATGTTTAAAACCCCATTGCTGCCAACGATTTCAAAGCCCATGCGAACAGGAAGTGTGAATCCACAATCAAAGCTTGCGACTCTGCCATCTGCAAAATTCAAAATCCCGGTCATCGCAACATCAACACCCCGATGGTATTGAGCCTGGGCATATACGCTGATGGGTTCAGATTCCATGGCCCAGCGAATACCAAAAATAGGGTAACACCCAACATCAAGCAATCCACCACCGCCCATCTCGGGATATAGGCGAACATTGCTGCATTCGAGATCCTCCATGAAAAAAGTAAAGACGCCATGCACTCGTAAGGGGTCACCAATTTGCCCTTGTTTGAGCATTGATTTGATTTTTGCAGTGCGAGGATGGTGGGGCCACATGAAACCATCCATGAGCTTGACACCTTTTTTGGCGCAATAATTCACCAACTCCTCAGCTTCCTTTGCAGTAGGGGCGAGGGGCTTTTCGCAAATCACATGCTTGCCATGGTCTGCGGCTTTTTTTGTCCATTCCGCATGAAGGTGGTTTGGCAAGGGGTTGTAAATGATATCTATTTCAGGGTCTTTTAGCAGGGCTTCATAAGAACCATAGGCTTTTGGGATGTTGGCTTCTTTTGCAGCAGCGTTTGCTTTTTCCTGCGATCTGCTAGCAATAGCTGAGAGTTCGGTGAATTGAGTTCTAGCAAAAGAGGGTATTACTCGGTTATTGATTTTTGCAACGCCCAGAATGCCTAGCTTGGTCTTTTTTTGTACAGTCATGATTGCTCCTTGTTACAATTAATAATTCTTTAAGATTACACCTTACAATAACAATTGTGGTTTGCCCAGTTTTCAAATTTGGTTTAATCATGAAACATCATCGAATTCGTTTAAGGGGGCCTTGGCAGTGCACTATTACACCAAGTAATTTAGCACCGATAACGCAGACTATTACTGCGCCGTGCTTGATCCCAGAAATCGTCGAAGGGACTTCATTTCGAATTGCCCGAAAATTGGGTAGGCCTAGTACTCTGCTTGCAGAAGAAGCGGTTTATCTGATGATTACAAAGCCTAAGTATGCTTTCGATGTTTTTTGGAATCAAAAGAAAATAGGAATTACCACTGTAGATGAAGACTTTGAATACCCTATCAAGGAGCTGCTTTTAGAGAGAAATATCCTTGAGATGGAGGGGTGTGCAACGCAAGCTAGGGCGTTTTTATTTGAGGAAACTTTCCTTGAAATCCGAATTCTTCCCTCCAGTTCACTAGCATAATTAGAGTTACAAGCCCGAAAGTCAGCCTTAGTAATTTGTGAGATACCATGGAAATTGAAAATCTATCGCTGCGAATTGATGAAGCCCCTTTGAATGAATTGATTACTAAAAAGCTGCCAAAGGGCACCAACCTGCAAGAACTAAAAGTGGTGATGGAGGAAGGCGAAGTATCCCTTGAGGGCAAATATTTTGCTGTAATGTTCCCCATTAAATTCAAGGTGTTGTTGAATGTTCATCTTGAGGGCAACAATATCTCTGTAGCATTTAAGGATTTTAAAATTCAGGGTATGCCCGCAGCGTTGTTCAAAAACATGCTGATTGAATTCATCACGGAACAAACTGAAGGAATAGAAGGAATCATTGCCCAAGAAAAGGGTATTTTAATTGTACCCGAGGCGATGCTGAAGAATGAAGGCATCAAGCTGGGTGGCAATCTGCGAAAAATCGAATGCTTGAAGGGTGCGGTAAGAATCATTGCAGGTACATAAAAAATCCCCGCAGAGGTATTCGCACTGCGGGGAATCTTAAATTAGACTTGGGCTTTTAAACTTTAATTTGCGCGTTGAATTCCATTTTGATTAGTTGCACCTGTTGCGCCCACTGGTGAAACCTTAGGCATGAAGTTGCCATACCTGCGCGATAATTCTTGAGTGGGTGGATAATAAACTTCCTGACCTGGAAGTAATAAGCCACTCTTGGGTGTATCGATTCTGGCACGGGGATGGTTTTCATTCCACATTTGCAATGCTTTTGAATAATCTGGATTACCATAAATCTTTTGACTAATGCTTGCATAGGTTTCGCCAGGCTGGCACAGATATGCCTGTTCGGTCCAGCTTTCCACCCGTGGTGCGCCTATTGCTGCTGGGATTGGAGCAATGGGAGTAACCGCTGCTGGGGTATACAACTGGTTTGAAGCACTGCTGACGGTTCCCGGAGGGGGCACAGGCATTATCGGCGAACTATTATTTGATGGAATCGTAAGGACTGCGCCTGCGCCTGGATTGGTTCCATTGATAGGCGGGGCTGAAATGATTTCATTCGCACCTAAAGGCTTTTGCTGATTCTGCATTGGCGAACCATAGGGAGCAACTGGAGCAATGTAGCCTCCATTATTCCCAATGGGGTTATTCACTGGGGCAACCCTGTTGTTTGGGTCTGCTGGAATAAATTCCGTTCTACGAGCGGGGCCCTCATTCGCATTAAATGGAATGGCGTTACTCAACCTTACGGGTGGCATGGGTGATGTTGTATTTAAAGGGGGCGGGGAACCTGCGCCAAATCCTGGAGCTGCTGGAGGCGGAGGCGGGGCTGTTATCGTTCCCGCAGATGGAGATAAAGGAATCGAGTTCCCGGGCAACGGCGGTAAGCCTCCACTATTTAGTGGCGGTGATAATGGTGGTGAAATCGGTGCAATTGCAGGCACAGAAGGTAGGCCCATTGGTACGGGGGGAGCAACTGGTGCTGATGGCAGGCCCATTGGTATGGGGGGAGCAACTGGTGCTGGTGGCGGAGGCGGCGCAATGGGTTCAGGAGTTCCCGAACTTGGAATACCAGGCACGCCCAAAGGAGGAGGAGGAGGAGTTCCAATTGGTGCCGGCGGTGGAGGTGGTGCGATTGCTGGAATTCCTGATGCAGGTGCAGTTGGCAGTGGGGGAATTCCACCAGAAGTTGGGGGCGCAGGTGGATCAATAGGAGGAATAGTGGGTGCGGACCCTGGCAATGGCGGTAATTCGGTTTTGGTATTTTCGCCAGGCAATGGGGGAAGGCCACCGCTTTTTCCTGACAGATCAGGCACTGGGGGAATGGGAGGCGCCCCGGGGATTGCGCTTGGTTCAAATGCGGGCAGGCCTTTGTTCTCTTCGGCTGTAGTCAGTTTGATTTCGTTACCCGGTACAGGTACTAGTTCCATATTTGAGGGGGTACCAACGGGAACAATTCCTGCGTCTGTAGCTGTATTTTTTTGGTCTACAGCAGCGACAACGGCCTCGGTATTTGCTGCTTTTGTAGGGGCAGGTTCCATATATTTTTTTATAATCACAGCGGAAAGCAGCCCTACAAATGATGCAGTTACCACCAATCCTGCCTTGGTTTCTCGATTCATCGAACCAACTCCTTACAAGTTAGGCGGGCATATGTCGGCAGAACCGACCCCCACACTTTAATTATGTCTGATAAATTTCACTACTGCTTGTATGGCGATGCCCTTAATATTGGAACAGTCCATACATTGATCCCTTACAACCCATACAACTGAAAAAGTTGCGGGTTAGATGCTTACTACTTCTTTTCGAGGTTGCTCATCTTTTGGGTGTACTTGCGCCATCTCTCAAGATCCCAGATTTCAAAATGATCCTCAACACCAACGATTGCGATCTCTTTTTCAAGGCTGCCAAACAGGGCCAATCTTTCGGGGATTACAATCTTTCCTTCCTTAACCGGTATCTTTTCTATCTGACCAAAAAACAATCTGCGGAATACCCGGACATCCATTTCGCTTGCAGGGGAATGCTCTAGCCTGTCGCTTAATTTTTCAAGATGGTCCACACTCGTTAGCCAAAGACATGGATCGGGCCCGGGCGACATAAGTACCTGCGTGCAATTGCCCAATTGATCGATTACTTCGGGTGGAAGGGTGAGCATCCTTTTGCCTTCAAGCGCACGGGGATAAGTGCCTGTTAAGGTGACGACAATTTTAGATTTTGCATCGGGAAGTTTGGGCCTGGCTTCTGGCAGAGGTTGTACGGTTGAAGCAGGTTCTTCTGATTGCAAAGTGGCATCTGCAGGAACTTTAACCACGACACCTTTTTCCAGCGGTGCTTCAGGTAATAAAGCTGGGTTAAGCTTGGCAATCTCAGGCCATCGCTTTTCATTTCCCAGAGTCTTTTTTGCTATCTCTTGAAAGTTTTCAGAATCAAATCGAACCAGATATAACTTCGAGCTGATTTGTTTTGCATCTATCAAGGCTGGTACTTCACCTAGGTTGGTTTTAACCTGTCCCTTCACTTCGAATTTAATGAACGGAGGTTTTGCATTGCCTACGCCAACGCCCAAGTTTATGCTGCCATTCTTTGGTTCAGTTGGTTTGATGTTTGCAGATTTAAACCCGCTGTAAATCCCTTCGAGAACTCTGGGCAGATCGATCGTCTGGGAAGGAGTTGGGGCGGGCGCTGGGGTTTTAACATCATCTTTAATTTGAAGGGGAAGCGTTGCGGGGGTGGCTTTCTTCTCTTCAAGAACTGGAGTTTTTGATTCTTCTAGCACTGGTATTAACGCAGGCACAGGTATTAACGCAGGTGCAGGTGCTAAGGTTGGTGCGGGGGGAAATAAAGGAAGCGTAGGCTCTTCCTTCATTGGCTGAAATTGCACCGGTTGGATTTCTTCTTTCTGAAGCACCGGAGGCTCTTTTGATTCTTCCACAAGAATATTTGGTGCCTTGCTTTCAGCTACTTTTTTGGGAATCATCCCAGGCGAGGGCAGATGCCCTTGCTCCTGCAACAACATTGTTGTGATTATTTTTGCATGTGTATGCCTAGGTATGTGCACTGCAGCATGGCTTACGCCATTCTTATTAAGCACTAATCCTGATGCAAAAATAAGCAGTAATCCCGCAAAACCCATCGATGCTATTTTCAACATGATTTACCTTCCATGGCAATGCCAGGGACAAAAGAACACTATACTTTTTTAGCTGCCCGCAATTTCGCACTGCGCGATCTTGCATTTCGATTTTCTTCTTCTTCGCCCGCCTGCACGGGTTTTCGTGTTAGCGCAAGGTACCTGCTGGTATCTTTGAACGCGGCTTTTACTTTGCGATCTTCCAGCGAATGAAAACTTATGATTACAAGCCTTCCCTCTGTTTTTAAACAATAAGGAGCGAGCTGTAAGAAGCTATCAAGCGATTCCATTTCGCAATTAACTGCAATGCGGAAGGCTTGAAAAGTGCGGGTTGCGGGGTCGATTTTTCCTGAACGGGGAACACACCTGCGCACTAATTCTGCGAGGTCGGTGGTGGTGCGAATGGAGTTTATTTTGCGCTCGAGCACTATAGCCTTGGCTATTCTTCTACTGAACCGCTCTTCACCTAATTGAAAAATCAAATCTGCGAGGCTGCGTTCATCGAGTTGCGCTACCAGTGCGGAAGCTGGCATTCCCCGGGTAGGATCTAACCGCATATCCAGCGGGCCTTCTCTTTGAAAACTAAGGCCCCGGGCACTGTCATCTAATTGATCCGAACAAATTCCTAGATCTGCAAGGATTCCATCGACTGCGGGGATATTCAGTTCATCGAGCACTTGGCGCAGCTGATCAAAGGAAGCATGAACGAAAGTAATGTTGGGATTGGTGAGCCTTTTTTTGGCGGTTTCAATCATGAAGGGATCGCAATCAAGAGAAATCATTTTGCCTGTGGGCCCGATTTTTTCTGCAATCAACCGGGTATGGCCACCCGCACCTAAAGTTGCATCAACGATGATCTGCCCGGGTTGCGGATCGAGCCAATGGAGAACCTCCGCGGGAAGCACGCTGGCATGCTTCGTGGCAAGTGATTCAGAATTATCAGCAGTGGGAAGATCCCTATCCAAGGCAAACATCCTGAAAAAAGCCCTGCTGAAAGTAAAAAGCAGGTAATGGGGCGGGATGCTAACCGGAGTTGGAAAAAAAAAACAGCCCTTCTGTGACCTGGGGAGGCAAGAAGGGCTGCTGGTGTTGAGGAATAGGATTTTAGGGCAATAAGGCAGGCTGGGAGGTCCGCCCGACGCCCTATGGCTCGCTGCTACGAGCCCGAATCCTTCCTACTGGTACTGAATCCATCCAAAACTTGCAGACTGACTATTTCCCCTGAAATGCTCCCTCTGCCACACTATCGAAGCGGGGCGAGTTTTCAGCGAGGTATTGTTTCCAACGGGTAAAGTCCCAGAGTTCCAAGTGATCTCGAACTCCGATAAGGACTACTTCACGATCCAAACTGGCGAATTGAGCTAACCTTTCGGGGATCAGCATTCTGCCTGCCTTGTCGATTTCCACCGATTCGGTCTGGGCAAAATATAATCTTCTGAATACCCGGCCTTCACCATCCGTTGCGGGTACTGCATCCATTCTTTCAGCAAGGGCTTCCAAGCCACTTTGTGTGTACAACCAAAGGCACTTGTCGGGTCCTGGAGTTACAAACACCATGTCCGGATTTTGCATCACATCCCGCACTTTGCGGGGCAACGCCAAACGCTTTTTATCATCTAACGTGCGTTCGTGCGTTCCGGTTAATAACATGGGCCTTTTCACTCAATTCATTGCTGGTTTAGCAATAAAAGAGGCATCCTTGCCTTTTCCCACCAAGCTCCACTTGGCTCCACAGTTCCCCACTATATTTGTTTTATTCTCCACCGCAAGCATTTTCTTCCCAGAAATTAAAATATTTTTTACCCCTTCTTTTTGCTTACCTATTAAAACCACAATAACCGGTAAATAGCCCCTAAACTCTTTATTTTATTTAAATTAGATCTTTATTATCTATTAATTATTACGGGTATCTTTTGCTTAAGCTTTAGTATCAGATTAATTATTTGGATTGTTTTGGTTTTATGGTTTGAAACAACCTTTTCACAAGTTCATTTGCTTGATAACTTGCTCTAAAACCTTGTTGCTTACTTTTAAATATGCGATATTATATAATTGTTAAACATTGAATAAGGTGTTCATTCTTGGTTGTTAGCAGCCATACAATTAAATTTGGAATTATCCTTCCTCAAGTTTTTGTCGTTTGAGATGTGCAGTTTTATAGAGGTGAATGATTAATATTTTTAACGAGTCACATACTTCATTGGCTACGGAAACTGCTGAGCCTGTAGCTAAAGCTGTGGAAACTGTTGCCTCCCCTTCTGGTAGGCTTGAAATCCCCAAGACCGCCCAACCGGTTAAACTCGATAAGCGCTATGTGTTTGCCCTTGGTCTTGTGCACTGCCTGGCTCTTTTGGCGGTTATCCCTTGGTTTTACAGTTTGACGGGTTTGCTTGTGGGCATTGCTGGGATTTTCCTGTTTGCGATGATGGGTATAAATATTGGTTACCACCGATTGTTGACACACCGCGGGTTTACCTGCCCCAAGTGGTTTGAACACACGCTGGCGTTGTTGGGGATTTGCACACTGCAAGATTCGCCCGCCCGTTGGGTGGCTATTCATCGATTACACCACAAAGATTCAGATGAGCAACCAGATCCGCACTCCCCACTTGTAAGCGCTTACTGGGGCCATATTGGCTGGTTGTTTGTTCGCAATCGAGAATTTCATAAGGTCAAGCATTTCGAATGCTATGTTCGCGATTTATTGCGAGACCCGTTCTATCTGAAACTTGAACGAAATTCTTTATGGTTGGGTGTTTATGTTTTGCATGCCGTGTTGTTTTTGTTTGCTGGATACGCTGTTGGTTGGTTTATGACAGGCACTTTAGATGGTTCCCTTCAGATGGGCCTAAGCTTTTTGGTTTGGGGTGTATTCGTGCGCACGGTATTTGTTTTACATAGCACTTGGGCTGTAAATTCAATCTCGCATCTTTGGGGCTATCGCAATTATAAAACCACTGATAACAGCCGTAACAACTGGCTGGTTACCCTGATTTCGCATGGTGAAGGTTGGCACAACAACCATCATGCAGAACAGATGTCTGCATCGCATGGGCATCTATGGTATGAGTTCGATCTTTCGTGGTGGGTGATTCGAAGTTTTGAGTGCGTAGGGTTGGCTAAGAAAGTTGTTAGGCCCCGTTGTTGGAAAACAGCTAAAGAGCCCCAAAACAATTTCGAAGCGAATTCAATTTCTTAAGCTTCATTCGTTTAACTTTCAAACATCATTTTAATCAAGCCATTGCTTTGCTAAAGATTTCATTTTGATTAGCATAGCAGTGGGTTCCTTAGGGCCTTCGTATTCGAGCGAAACCCAACCCTTGTAGTTGCTTGATTTAAGTACCTTGTAGCAATTCTCGAGATCAAAATCCTTTGGTTTCCCCTGTTCATCGAAGCCATGAAACTTGGCACTGCACACCTTGCGGGCATGTTTGAACATAATGGGAAGGCCTGCGGTGCGTTCTGGCTCAGATTTGAAAAGGCCGAAGTCGGGGCAGGAGCTAATGTTTACTCCAACTGCCTCAATAATTTTTGCGACTTTCACCGGGTCTGCGCTGATGCCAAAATGATTTTCAATGATGATCTCCACACCTTTAGCTTTACCTAGTGCTGCAAGCTTTTTGTATTGCTCGATAGTTATTGCAAGATCCCAATCGGGTTTTTCGGGGTTGCCTGTGTTCACTCGCATCGAGGGGATGCCAAGTTTTTCTGCAACACTAAGAAGTTCTACAAAGCGTTTGAAATCCTCTGCTCTTTTGGTTTCATCTGCCCGGGCAAGGTTTACACCCTTCATGTTGTC
>Ga0209033_1002163_pt1 | contig 10961 bp, 13 predicted proteins | sample LauGreFa1BDMLBDN_2_FD_188218 | JGI IMG/M metagenome (GOLD analysis project Ga0209033, IMG submission 188218) | Freshwater lake microbial communities from Lake Michigan, USA - Fa13.BD.MLB.DN (SPAdes) (version 2) | ecosystem: Environmental > Aquatic > Freshwater > Lake | place: Lake Michigan, USA...
ATCAATTGCAACATGGCCGGAAAGTCATGCGCATTTGATTGCGTCAACGTAAAACGAATACCGACTTTAATCCCTTTATTCAAACATAGTTCCACACCGCGCATGGCTTCATTAAATGCACCTTTTGAGCGTCTGAATGTATCGTGCGTTTCCTGAATGCCATCCAAACTCACGCCAATGTAGGAATAATTCATTTCTGCAATGCGATCAATATTATCCGCTGAAATTTTGGTCCCGTTACTCGACAACGCCACGTAAAAACCTAAGTCTTTTGCACGTTGTGAAATAGGAAATATATCAGGATGAAGCAGAGGCTCGCCACCCGATAAAATCAATACCGGCACACGAAAAGCCTTTAAATCATCCATCACTTGATAAATTTCGGGCGTGGTTAACTCCCCGGGGAAATCACGGTCCGCTGACGTGGTATAACAATGCTGACATGTTAAATTACAGCGACGAATTAAATTCCAAATGACCACTGGCGCAACGGGTTTGCGCGTGGCCTTAATGGGCGTTGGTGCGATAATTTCTCGCATATATTGACTAAGACGAAACATCGAGTTTTCTCGTTAAAATAGCATTAATTTTCAAAGCCAATATATAGCAAGCCAAATGGTCTTTTCAGTGGCAGTTGTCCATGCAACACGATGGCGCTTATGCGCGGGAATAAAAAGATAATCACCCGCTTTTAGCGTATGTTGCTCCATGTTTTCGTATTCAATGACCGCCTCACCTTCCAAAACAATGACCCACTCGTTTTGCATTTGATCATACCATTCACCCGCAGGTGTGCGTTGCCCTTGCGACACAATGCGCTCAATGCGAACATTTTTATCTTTTAATAAAAGACTAAAAATTTCTTCCGGAATAACATCAGGGACGTTATCAAAAATATTCTCACTCATCCATTTTCTCCGCTAAACGCAGTTGCCATTTTTCAATATTATGCTGAAGCTCAGTCATATCAAATGTTGTTAATTCCCGTGATTTGAGCAAATGTTGCCCCGCCACCCATAAATCGGTAACTTGATTACGATTCGCCGCATAAACAATTTGTGAAATGGGGCAATAAAGTGGCTGCGTTTCCAGCGCACTTAAATCAATGGCGATCACATCCGCAAATTTACCGACTTCAAGTGATCCAATCTGTTTTTCAAGTCCTAATGCTTTTGCGCCGTTAATTGTTGCCATGCGCAACGCAGTCATTGCAGGGATAGCGCTTGCATCACCTGCCACGGCTTTTCCAATTAACGCAGCGGTGCGCATTTCACCAAGCATATCCAAGTCATTATTACTCGCACTGCCGTCTGTTCCTAATGCCACGTTAATGCCTGCATCTAAACATTTCGCTACGGGACAAAAACCACTGGCGAGTTTCAAATTAGATTCAGGACAATGCACAATCGATGCCCCTTTTTGAGCAAGTAGCGCAATTTCGTCATCATTGATTTGCGTGACATGAACGGCAATCAAGCCATCGTTCACTAAACCTAAATTATCAAGACGCGCTAAAGGACGCTCTCCATGTTGCGTGAAAGCAGATTCCACTTCATACACGGTTTCATGAACGTGAATGTGTACAGGTAGATTCAACGCTTGTGAATGCGCTAAAACGTGTTTAAGTGGTTCATCTGAAACCGTATAAGGTGCGTGCGGTGCAAGTGTGGTTGACGTAAGCGAATGCGCCTCTAACGATTCCGTTAGTATCAGTGCTTTTTGAATATAATCGTTGCTGTCTTTTGCCCAAACGCTGGGAAAATCAATAATAATGCCACCAAAAACGCCACGCATACCGCGTTTTATCGTCTGCTCTGCTGCAACGTCTGGGAAAAAATACATATCATTAAAACACGTTGTGCCACCACGTAACATTTCAGCAATGGCTAAATCTGTGCCATCACGCACAAATTCTTCATTCATCCATTTTTGCTCAAGCGGCCAAATATGATTTTCCAGCCAATCCATCAACGGTAAATCATCAGCAATACCACGCATTAAACTCATTGCCGCGTGTGTATGTGCATTCACAAATCCGGCGAGAAGTGCATGTGTCGTCATGTTTAACACGTCATCACTTTGGTAGCGTGTTTTCGCTTCAGCTGTGGGCAAACAATCTAAAATTTTCCCCGCATCCATCACGAGCGTGTAATTTTCATAGAGCGCATTGGCCGGTTCAATAGGAATAATCCAACGAGCATGAAGCAGTGTATCAACGTGTTGCATAATAAAATCACTCTCACAATATAAAGTCAAATTGAATCAGCCTATAATACCAATGATTAGTCACTATTTTACACTGCTTATTTTCTTTCATGACGCATTCGCTTTTTTTATACGATTACGAAACTACGGGGACACATCCTCAAAAAGATCGTCCCCTGCAATTTGCGGGTGTTCGAACCGATGTGGATTTCAATATTATCGATGACCCCATTTCAATTTATTGCAAATTAAGCCTTGATATATTACCTCACCCACAAGCATGTTTATTAACGGGTATTACACCGCAAAAAGCGAATGATTTAGGTGAATGTGAAGCGAATTTCATGCGTATTATTCATAAAGAATTATCGCAACCCAGAACATGTACACTAGGCTATAACTCCATTCGTTTTGATGATGAAATCACGCGCCATAGTTTTTATCGTAATTTTTTTGATGCGTATGAACGCGAATGGCAACATGGAAATTCACGATGGGATTTACTGGATATATTCCGCGCTGCACATGCTTTGCGTCCACATGGAATTAACTGGGTCTACAACGATGATGGCGTACCCATTTTTAAATTAGATCAATTAACTGCCGCAAATGGCATTCTCCACGCAAATGCGCATGATGCACTGGCGGATGTTTATGCCACATTAGCGCTCGCCAAAACGCTCAAAAATGCGCAACCTCGCCTGTTTAATTTCTTTTTTGAGCATCGAAGTAAATCACAAGCATTAAAACTACTCGATGTTGGCAGTGGTATTCCATTAGTGCATATTTCAGGTATGTATCCTGCGACAAAACATTGCCTTGCGATTGTGCTACCGCTATGCGCTCATCCAACGAATGCCAATGAAATAATCGTTTATGATTTAAGTGAGGAACCTAGCGCATTATTAACCTTAAACGCGGATGAAATAAAACAGCGATTATTTGTCGCCACGCAAGATTTACCCGAAAACGTCACTCGCATTCCGCTCAAAACGGTTCATATCAATAAATGCCCCGTCCTTGCACCATTATCTGTGTTAACGCCTATTGAAATTGAACGATTAAAAATTAATCTTGATATTTGTCATGCCAATGCCACGCAAATTGTCGCTGCAGGCGATTTAACACAAAAACTACACAGCGTTTTTGGACAATCACCCAAAAATGTCGCTGCACTTTTAAATGTCGATTTAGGTTTATACAATGGCGGTTTTTTCTCCGCTGTCGATAAACAAGCAATGATAAAAATTCGCAATGCACCGCCTGAACAACTTGCGACCTTATCTTTTCGCTACGAAGATACACGCATTGAAGAAATGTTATTTCGATATCGAGCGAGAAATTATCCCAGTACATTAACCAGCGTTGAATGGGAAAAGTGGCGCGAATTCTGCCTTACACAACTTATTGGCACCTCAAGTGATGCCAATATCACGTTGACTGATTTTCTGCAAAGCATCAAAAACATGCCAACGCAAGACGAAAAGCAACAAACGATGATACAAGCGCTACGCGATTACGCACGCGATAAACTTCGCCAGTTAGATGTCGATAGTGATACTTTTTTGATTTAGGAAACAATACATGAGCGCAACTAAACGCATCGAACACATTGATGTATGGCGATTTTTTGCCGTGATACTCGTCATTCAAGAACACTTTTTATTATTTAGCGGTATTGATCGCTATATCGCAGACATTGAAACGTATTCACTGCAAATTGAGCGTTTTGGTGAAATGGGTGTGTTGATTTTTTTTAGTATCAGTGGCTTTGTGATTTGCAATGGATTAAATTCCGAAAAGAATACGACAGGAAAAATTTGCTTAAGTGCTTTTTGTGCACGTCGATTTTTCAGAATCGTACCGCCCATGTGGCTCTATTTATTGACGTTATTTATATTAAATTCAGCTGATTTACTTAAGATTAGCGGCGAGCAATTACTCACGTCAGCGGCATTTTTATGTAATTTACCACTAACAAAAGGCTGCTCATGGTATGCCGGACATACATGGTCACTTGCCTATGAAGAGCAGTTTTACCTACTTTTCCCCCTACTCTTTATTTGGGCGTGGCGTGGAAATAGAAATGGTCGTATTTTTTCATCCATTGCACTGCTCACGAGCGTAGCGCTGATACTACACTATAGTGGAAATACTTTTTGGTCAGAATATTGCACTTACTTTTTATTTCTGCTGATGGGCTGTTTTAGTGCATTGCTACCTTTTCATTGGATGAAACGTCTACGTAATTTATCATTACTTGAATGGTCTGCGGCAACAATCTTACTGATAGGTTTACTCACTTTTTTGCCCACTAAACAAGATGCGGTATTAAAAATTCTCCTTTATCCGCTGCTTGTTCAAATTATTGTGTTTGGAACACCTACGCATTTTTCAAAAATAAAAACACTGTTTCACCATCCTCAATTAAGCTACTTGGGACGCATTTCGTATTCTGTGTATTTGTGGCAAGAATTGGCTACGGCTTATTATACAGGCGTGCAATGGTGGCAAACGCTGATTTATTTAGGAATAGTATTTGGTTTTTCATCACTCTCTTTTACCTATTTTGAGCAACCTTGTTTACGTTTTGGAACGTCACTTTCTCATAAACTCAAAGCGCGTGCGATTTAATCAATTTCTGCATCGAAGTGCGCAACCAATTTGTCCATTCATTGAAATTATCGCCTTTGGTTGCAGAAAGCTCAATAATATGAATGGATGGATTAACCTGCCGCGCGAACGCGATGCAACGATCCATATTGAAATCAACATAAGGCAATAAATCGATTTTATTGATAATCATTAAATCGGCAGCGTAAAACATATCGGCGTATTTGAGTGGTTTGTCATCGCCCTCTGTTACGGATAAAACGACCACTTTATGTGCCTCGCCCAAATCAAATGCAGAAGGACACACTAAATTACCGACATTTTCAATGGCTAAAAAGCTGTTATTTTCAATTCCTAACTGCATTATCGCTGCGCCAATGCCTTGCGCATCTAAATGACAAGCTCGCCCCGTGTTAATTTGCAAAGCACGAACTCCTGTTGCCCGAATGCGATCTGCATCATGCTGTGTTTGCTGATCACCTTCAATAACGGCAATGGGGAAAACGTCTTTTAATACTTTAATCGTTTCAACCAGCAAGGTGGTTTTCCCCGCGCCGGGACTAGACACCAAATTGAGAACAAAAACACCATGTTCCTGAAAATACAGGCGATTCTTCGCAGCATAACTATTATTTTTACTCAGTAAATCCACTTCCATTTGAATCAAGCGGCTTTTATCGATGCTTTCTACTCCATGATGATGCTGAGGATACGACATGAGAGGTGAGAAATTCACATTCTTAATGGGTACAAATTTTCCAGATTGACCACTATCACTGCAACCACAAATTCCACACATATTAACGCACCTTCAGTTCCGTAATTTTCATTTCAAGTCCGCTCACTATTTCTAATCGGAAATGCCCACAATGTTTGCAAATGTCATATAACTCAATCATAGGTGTCAATTGACCACATTCAAAGCAACGCCCTTGCCCCTCAATGCGTTTAAATGTTAATTCAGCGTGCTCTGCGAGCGAACCTTTCATGACAGCCTCAAATGCAAAAGTTAATGCCTCAAGTTCGACGCAAGACAATGCACCAATTTCTAAAGTGATATTTTCGACAGTCTGAAAATGTTGGCTACGCGCGTGCTCTTCTAAAATGGTTCGCACATTTTCGAGTAAAGAAAGTTCGTGCATTCGCTCCGCTCCAAGCAATTTAGCGTTTTAATTTTTTATACGCTGCATTGATTTGTTGTTGCTCTGCGCTCATCATTTGCTGAAGCGCCTTTGATTTATTTGCCCATTTATCAGGATGGGTGCGATTCGATTCGCGTTGATAAGCCGCTTTAAGCTCTTCTTGGGTGAAATCAGGCGACAAACCCAAAACTTCCTCAGGACGTCGAGCATCAAAGGGCGAATTATTATCAGCAGTTGCTGAAAACGTAGCGTGATAAGTTGATTGATTTGTCGTATTTTTTTTGCGTGGTTGTAAAAAACGTTTGGGGCTTAGATAACTGAGCACATCAAAAAATGAAACACTTTTTGCAAAATACAACCCAAACGAAAAACCGATGACGGTAAGAACCATCAAGATATTCGGGTTAAGCAATTCATACGCAAAAGGCACAAAAAGAATGGAGACAAGCCACGTTTTTAAAAAACCCATTCCATGCAAATTACCAATCGCATAACCCGAACCAAACGCCATCAAAAAATATAAGGCGATACCGCTGTTTTCAATAACCATTTACGATTTAAAAGTACCTAACATCATATAATTCAAGATGCTTTTTTTGCATTCTTACGTTCAAGTTGCAATTTCTTAAGTTCATCCCATTTACCCTCAGAGGCTAATTTGGCTTGCTCAACCCATGTATTTGGATCATAGGATTTATATCGACTGCCTGCATCATTTAGAATATTTTGCAATATTCTATTCTTTGAATTGGCTAAATCAGCAAACGTACAAATATGTTGCGCCACTAAAAGTTCCGCGATTTTTTTACCAATCCCCTCAATTTTAGTTAAATCATCTGTTTTTTGAACACCTGACGACGGCACATTGGATTCTTTTACATCGGCAGGCACAATCAAACTGCAATTTTCAACATAATGCCCGTATGTATTCGTATAAGGATTCGCATATTCATCATTTACCCAACGACCATCACTGAGTAAATAGCGATATTCATAATATTTACCCACTTCAAGGGGCAAAGTCGCCTGTAAATCCCCATTTTTCTGTTTTTCAAGAACGATCCCATCGGCTTGATTCCAGTGATTAAAATCACCTAGCAAAATCCCACCTGTTGCATTTCCTACTGTATCACTTGGAAGCGTAAACGTTACGTTAGTCATTATTAAATCCCCACTTGTTTATCAAAAATATGAACATTGCAACTCTAGCTATACACTTTATCTAGTTTGAAATACAAAAATTAGAAATCCCTACTGTTTTAATTTAATGTGATTTTTATTTTTTTACGGCTGCAGGTTTTGCTTCAACTGCTTTCGCGGGCGCCGCTGCGGCGACTTTTTTTACTTCTGGTTTTTTTGCTTTTTTATCATCTACTGGTTTTTGATCATTCGCCGTTTCTTCAGGTTCTGGGCGTTGATACGCTTTAGAAAATTGACGCGCGAAAATATTATCCACTGAGACAATTGGAATAAATAAAATAACCAGCACGCCAATCGCCACAAAAGCGGGATTCATGATAGTTGACAGCCAATAAGCCGCAATCGCACCAAAAAGCATTGTGCTATAGCTTGGCATTTTCACGAGCGTCACTTTTTTATCATGCTTTTTATCTTGTTTAGTTGACGCGGTTTCTTTTTTCTTAGTCATAAATTCATTCCAAAATATTAACGCAACGACGTTGCCTGCAGAAAACTACTCAGTGATTGTCCAAAAGACGCCCCTAATCGCCCAGCAAGGCGATCAAATAGTTGCTCTCTTGGTGTGAAGTTTACTTCGTTTTCGGCACCAATAATGTTTTTTGAAACATCCCGTTGAGTTGCAAAGTCATCCACTAACCCAATTTTCACCCCTTCCTCACCACTCCAAACAAGTCCAGAGAACAAATCAGGCGTTTCTTTCAAGCGCTCACCACGTCCATTTTTAACTGCGGTAATAAATTGTTGATGTACTTGATTGAGTAAACTTTGCATATACGTTGTATCGTTTTCTTGACGCGGTGTAAATGGATCGAGCATCGCTTTATGAGAGCCTGCTGTGAGCAGTCGACGCTCGACACCTAATTTTTGCATCACATCCACAAAACCAAAACCGTCCATTAAAACGCCAATCGAACCCACCAAACTCGCTTGATTGACGTAAATTTTATCACTCGCTGACGCAATATAATAACAACCCGATGCACATATATCACTTACCACTGTAAAAATAGGCAGTGTTGGATGTTCTTTCTTAATTCGGCGAATTTCATCATACACATACGCCGATTGCACAGGACTTCCACCAGGTGAATTTGCGTGAAGAATAATCCCTTTCGTGTGTTTATCCTCTACAGCATCACGCAAGCCTTCAATAATCGAATCGGCGTTTGCTGGTTTATCTTCAGCAATCGGACCAATCAAATCAATAATAGCGGTATGATCATCACCTTTTGAGCCAGCGTGATGATCTCCCAACTTAGGGTAGACGGTCACGCCAAAAATGGCGAACAAATACACAAACAACAAGCCTTTAAAAAAAATACCCCATCGACGGGCACGTGTTTGCTCCGTAATCGCTGCGAGGGCAACTTCCTTAATTAGGTTGCGTTCCCAATCTGATTTGGATTCATGTTCCATAAACTATATTAACCGTAAAAATAATTAAAAAAAGTAAGATACTGCCTATTATAGAACAGTTTATCAGCAAGTGTACCAATGGTTATGTTGCATTGATTTTATTGCGAATAAGTCATTTCAATAAGTTAAATAATGATTATATTGTATCGACGCTTTTGTTCCTATAAACTCTTTTTTGAGCGGTAAGCTCAATCATAATTTTTATAATAAATCACGAAGAGGATATAGGACAATGAGCGAAGAAAATAGCACCAGTTTATTTGAACAACTTGGCGGTGAAGCTGCTGTCGATGCTGCAGTTGAAGTGTTTTACAAAAAAGTGTTAGAAGATCATCGCATCTATCGTTTTTTTGACAATGTCGACATGGAAAAACAAGCCGCTAAACAAAAAGCGTTTTTGACCATGGCGTTTGGCGGCCCAAGTCACTATAGTGGCAAAGATTTACGTGCTGGTCATGCTAAGCTCGTTAAAATGGGACTGGATGATAGCCATTTCAATGCAGTACTTGAAAATTTAGAAGCAACACTCATCGAATTAGGCGTTGAAAAAGAATTAGTTGAGCAAGTCAACGCATTAGCCGAAACCACGCGCCATGACGTATTAGGGAAATAAAATCCTTCATTCCACTCTCAACGCGCATTAAAGTCATTTTCATCTTAACTTTAATGCGCGACCTTTCATTTGCATCCAATTTGGAAACTATAAATCAATAAAAGACCGTATTGTCAATAAATAAACACCCCTGTATAGTAAGCACCAACTGAACTACATTTATTTATTCACTTTTTTAAGGATTTATCATGACTACTTTCTACAGAGATATTTTGATTGGCATCACGTTTTTCGTGGGTATTGTGGGCTTTATTTCAGGTCAATTTATTATTTCAACCGTATTATTTGCCATTGCTGCCGTGTTAAGCAATACCTATTTAAACCGCGAATTTTACAAGTCCGCTCATGGTTAAGCGTTTTATTCAAATTACTGGCTATCTCCTACTTTCACAGCTCCCATTATTGTAAAAATACTGGGAGTTTTTTTATCGGTGGAACTATTATTTTTTAATACTAATCGTTAGTTTTGCTTGATTATCGGAATTATTTACATCCACTTCATTTGCTTTAACAGAAACACTTGTACTCATCGCACCCACTTTTTGCATTGCTACTCTAATCGTTTTGCTAACACTTTCCCCTGCATGAACATCCCCAACGTTACAAATAACACTTTCACCAATTTTTTCACAATTATCTGACGCCAAATCGTATTGCATTAAATTAGTTGGTAAATAAAAATTTACTATCGTATCCGTTGCGATAAGCTTGCCTTTATTTGACACATTGATGGTGAAATTAATATATTGATTGAGTTTAACAGGATTGGAAGACACGGCTAATGTCACCTTCAAATCCGTTTTCGCTGTCGATTGAGACGTATTGACCACAGTTGAATCTTGTATCGCCGCTTTCATTCGACCACGCACTAATCTGACATAATTACCCGTTGATGGACTTGAACTTGCCGGCTGACTGTTTTTTCCAGAATTCGTTAACACAATCCATGTTAATGACTGCGTCTTGGCTGCATAGATCGTGGAAGAGATAAATCCTCTATCCATTGGCATTTGAGGAAAGACTAATTTGTTAACGGGTTGATTATTATTTTTAAGCTCAAAGATGGAGTTTAATTCAATCAGCGTAGGTAAACGCCAATCCGTTTTATCTGCAAAATCACTCGTAATTTTCATTGCATTTGCATAAGTAAAAACGTGCGCTTTATTCATGCATGATCCAGTGGAACCATCCCATTTTTGCCCAACCGCACACACTTGCCACGTTAAGCCTGTTGCATTGTCTGTGACGGTACCATTATCATGCTGAACAAATTCACCACTATTCAAAGTCAGTGTAATATCAGAAAAAGCAGGCGTGGAAACAATCCCTATAAAACAGATAAATGCTAATAATGCTTTATTTTTCATAATTTTATAACCCAATACTGTCAAAATAGCTTGTGTTATTTGAAATCAAAATCATGTCAACCAATTTCCATAGATGAATTATCGTAACTTAAACTTTTCAACAATAACCAAAAGTGTTTTAACTAATGTTGATAAGGTTTTAAACGTCATTTTCGTTATTGAACAAGAGAATTACTGTCATTTTTATCGACCTAAAAATAGGGCGAATACTATACAGCTAATAAACTAATTTTGATCTGCCTATTCGGCAGTAGGTATGATAAAGAGCTATCGAAAGTAAATGTTTCTTTTACAAATCTGCCTATTCGGCAGTAAAACAATTTTTTAATATTGTAAAGTAATTATAACACTTTTTTTCAAAAGTGTGATGTAGATCACACTTTTTGATGGAAAAATTAGGGCACG
>Ga0209033_1002164_pt1 | contig 10956 bp, 8 predicted proteins | sample LauGreFa1BDMLBDN_2_FD_188218 | JGI IMG/M metagenome (GOLD analysis project Ga0209033, IMG submission 188218) | Freshwater lake microbial communities from Lake Michigan, USA - Fa13.BD.MLB.DN (SPAdes) (version 2) | ecosystem: Environmental > Aquatic > Freshwater > Lake | place: Lake Michigan, USA...
GGCTTGCATGGAAAAGTATGCAGCCAGCAGCGATGTAGATTTTAAATCTCGCGCAGTTGCAATTAAAGAAGAGAGATCTGAGTTGGTAAAGCACCATCTTTGGGTTTTATGGACTGATTATTTCAAGCCAAATCATTTTGAAGCCTACCCACAACTTCATTCACTATTTAATGAAGCAACCAAGCTAGCCGGTGCAGGTGGCAGTAAAGGAACAAATGATGTTGCTGTTGCTGAAAAGCTAATTGGCAAGATTGACGAAATCGCAGAAATTTTCTGGGCTACAAAAAAGTAATTTAATAACTTCGCTAGTGGCTTAGAAGTTTAAGCTGCTAGCGATTTTGTTTTCTTTAAGTGGAATTCCTTTTTCAGCAACCATAGTTTCTGCAGCCACTCTAGCCATGAAAGAAACTCGTTCAACAAATTTTCTAGTAATTAAACCAGAGGCAATTAATCTAGAAGATTGATGAACTTCGATCTCAAATTTTAGAATTCCTTCTGCTAACCCAAGACATCTTGCGGTTGCATGAATTTCAGTTCCAACTCCAGCTGCACTAAATACCTCAACTTGAGTTTGGGTTGTAACAGTTGTTTCACCGAAATCTAAGAATTCAATAATTGCTGTACTGCTGGCGCTCTCCATTAGGGATAACAGCTGATTAGACCCAACTACAGGCAAATCGTTTACGCCTTGTGCAACCGAGGTATCGCCAGGGCGAATTGTCATCGTTGCCATACCGATGGCACCTATTACTTGCTCAGGTTTCATAATCACAAGATTAGTGATTAATTAATTACTCTTGCGGGAATTGCCTGCGAATTTCGCTAGTAATTTCAATTTGTGTTGCACCCTCAGAGGTAATCTCCGTATAAGTGGTCTGAGTGTAGGTAATCTCAGTAATACCTTGCACCTCACTTGCTTGCATCATTTGATTATAAAGTTCTTGGGTTTGCTGATTTATCCGATGATTTAACTCCTCTGGTGCTGCTTCATTTAATGCAGTACAAAGAAGGTTTTTCATAAACATAATTGCGCTATTTTCTTGCTCTAATTGTGTTCGGCACGGTGGACATTCTCCAAAATGAATCTCGACTGCACTTAATTGTTCAGTGTCAAAAATTTCATGATCAATATATAGAACTATATTTGGAAGCACCTGTTCACATGGAATCAAATTACTCTCATTACTACTCACTTTTCATCACCTGCTTTATCTTTTCCATAACCACGATCTTTTGCGTATGCAGAAAGGGATGCTCGTAGTAACTTTCGGCCCCGGTGCAATCTAGACATTACTGTTCCAGTTGGTACTCCCATGATTTCAGCAATTTCTTTATAAGCAAAACCTTCTACATCAGACAAATAAACTGCCATCCGAAATTCTTCAGGCATTGCAGCTAATGCGTCTTTAATATCTTTATCTGCGATATTTTCTAAAACCTCATCTTCGGCAGATTTACCTTGATCACTTGTATGTGATGATGCATCAGCGATCTGCCAATCTTCAATTTCACCTGCAGATATCTGTGGCCGACGTTGATCTTTTCGATAATTATTTATGAATGTTGTGGTGAGAATTCTATATAACCATGCTTTTAAATTTGTACCTGGTTCAAACTGATGAAAACTTGTAAATGCTTTTGCATATGTATCTTGAACTAAATCTTGGGCATCATGTGAATTTTTTGTATACCGTAGCGCAGCACCATAAAGTTGAGATGTAAAAACAAGTGCATCTTTTTCAAACCTAGCTTTTCGTTGCGCTAAGGTTTCTTTTTCACGGTCAATAACTGCCGGTAACAAATTCTCTGTACTCATCTGTGCTAAGGCTACCTCGAATGGAGTTTTAGGAATCTGAGTATATTTTTTGTTGAGGCCTATACTCTGGCGCGTAGCATTCATACCTAAAGAACCTAGTTTTCTGCCATCTTATTCCCGCAATCAACCGCCATATCCCCGTTTAAATGCCCAATCTGCCTTAGTTGATGGAAGGTAGACTGGTGCATATGACAAATTGGAGCGCACCGTTTCGGGGTGGATTGACCTCTGTTGGTGAGCCAGTAAATGCAAAAATAACCATTCCTGGGTCAAAATCTGCAACTAATCGAGCTTTGATATTAGCTGCGATTGCTAAAACTCAATCTAGATTGCGCAAACCTTTATCTTCTCGCGATGCTGATTTAATGGTTAAGGGATTGCAAAGTTTAGGTTGCAAAATTGATGAAATTAAAACGGAACAGGGTTTTGACTATCAAATAACACCACATAAATTATCTGGACCAACCCAAATAGATGTTGGTAACGCTGGAACCGTGATGCGCTTCTTGCCTCCAATTGCATCTCTTGCAACTGGATTAGTTCACTTTGATGGTGACGCTAGATCGCATGAACGACCACTTGAACCGGTTATCAAAGCTTTAGAGCAACTTGGGGCTTCCATTGAACATAGGAATAAGTACCGTTTACCTTTAACGATTAATGGTTCAGGTGAAATTAAAGGTGGAGAGGTGGAGGTAGATGCAAGTGCTTCAAGTCAGTTTATATCTGCCCTGATGTTATTAGGTCCTGCTACAAAAAATGGGTTAACAATTAAAAATATTGGTAAAACACTCCCCTCTATGCCTCATATTGAAATGACAATTCAAATGCTTCGTCAATTTGGTGCAACTGTTGAGGTAAATGAAAATTCCTGGAAAGTTATTTCTGGTGATTTATTGGGTCAAGACTTAACTATCGAGCCAGATCTATCAAATGCTGCACCATTTATGGCCGCTGCCATGATTTGTGGCGGTAGCGTTGAAATTCTAGATTGGCCAAAATCAACTTCACAACCTGGAGATCAATTGCGAGATATCTATGCAAAAATGGGAGCAAAGATCGAACGAAGTAATGAAGGTTTAAAAATATCTGGAAGTGGCACGATCAGTGGAATCGATATTGACCTACACGATGTGGGTGAATTAACTCCATCAATTGCAGCTGTAGCCGCCCTTGCATCATCACCATCAACACTGCGAGGCATCGCACATTTACGATTACATGAAACAGATCGACTTGCAGCACTAGCTAGTGAGATCAATAACCTAGGTGGTGACGTAACTGAAGGACCAGGTGAACTGTTAATTAAGCCATCAAAGTTAGTAGCATCGCAGATATTTAAGAGTTATGAAGACCATAGAATGGCAACGGCCGGGGCAATTATGGGCCTCGCAGTGAAGGATTTAATCGTTGAAAACATAGAAACAACTAAGAAAACATTGCCTGATTTTCCAGGTATGTGGCAGGAAATGCTTAATGGCAAGTAAAAAAGGCAATTGGGATGAGGATGATGTTCGCGTAAATAAATCTCGCCAATTTGGGTCCAGTAATAAAGCACGACCACGAACTAAAGACAGGCCAGATTATTCAAAGGCGCAAGTTGCAACAATTACTGAGGTTGACCGAGGTCGAGTTAAATGCTTAATTGAAACTGATAATGGCAAATTAATTGTCACTGCAATGAAAGCACGGGAGCTCGGTAAAAAATCAGTTGTGGTCGGAGATTTAGTTTCTATCGTTGGTGATATATCCGGCACAGATGGCTCACTTGCTCGAGTAGTAGCTGTACTACCTCGAAGAAATTCTCTAACTAGAACCATTGACGATCATGAAAATGATGAGCGGGTTATCGTGGCGAATGTTGATCAGATTGCAATTGTTATCTCAACTACAAACCCAGAACCAAGAGAAGGTTTTGTGGACAGAGCTTTAGTTGTTGCTTTTGATCAAGGAATTACTCCAATTATTATTATGACAAAGCAGGATTTAGCAAGTGGTGATGAGTTTCTAAAAACATATACGGATTTAGATATTATTATTCACAAGATTGACCGTAAATCTGATCTAACAACTCTTAAGAAGGTGTTAAGTAAAAAGATAACTGTTCTACTTGGTCACTCTGGAGTTGGTAAATCTACATTGGTAAATAACCTTTTAGGTAGTACTGAAAACTCTGAATCAACCTCTGATATTCGCAACGCATACCGTGCCACCGGTGATGTCAATGAAGTAACTGGTAGAGGTCGTCACACATCATCAAGCGCAATCGCATTACCTCTAACACCAACTTTTAGTGGTGAGGAGTTTGGTTGGATCATTGATACGCCAGGAGTTAGGTCATTCGGCATTGCTCATGTCCAGCCCTCTCGAGTTATCTCAGCCTTTGCTGAATTCACTGAGGCAATCGCACACTGCCCTAAGAATTGCTCACATAATGAAACAGAGTGCGCGTTAAATAATTGGCCAGGCTTTACAAACCAAAACCTTGCAAGACTGGCAAGTCTTCGCAGAGTCCTATCAACTCAATAAAAAGTAAGAGTAATCTGCCTATATGGGTACCAACATTGAATCTGGCAAAATAAAAACAAGGCAGGTTAATTTAAGTATTACCGGCATGACCTGTTCCTCATGTGTTGGCACAATCGAACGCTCATTAAATAAAATTCCAGGAGTAAGAGCTGCAGTAAATCTTGCAATGGAGTCTGCGCATGTAATTGCTCCCTTAAACATCTCTGAAAAAGAATTAATCTCAGTAGTAAGTTCGGCCGGATATCAAGCAACTGCTTTCACTGGTGAGCGGGAATCATTTGAAAGATCAAATCGATTAGGAATAAGGCTTTTGATCACATTCCTGTTAACCGCACCAGTAATTTTAATATCAATGTTTCACAGTTGGCAGATGAAGATTGATACCTGGCTTTTGTCAGCGCTAGATAGTCTTAATAATGTATTGGCAAATAATGGCCAGGAATTTGCTATTTCTTACCCAACTGCACCAATTGCAACATGGCTTTTAATTTGTTTGTCGGTTCCTGTTGTTTTTATCTTAGCTTGGCCGATTCATAGAGCTGCAATTAAGAATTTAACTCACCCAACCATGGATACTTTGGTTTCTTTGGGTTCACTTGTATCAATTGGCTGGAGTACCTACTCCGCCGCAACATATGTTGTTAAAGATAATGAGATGCCTTCGATTTATGCTGAAGTTGCTTCAGCGGTAATTTTCTTTGTAATGCTTGGTCGGTATTTAGAGCATCGAGCAAAGCGCAAAGCGGGCTCCGCATTAGCTGAGTTATTTAAGTTATCAGCAGGCACCGTTGAGGTTCAGCGTGGGGGCATCACATCAGTAATCTCAATTGATGAACTTGAGATCGGAGATTTATTTGTTGTAAAGCCGGGAGACTCAATTCCAACTGATGGACAAGTTGTGTCTGGATTTAGCACAGTTAATAACTCATTTTTAACTGGAGAAGCAACGCCTATTGAAGTAGCAATAAATGACTTGGTATTTGCTGGATCGATTAACAACAATGGTAATTTAATTGTTAGAGCAAATCGAATTGGATCAGATACTGAATTGGCCCGAATTACTCGAATGGTACTTGCCGCGCAATCGGAGAAAGCACCTGCTCAGCAATTAGCTGACCGTGTAAGTAGAGTTTTTGTCCCTATTGTCTTATTGCTTTCAATTTCAACTTTTATTGCCTGGTACTTAACTGGAACTGCACTATCTCAATCAATTGCTACTGCTGTTGCAGTATTAGTTATTGCCTGTCCATGCGCACTTGGGCTAGCAACTCCAATTGCACTTCTAGTTGCATCTGGTAAAGCGGCAAGGAATGGCATAGTTATTAGATCACCAAGATCAATTGAAAAGGCAATAGGAATTACCGATGTGGTCTTTGATAAGACTGGCACCTTAACTACTGGTCAAATGCTCCTACAAGAGATGGTTTTGATTGATAATCCACTTTCTACAGAAAGCACTGCTATTAGCGCTTCTGATCTGATGAGTTTTGCATTGAGTGTTGAAACTCTTGATTCACATCCAATTGCGGTTGCGATTGCAAACGCATTAACAAAACAAGGTATCGAACCATTTACTGTTACTGATTTTGAACACACATCTGGCGTTGGTGTTGCAGCAAGAGTGCACCCAGCTGGATCAACCACTTCCAAAGCGGTGTTAATCGGATCACCAATCTCAATTGCTCGTAGTACTACCGAATTTTCACCTAAGCTAACTGCTGCGATTGAGGCTGCTAAAACTAGAGCAAACTCAGTTGCCGTACTTGCAATCGATGGCCTGGCATATGGAGTATTTGAAGTTGGTGATCAGGTTAAACCAGATAGTAAAGATGCAGTAAATAGATTACATGCTGCCAAATTGAATACTTGGTTGGTTACTGGAGATGGTGAGGTTGCAGCAATCTCTATGGGTGCTCAAGTAGGAATTCCGATTGATCATATCTTTGCCTCTGCCTCACCTAGTGACAAATTAGATTTTGTTGTTTCACTTCAAGAAAAAGGTAAGGTTTTAATGATTGGCGATGGCATTAACGATGCTGCAGCTATTGCCCAATCTGATTTAAGTATTGCCATGGGATCTGGCACAGATACTGCAATTGCTGCTGCAGATATAACCTTGATAAGGCCGTCCCTGAATGCTGCCCTTGATGCAATAAGAATTTCAAAGAAAACAACAAAGATTATTAGATCTAATTTGGTTTGGGCATTTTTATATAACATTGTTTGCATACCTGTTGCTGCTAGTGGAAATTTGGCACCCATGTATGCAGCTGGTGCAATGTCTATTTCTTCGCTATTTGTGGTTGTAAATAGTTTACGTATTAAGTAAAAATTGGTAGCGGGGGCAGGATTTGAACCTACGACCTCTGGGTTATGAGCCCAGCGAGCTACCGAGCTGCTCCACCCCGCGTCGGTAGTTAAATCTTAGAGTAGTAAGGGCAATTAACCCAAATGGGTTGAATTAATTATCTATTTTGCGCGGAGATTAATGCATTAATTGCTGCTTTAACTCTTGCTCTTGCTTTATCTTCAGCCGCACCATCTAAACGCTTTTGTGCCGCTTCAAGATCTGCATATGCAGATTGCAAAGAAGCAATCGCAGACCTAATTGCTTGGCTGCTTCCGGTTCCACCGTTTATTGGAGTATTAGATTGATTATCAGAAACTGTAGTTCCAGAGTTGCCACCAAATACTTGATCTAGTGCACCTTGCAAAGTTTCACTAAATCCAATTTGATCTCCAAAAGAAACTAATACTTTTTGTAGCAGTGGATAAGCAGCAGTATTTCCAGTTGCTCGAACATAAACTGGCTGTACATAAAGCAAACCCTTTCCAACTGGAAGAGTTAACAAGTTACCCAGTACTACATCAGATCCACCTTGGCGGAGCAATGAAAGTGAGGTTGCTACTTCAGGCTTTGCTTCAAAGTTCGATGAAACTTGGGATGGGCCTGCAATATTTGTTGATCGTGGAAGTTGTAGCACGGTAATTTTTCCATATTCATCACCAGCATCAGAGTTAACAACAGCTAGAGCGGTTAAGTTCTCACGTCCACCTCTTGGCACAAATGGTGTGTACAAAGAAAATGTCGGCTTGGTTTGACCAGGAATTTGCATAGTTAAGTAATAAGGAGGTTGATTTCCAGAGTTTGATCCAAAGCTAGATGGGTCAAGTGGTACGCGCCAGAAGTCCTGACCGCCATAAAACGCATCAGCGGTAGTCACATGGTAGGCACTCAAAATATCTCTTTGAACTCGGAACATATCCTCTGGGTATCGAATATGAGCTAATAATGCTGGTGAAATTTCACTCTTTGGTTGAACGCTGCCTGGAAAAGCTTTGCTCCATGTTGCAAGTACTGGATCTTTTTCATCCCATTGATACAAAGAAACGGTTCCATCATAAGCATCAACAGTTGCTTTAACAGAGTTGCGAATATAGTTAACATTTTTATCATCGAGCGAAGCAACCGCATTTGATCTACTGGTCAATGCATCCCCAGTATTTGCTAGATTTACGAATCTAGAGTTTGGGTAACCCGCACTAGTTGTATACCCATCAATAATCCAAAGAATTTTGCCATCAATTATTGCTGGATATGGATCCCCATCTAACGTTAGCCAAGGTGCAACTTTTGCTACTCGATCACGTGGATGACGATCAAAAAGAATCTTTGAATCAGCATTAATCAAATTAGATAAAACAATTCTCTGTTCTTGATATTTAATCGCAAATAATAAACGGGAGAAGATTGAACCCATCGGTACTCCACCTTTGCCGGTATAGGTGTAGTTCTTCTGACCATTTGCAGAGTTGTCATCTGGGTAATCCAGCTCTACCGGATTACTTGTTGCCGGTCCACCAATGATTGAATAATCTGGAACGTTCTCACCAAAATAAACGCGAGGCTGAAACTCACCTAAACCTTTAGTTGGTGGAATGTCGCCAACTGTAAAGCTTGGTTTTCCATCAGCATCAACAGTATTTCCAAATGCCCCAACCATTCCAAACCCGTGGGTATATACCAGGTGATCATTAATCCAATTTCTAGATGGATTACCATCAATATTTAATTCACGAACAGAAACAACAACATCACGCTCTTTACCATCAATTGTGTAACGATCAATATCTAATGAATCAGCAAAGCTGTAATACGGCTTAATTTGTTGCAATTGTCTAAAGGTTGCCGATAAAACATTTGGATCCATTAAGCGAATATTTGCAATAGTCGCCGCATCATTTGCTAGCTGGCCGGCTGAAGTAGTAACTGTTGCTTGATAATCTTTAACCTCAACCCCATCTAATCCATAAGCAGTACGGGTGGCATCAATATTTTTTTGAATATAAGGAGCTTCCTTAGTGGATTCAGATGGTTTAACTTGAAATTGTTGGATTGTTGCTGGGTAGACGCCGGCAATTAACACTGAGGCGATCACCATTAATGCCACACCAGCGGTTGGTAATAGCCAGGATTTACGAACGATGTTGGCAAAAAATAGCAAGGAGCAAACTACCGCAATCGCTGCCAAGATTGATTTAGCCGGAAGAAGCGCATTTACATCTGAGTAGGTCAGTCCAGTAATTAATCGACCCTCTTTTAAAGTAAGGGCGAAGCGGTCAAACCAATATGCAACAGCTTTTAGTAATACTAAAAGTCCTAGCAAAATTGAAAGCTGAACCCGAGCGGCAACAGTTGTTCGATCCTCTTTTACTTGAGTACGAATACCACCATAAATGTAGTGAACAGCAGCTGCGGCGAGTAATGCCAAAATAATGGTTGAAATACCCCAACCTATTAATGATTGGTACATCGGTAACTTGAAGGCAAAAAATGAAATATCTTTACCAAATTGTGGATCTATAGTTCCAAAATTTGTTGAGTTATTAAACAACAACCACTCTTGCCAAAGTCTTGAGCCAGAGCTTCCTGCGAAGTAGAAAAGCGTCAAAAATACGCCGATACCGACAAGCTTGCGAACTGGCTCTAGCTGAGCCCGGTATCTTTCAAGATTGTCTGCTTCAACTGCTACTGGAACATACATCGGACGCTTACGGAACGCTAAATAAATATTTAAGGTGATAAATAATGAAGTTACAAGTCCAAACACAATAAATAGGAAAATCTTGGTGAATAGTGTTGTTTGCCAAACGTTAACAAAATCAACTGAGCGAAACCAAAGTAAGTCAGCATAAAAACCACTTGAAGAAATCAAAATACTGCTTAGAACAAATAGGACAACAGCAGTTATCGTCAGTGGGCTTACTCGACGCTTTCCAGGTCCGCGATTTGCAAATGGATTTGGGAAATTACCACCAAGACCGCTGCCGCCAAATGGGTTGTTATTGCGATTAAATCCGCCGCCACCAAAACCTGAGTTGCTCATTAGCCGATCTTATCTATTTCTAGGAAATCACTCCACAACTTGGATATTTACCATTATCTGGCAGTTTTAGCACTGAAATTGCCTCGGTAAGTGTGGCGACCGGCACAATTTTCATCTCCCCAGAACCACCACTGTTAGTTAGCTGGCTTTGATTTTTTATATCACTGCAGTTTTGGATCGGTGTTAGAAAGATTTTTACACCATCTTTCTTCGCTCCAATTATTTTCTCAGCAATTCCTCCGATTGGGCCCACCTTGCCCTCGGATGTAATTGTGCCAGTGCCGGCAATATTTCGAGAATTGATCAAATCATTTGGTGTTAATTTCTCAACTACGCCCAATGCAAAAATCAAGCCACCACTTGGTCCGCCAGTTTCAGCAAGTTTAATCTTCACATCTATTGGAAAGACAAACTTTTGCTCGATGTTAATACCAATAAACGCTGATCCATCATCTCGGGCTGAAAGTTTAATTTGCTTACTTAAAACCTCACTGCCTGAACGCATTACTTTTACTCCAACTAAATCACCCGGCTTTTTTTGATCTAAATACTCGATAATTTCTGCTTGGGAAGCAAATTTTTTATCATCAATTGTAATTACCTGATCTTGTGCTAAAAGTGATTTATACGCATTAGATTTTTCATTAACTTCAACTATTACCAACTTGGAGTTGCTCTGATAGCCAAGATATGAAAGGGCTGCCGCAGTTGCATTGGCTTGCGAGCTACTCATCTCATCTGCACCATTTTTTATTGATTGAGCAGTGCTCTCACCCTTTGGATAGATTTCAGCACGAGGTAGAACTGCCCGGTTTTTATCAAACCAGCCATACAGAACATCAAAGCCAGTGATGTAAGAATCTGGATCAGTAACCATTACCGATGTAACTGACAACTTTCCGGTAGTTGGATAGGTGTTTGCGCCATTAATAGTAATTGCCGAACCTAAAATATTTTGTGGTGTGCCTGGTGAGAGTATTACAAATGGTGAAGGTAAGAAGAAGGCAGCAACTATTAATAGAAGTACCGCTATTTTCGTGGGGGCAGGTAATTTAGGCCTTACCGGAAGAATTGATTTCATTTAAATAATCTAGTCACTCTTCTTATTCTTCAAAGAATTTTGAAACTTTTTAAAGCTATTAACAGAACGGTTGGTCTGGTTGTCATACTTTGATTTATATTTTGAGATCCAGATACCATAGCCAATCGCACAAAGCACAGCAC
>Ga0209033_1002167_pt1 | contig 10940 bp, 9 predicted proteins | sample LauGreFa1BDMLBDN_2_FD_188218 | JGI IMG/M metagenome (GOLD analysis project Ga0209033, IMG submission 188218) | Freshwater lake microbial communities from Lake Michigan, USA - Fa13.BD.MLB.DN (SPAdes) (version 2) | ecosystem: Environmental > Aquatic > Freshwater > Lake | place: Lake Michigan, USA...
GAATTACACAATCTCCTACTGATTGATTATTCATGCATTATATGTTTATATAAACATATACCATTCAGAGAAGCGTTATATTTATAGGGTGAAAATTTATTTAATGAAACCGTTAATTCTTATGCCTAATACGACCGGTGTCCAAGGCGATGTAGTTATCGCATCCAATGTACGTATTTATAATGATTGTGAATTGCTACAAGTGTCGATAGGAGCTTTCACCCACATTGCCAGTGGTGCGTGGCTACTAGATGTTGATATTGGCAGATATTGTTCTATTGGCGATGGCGTTCATATACTTTCACAACAACCAACGAAAATGTTAACGACAAGTCCGCTTGTTTACACAAATACGTTCGATGAATTAGCTACCGTAGTGAAAAAAGCCGAATTCAAAGTTTTAAAGCGAACTACCATAGGCAATGATGTTTGGATAGGCTCTGGGGTCAAAATTAAAACAGGGGTTAAAATTGGAGATGGCGCCGTTATCGGTGCGGGGAGTGTAGTCACAAAAGATGTTGCTCCCTATTCAATTATTGGTGGTGTCCCCGCCAAACAAATTAAAATGCGCTTTCCACCTAAAGTCATTGCGCGTCTAAAAAAACTAGAATGGTGGAAATATAACCTTACACAGTATGATTTAGTATGGGATAACATTGATATTGCATTGCAGCAATTTGAACAATTACAACTCGACAACAAATTAACGCTTTATGTCGCCAACAAATATAAAGTTTGGAAAGAAGGAAATGAAATTAAGGCTAAAATTTTAGACTTAACGACAATAACGTGACAATTTGAATCATTTTTTTCTCAATTTTGAAAGGTTTTTTGAGTCGCTTCAGATTCATCGTCATTCACTTCCATTAAATGAATTAACGTATTCAGTTGAAAAGTGAGTTGTTTTAGCTCATTTTCTGGCATTTCAAACAACGCTTGCTGTAATTTCCCACGTGGCTCTAAGGTGTTATGGTTAATTAATTTCTGACCATCTTCAGTTAATGTTAATTTAAAAACGCGATTATCTTTGATGCATTTTGCTTTTGATACTAACCCTTTTTTTGACAATTTATTCACGAGCGTATTCGTTGTGGAATGATGAATTGACATTGCTTTTGCTAAATCAGTAATTTTAATTCCTGGGGTTTTAAATATTTCCCATATAGCCCAAAGCTGCGCGCTACTGACACCACATTGAATTTCAGCTAGTTTTGAATGTTGCTGAATGGATTTAAATATCCATCTAAATTGTTTTAAGGTGGTATGTGATATTTGTGATTCTATTTCAAAAAAATGGTTATGGTTCATATTTCAATTGATGCATTCACAATTCAATCATCAATCTGATACAAAAATTATACTTAGTATTTTGCTAATGATGATTGAACTTGTTTACTTTTTATGGACAGATAATTTCATTATATCTGTCCATAAAAAGTTATACATCCTTCAAATGAGGGATGAAATTTGAATAATTTTAAAAAATTCATTTTCATGAGAAAGTAAAACGCATAAAAAAAGGGGCTCAATTATTGAACCCCTTTTCGTTTGTAAAACTACGTATCTTTATGCGTAAATACTCAACAAACCATTAGTTCCATTTGTACTGATCACTTGACCATTTTCAAATTCATCCACTGTTTCATTTGTTGTGCTTGATGCGATAATATTGCCTTCAGCATCCACTTCGGGCGCATTTTGACGATTACCTTGACCATTTGACATATCTGCTGCCGCTTGGGCAAATGCAGAGCGTCCAGAATCGCTATTTGATGATGATTGCTGAGACACACTCACATCAGCCAAATTAACCTGTTGGGCGCTCAACATTTCACGCAATTTCGGTAAAGAGGCTTCGAGCGCATCACGCACGACACTATTTTGCGCTGTAAACGCGATAGTTGCTTGATCTTGATTCATATCAATACGTACTGTAATAGGTCCCATGTGCTCAGGATTCATCCTAATTTCAGCAGTTGAAATACCGCGACTATTCATCCAAACAATGCGCTCGCCTAAATCTTCATTCCATTGTGGATGTGAAAGAGGTCTTGTCAATGGCGCTACATCCGCTGATTTGACATCTTGCGCTAATTTATTGACAACATTGTTCACCGCTTGCGGTGTTGCTTTATCAGCACTTGACACGCTAATCACATCTGTTTTTTCAGTACTCAATAAGCTAGCGAAGGATTTTGCATCAATATTTTGTTTGTTGTCAATGGATTGATTTAATGACTTATCATTATTCAAACTTGAATTTTGCGGTGTATTTGAACTATTGTTACCATTACCCGCATCACCACTGTTATTACGATTAGCAACAGCATCCATCAATAATGTTTTAGCGGATGTTAATGTGGTGACTCTTTCATTCGTACTTGAATTTTCACTGCCTTTATCAAAAGCTTGATCAGATTCTATTTGTTCAACTGGTAGATCTTGAGCAACGACTTGTTGCGTTACTGTTTGCATTGCTACCAATGTATCAGGCACTAGCGTAGGATCAACAACTGTTTGCTGTGCATTTTGATCATTAATGACGAGTGACGAATCAGACGTTTGCGCATCAACAAGTAAAGGTGTTGCAGCAGTCGTTTCTGACGAAACAACTATATCTCCTCCAGTTAAATTCGCAGAATCGATTGAAACTTGTGCTTTAGCTACTTTTGGCGATGTTTCTATTAGCTGATTTTGAGCCACATTATTTGACGCATTTTGCACAGTTTGCTGCGCAACTAACGTTGCATCTGATAGCACTGTTTCAGGTGTAACCAACTGATTCAAATTACCTTGTTGATTTGAAACTGGCAATATTGAGTTTTGTGTTAATTCAACTGACTGTTGAACTAGTGTTTGTTGAGTCGTTGCGTTTGCTAAATTGACTGACGGTGAAGGTGTTCCTTGAGTAGTTGCAATTTGCTGTGATACAAATGCTAGACCATCTTGCTGTACGGTACTTTGTTCCGATGTAAGCGTACTATTTTGCTGCGTTATAAGCCTTGCCGCTTCTGCCTGTGCTTGTACATCCAAATTTTCCCGAGCTATATATTGATTTTGTAATGCAACAGTTGCCGTATTATTCTGATTCTCCGATAAAGTAGCCGATTGAGCTGAGTTTAGAATAGAAGCTGTATTCAAACTAACATTTTGTTGGCTAGTTATATCTATCGATTCTAAAACAGGTACTGCAGTGCTCGTAGCTTCTTGGGTTTGAGTAGTTGAAACGGTTGCAATTTGTTTAGCCAAAATATTGGCTGGCGTGGTGACTTGTGTTGATGTAACTACTTGATTAACTGCCGATTGAACAGTTTGCTGGGTTAATGTGCTCGATAAATTCACGCTAGGCAACTGAATTGATTGTCCCGCAGGCAATGTATCCCCTAATTTCGTCCCAGAAGTGATAAATTTTAGCGTATCGGTGACTGTCGCTAAAATAGCTGTGTCTTTTTCACTCATGACCGTTGGATTGACTAAAGCATTTGTTTCCAACACAGCTGTTTCAGTGGATGTTGCTAATGTATTTGCAAGAGTTGCAGTCATATCAGTAGTCGTCAACAGTGCGACGTTCAATGCCTCTGCTGATGCCGCAGATGGCGTTGCTAAATTAATCTGATCATTGAGTGCACTTGAGAAGTCTTCAGCTACAACAGTACCTTGCGCTGCTTGTATATTATCTACAACGGGCGTCGCTTGTGCTGTGATTGTATTCGTTTGCGCAGTAGTCGTTACAGTAATCATAAGAGTTACCTGTTTATGTAAGTTTTCGTCTTTTACCTAGACTGTTTCTAGGTTACGGTATATTTTTTTCGTCCCAAACGCGAAGAATGCTCATCTTGCTCATGTTGTTCACGTTTATTTTCGTGATGCTGCTCTACTTTTAACGCTGATTCGCGGACTTTTTGTATAATTTGTGTATTCTGGTACATCATTTCCCATGTTTTACGTTTGAGTAAAACATCTTGCTCCATGTTTTTGAGAATCTTTTCTTGGCCTGTAATAGCGATATCAAGTTTATCAATAAAGGATCTAAATTCGATTAATCTCGATACTTTTACGCCACCTTTTGCAAATGCATTACACTTATCGACATAATCGCTACGATATGAACTCAAGCCTTCAACCTGCCCTTTCATTTGGGTCTGTTGTCTTTGTGCTTGACCTAAAACTTCCAAGGATTTTTGCTCTTGGGTAGCTTTAATATCAACAATAACTTGCAATCGCTTTGATCTTTTCATGGAACACTCGCTTTAACGTAAATTTAATAACAGTTCTAATTGATGCAACCCTTTTTCGATGTCTACTGATTCATCCATATCCTGCTGTAAAAACTCCAATATCACTGGATGTTTTTCTATCGCTTTGTCAATGCGTGGATCAGAGCCGGGTTGATATGCACCAACACTAATTAAATCTTTATTTTGCTGATAAATTGAATATAAACGCCGCAAATCTCGTGCCAATTTCAAATGATTTGCATTTGAAATGTCTGGCATGACTCGACTCACCGATGCTTCAATATCAATGGCGGGAAAATGTCCAGCCTCAGCTAATGAACGTGATAAAACAATATGCCCATCAAGTACCCCTCGCGCAGCGTCAGCAATCGGATCATTAATATCATCACCCTCTGTTAAGACCGTATAAAACGCGGTAATTGAACCACCACCTTCATCTGCATTGCCAGCTCGCTCAACTAAATGCGGCAATTTCGCAAACACAGAAGGCGGATAGCCTTTTGTAGCAGGCGGCTCATCAATAGCGAGTGCAATTTCCCGATGCGCTTGTGCAAAACGAGTCAGTGAATCCATTAACAATAAAACGTCTTTACCTTGATCTCTAAAATACTCTGCAACACTCGTTGCCAGTAATGCACCATGAACACGCATTAGCGGTGGACAATCTGCGGGACTTGCAATAATCACAGCACGTTTTAAGCCCTCTTCCCCTAATGTTTTCAATACGAATTCATTCACTTCTCGTCCACGCTCACCCACTAACCCAACAACAACAATATCAGCGTTAGTAAATTTCGTCATCATGCCAAGCAGGATACTCTTTCCCACACCGGTTCCAGCAAATAAACCCATGCGTTGACCACGACCCACCGCAAGAATGGAATTAATTGCACGAATTCCAACATCCAAAGGTTCTCTAATGGGTTTGCGCGAAAGCGGGTTAATCGTCTTTCCATTTAATGAAATTTGCGCTGTTGTTCGCAATGGTCCTTTATCATCCAGCGGATTTCCTGCTCCATCAAGTACGCGCCCAAGCAATCCAAATCCCACTTTTGCTAAGCTATTTTTTCCCATTGGGATAACGCGACAATCAGGCTCTAAACCATGAACCTCAGAAGTTGGCATCAAAAAAACTTTCGAACCCGAAAAACCAACTACTTCCGCTTCAATCATGCGACCATTTTTTGTCTCAATCTGACAACGCGAACCAATTGCAGCACGACAACCTACCGCTTCGAGGGTGAGCCCCACCATACGCGACAGTTTACCTTCCACAACTAAGTCGTGAGGTATATCGGCACGTTCTTCATAAACCTTTAATCTTTCTAACCAGTTTTCACAACGATTAGCTTTGGGGATCATGATCTTCCTCAGGTATAAATTCTTCCCCAAATAGGGATTCGAGTACCGTTCCTAGTCGATTTTCAATGGTCGCATCAACGTGTGAAACGTCGCTATCTACTTTGCATCCACCACGTGTTAGAGAGGAATCTTCTAAAATTTTCCACGCAGACGGCGTGTCATTTAAACCTAAATTAAATCGTACTAATTCAGCGTCTTCAGGATGAAGATAAATTGTAATATTTTGTGATGCTAAGGGTAGCGCGTTGACAGCGGCTTTCACTGCTGCAATTACCTGCCCTGAATCAAGCTCAATTTCCCGATGCAAAATTTGTTTTGCAATTTTAACCGCTAAATTAGCTAAAGCATGTTCGACGCGATCATCTAGGTTCTTGAAAGGCTCAGTCAATGATTCGAGCAATGTCACCAGTTGATTCGTGCGCACCTCAATGAGATGCACATTTTCATCGTATCCTTTTTTAGACCCCTCAACAAAGCCTTGCTTGTAACCTTCTTCTTTACCAACAGCAAAACCTTCAGATTGAGCTTGCTTCTGGATAGCTTCAATTTCTTCAACGGTCAATTGGGGAACGAGAGGCTCTTCTTCAATAAGGAGCAGTTCTTCCTCTTCAATTTCTTCCTCATAACTACCATCTGCACCAAAATTAGGCGTCGCCCACAAACGCAGCGACTCTAATTCGCTATCCGTAAAACGTGGACGATTAGACGAGCTGCTCATCACCCGCTCCTAAGCTAATCTCACCTGCTTCAGCCAAACGTTTCGCAATAACCAAAATATCTTTTTGTGATTGCTCAACATCCGCGAGTTTCGCAGGTGGTGAAGCGGCCAAATCGTCTCGTAACATTTCTGCCGCACGTTTTGACATATTCGAGAAGATTTTTTCTTTAAGTGTGTTATCAACACCACGAAGCGCGAGAAGCAAGTTACCTGTAGCAACCTCACGAAGAAGTGTCTGCATACCACGATCATCAACGTTAATAAGATCTTCAAAGGTAAACATTTTTTCTTGGATTTCAGCCGCCAATTCTGCACGAACCTCAATAATTTCCGTCATCAACAATTCAGTTGCTGTGTGATCCATGAAGTTCAAGATACTCGCAGCAGTATCAATACCACCAAGTGCAGTCGATTTCACGTTATCAGATCCTGTTAATTGTTTTTCCATGACCAAATCAAGTTCACGAAGCGCTTGAGGTTGGATACCCTGCATTGTTGCAACACGCATCAATAAATCTGGGCGAATGGCCGCTGGGAATTGCATCATAACCTCACCAGCTTGCTCAGGCTCCATGAGTGACAATAAGGTGGCGATAATCTGTGGATGTTCGTCACGAATAATATCCGCAATTGAGCGTGTATCAAGCCATTTGAGCTGATCGATACCTTTCGATGGCCCCGTACTTTGGAAAATACGATCCAAAATACCACTCGCTCTCTCTACGCCTAGTGCATTGACTAAAACCGTACGGATGTAATCATCTGAGTTCATACCCAAAGGCGTGGCCGATTTTGAGTCAGTAATAAAATCTTCTAACACTTCCTCAATGAGCGACACGGAAATATCATTCACCTGTGACATGGCCGTCACAATCGTTTGTACTTCACGCGAATTCATTTGTTTAAGTACGTTTGAGGCTTTGTCCATCCCGACCGCAAGAAGTAAGATTGCTGCTCGATCGGTTTGCCGCATTAAAATTTGGGGTTCTTCACTATTCATCTTTCTTAATCCATAGTTTTAACACTTGAGCAACAATTTTTGGATCATCATCAACTAAGCGTTTCAAGTAATCCAAACGACTTTGATATGTTTTAGGCTCATCAAGTGACGCGAGTAATTCAGCCATTTTATCTTGATCATCTTCCGTTAATGCCAGTGGTTTACCATTGTCATCGAGAACAAATCCCGCTGCAAGTAGCGCCGCAACTCGAGACTGCTCTTCTGCTTCAACAATGGCACGTTTTTCATCATCATCTTTGGCAATCAAGCTACGAATAGTTGGGCGCAATATACCAAAGATGAGGAACAAGATAGCGAGTACGGCAACAGCTTGTTTTATTAAATCAACAAACCAAACCTCTTTCCATAATGGTAAATCTGGTGGCCCATCAACATCAACACCTCTAAAGCTGACATTCGTCACCGTCACCTGATCACCGCGTCCACTATCAAAACCCACTGCCTGCTTAACTAAATCATTGAAACGATTTAAATCTTCTTGCGCATAAGGTTGTGTTTTAGTGGCGACACCATCGGATTGAACAATATGTCGATCATCAACCACCACGGCAACTGATAAGCGTCTAAGCATGCCTGAAGCCAAGCGAGTGTGCGTGATAGTTTTATCTAGCTCGAAATTACGTGTTGCTGTTTTAGATGCATAACCTTGCTTTCCTGTCGTATCCGCCGCAGCTGAATTCGGCTGAGCGGGAGGAATAGCTTCGATAGCGGCACCAGCAGGTGTAGGTTGATTGGTTAATGCACCAGGAACACCTTGTGGATTTTCTTTATTTTGTTCTTCTGTTGTTTGCTCACTGCGTAATGCTGGCAAATCTGGATTGAACATTTCTTGCGTTTTGTCGGTTTCAGTAAAATCAACATCCGCTGATATTTGTACTCGCATTGCCTCCGAACCAACAAGAGGCGACATGATATTCTCAATGCGATGCATCAAATGTTCTTCGATGTTTGTTTTATACTCAAATTGACTAGTCGTCAAATTTCCGGCGTTATCTGCATGTGAATTGAGTAACTGCCCTTTATAATCAACAACGGTAACGTGATCAGCATCAAGTTGCGGCACACTTGAAGAAACTAAGTGAACAATCGCATCTACCTGCCCTTTATCAAGTGCACGGCCCTGATAGAGATGCACAATAACAGAGGCACTGGGTTTTTTACGTTCACGAACAAATACCGACTGCACTGGCAAGGCCAATAACACCCGCGCTGATTTCACGTTTTGAATGGACATGATAGTCCGTGCAATCTCACCTTCTAAAGCGCGCTGGAATCTTGACATCTCCGCATTCTTGCTAGTGCCAAAACTTTGTTCTTTATCGAGTAATTCGTAGCCTAAACTATTACTTTTAGGAAGACCTTGCGCAGCTAATTTAAGTTTAATTTCATTAACTTTATCAGACATGACCATAATGCCGCCGCCTTCTTCGATTTTATATTTCACGCCTTGGGCGTTTAATGAATCGAGAATTTCAGCGGTATCTTTGTCATTTAGCTCAACGTAAAGTCGTGCGTAATTTGCGTCTTGCGACCAAAGAACGACAGCAATACCAATTGCAACACTCAGTGCTAAACCCACCATAAGGGCAATCTGTCGTGCCATGGTAAGTTTTGCGAGTCCGCGTATAGCTGGATGGCCTTCGAGGTTAAGTCCGGCAATAAAGCCTTCAGCGCCCCCCGCGTTACCTGTTGTTATATCCGTTCCACTATCAGCAGTAGTGAGCGGATTCATGCTATTTTGTTCACTCATTGTCTAATCACAGTTGGTTGGATTACATGGGCATATTCATGACATCTTTGTAGGCTTCAACTAACTTGTTTCTAACCTGCAACATGGCTTGAAAAGAGACGCTCGCTTTTTGTGATGCCACCATCACTTCAGCAAGATTCATGGTTTTATCACCGCCCTCAAAAGCGGATTTAAATTTAGCAGCGACCTGCTGTTTTTCATTTACACCGTCAATGGCTTGCTTTAATACCGAGCCAAAATCAATGCCTTCAGAAGGTGCCTCAGGCACTTTATTTCCGACGACAGCAGATAAATTGCGAATTTGATCTAAAGCGGATGTGATGCGAATATCATTCATTTTTATTCTCTCTTAATCAGGGCGTTTGTATTATTTTATGCACAATTTATGCCACATAATAAGTAAAGGAGGGTGCATTTGATTTATTTACCCTGACATAAGATTTTCACTGTATTAAACGCCATGATTATGACGTTTAATACAGAATAGCCGTTTTATTCAGTCAAGAATACGACAAAGTGACGGGAATTTATCTTGATAAATCAAATTTACGCAATTTTTCTACCAACGTGGTTCGACGCATACCTAAACGTTTCGCGGCATGGGCCACAACGCCATTACATTCATCCAAAGCTTGACGAATTAAATTTAATTCTAATGTATTGAGGTATTCTTTTAAATCAATCCCTTCTTCGGGTAATTGAGTAATATTATCAAATTCATCAATTTCCCTAGGTGCCATCAATGCTTGCATTTCTTCATAAGTTGTCTGTGTTGCGTTTTCGACTATCATTGCCGTTACTTTCATTGTTTCAGCAAAGTTTTGATTTTCATGCACAGGTTCTTCGATTTGCATTTGATCTGCATTATCAACGCGATTAACTTTGAATTTTTCTGGCAAATCATCCACATCGACTTGGGCACCAGGATAAATAATGGCTAAACGCTCAATTAAATTCGCCAATTCACGTACATTTCCAGGCCATTCGTAACCCATCAATGTGGCGAGCGCATTGGGCGTTAATTTAATAAAACCGCGATTACTGCTTTGCATTCTCGCAACTAAATCTTCGATTAAGACCGGAATATCGTCTGCTCGATCTTTTAATGGTGGCATTTCAATGGGAAATACATTGAGTCGATAAAATAAATCTTCCCTGAAGCGATTATTCACAATTTCTTCTTCAAGATTGCGATGCGTCGCTGCAATAACTCGAACGTCACATTGCATCACTTTATTGCCACCTACTCGCTCAAACGTACGCTCTTGCAAGACACGCAGTAATTTCACTTGCATAGAAAGTGGCATATCGCCAATTTCATCTAAAAATAAAGTACCACCTTCCGCCATTTCAAAGCGCCCTTGACGAGAAGTTAACGCGCCCGTAAAGGCACCTTTCTCATGGCCAAATAATTCACTTTCAAGAAGCTCAGAGGGAATTGCACCGCAATTAATAGGTACAAAGGGTTTTGCATTGCGTGTCGAGGCATCATGAAGCGCATTAGCAACCACTTCCTTACCCGTTCCCGATTCACCTAAAATGAGCACTGTTGCATCAGACTGCGCCACTTGCGCAATCAATTTTCGAATATGCACCATAGATTCACTTATGCCTTTTAAGCGCGTGGCAACAGTTGAAAGAATGGCAGGATTTTCAACCGTATGTAGCACTAAGGTGGATTGATTATTAGTGGATTTATTTGATAGTGAGGTATTGTGAATGGGGAGTTTTGCTAACAGGGGAATTAATTGAGTATGTTTTACTGGCCACGGCAAAACATGAAAGAGTTTTTCATGTATTTCCGATGCATTTTCAAGCGCAAATTCTGCAATAAAAATAACAGGAATTTTA
>Ga0209033_1002191_pt1 | contig 10880 bp, 6 predicted proteins | sample LauGreFa1BDMLBDN_2_FD_188218 | JGI IMG/M metagenome (GOLD analysis project Ga0209033, IMG submission 188218) | Freshwater lake microbial communities from Lake Michigan, USA - Fa13.BD.MLB.DN (SPAdes) (version 2) | ecosystem: Environmental > Aquatic > Freshwater > Lake | place: Lake Michigan, USA...
GTAAATTGGCAACTTCGTTATTTCCGTGATAGGCGGCCAATAAAAACGGGCTGGCACCTTGATCGGAGATCAGATTGAGTTCATCGGGGTGTTTTTTGAGGTATTTCCCCATTTGAGGTGCGCTACCATTTCGCGCAATTTCAAAGATTTCTTGACAAAAAGATGAATGCGATACAAACAGAAAAATAACTAAAATCCGGAGCATGGTTCTACAAATATACACTGAAAAAACTTCGTTTTAAAGGTTATTTATTGCTGACAAAAGCATGGCACCTACCAACATTAGTTTGAGTCCGGTTCCGAGTAAAAATCCTAAGAAAGCGCCTTTTGCAGACTGCCAAGCGTCTTGGTTTTTACGGCCGATGAGTAATTCACCAACGTAAGCTCCGATAAGTGGCCCTAAAATGATTCCCCAGATTCCTGAGAAAAGACCAAGCAAAACACCTACCGTTGCACCCCACTGACCGGCTTTGCTTCCGCCAAATTTTTTGGTTGTCCAAACGGGTAAATAATAATCTAAAATGAGCAAGAGAACGGATAATCCAGCATAGAAAATCAGCAAAGTATTTGGAAAACTGCACCCTCCAAAAAAGTGAATAAGGAGGAGACCAACAAATGAAATTGGTGGGCCGGGTAGCACGGGTAAAAAGCTACCAATGAGCCCTGTTAAAATTAAAATAAACCCGAAAATTATCCAGAGTGTTTCCATTTGAGCTGATTTACTTAAAAATGATATCCCAATTTGAATTGCGCACCCGACGTTTGATAGTTCAGCTGAGGTTCTGTCAATTCATTAGAAATAAATGAATAGTTCGACCAAAGCCCTTTGTATAAAAGCAATTCAAGGTTCCAATAGTGTTTGTCTTTCCCAATAAATGACCAACCATGACCAATGCCAAGGTTTAAACTCTGAACATTCATTGAAAAGTCTCTGTCAACGTAACTAGGCAGAGGTGGCATCGTGATATCCGGCACCTGAAACGTCTCGATGCTTGTCAATTTTTGAAATCCGAAGGAAATTGGAATGTAACGCGCTACATCTGTCTTCATGGCGTCATAGAAGAATTGATATTGTAAGGCTGTCTGAAGAAAGGTTTGTGGCCCGCCAATGGCCTTTAAATCCAATTCAATACCAATAAAATGTTGCTGTTTGAAATATTTTCCGACACCAAGGTTGAGGCAAATTGGTGTTTCATAGAATACACCATTGCTATTGCTCGATACATAATAGTCATCGGCTACAAAACCATTGTCGACGCCTGCAAACATTGTATTAAGACCAACATGAAAGTCAAATTCATCCACTTTTCTTGGTCTCGCGATACTGTCGTAGTAACGTACTCTTTTCTCAAAGGTGCGGTCTTCCTCAATGTAATTGTACATTTCTTTGGACAGATAATACATCCGATTGTACTCGTCTCGAAAAGTCAAGACATAATTGTTGTCCAATGCAATCATTTTGCCATAAAGGACCTTCCCATTTTTAAGCTCAACCACATCATAAACCACTGCTTGTTTTTTTGATCTTTGGGCAGAGGTCAAATATGGTAGTAATAGTAAAAGAAATAGTATGATCGGGTTTCTCATTTGAATGGAAATTAATTCATTGAATAAATTCTATACGCATAAGGAGTTAACGAAAGGCTAGTGCCAACAGTTTCATTTTGATTGGTCATTAAATTGACAAAATTACCAGCAAGAATAGGGGGCAAATTTACATTTATAGTACTATTTCTGACGTTTACGAGAATTAACACCGAGGATGTGCCACTTGTTTTCTTCCAACAAATGAGGTCATTAGAAAGTTGATATGCTGAAATGGCTTGACTTCTTGCAGCAGCATTTACATGAAATATGCTATAGAACTTTTGATAGGTAGCGAGCATATCTTGGTTGGCTGCCCAATTAATGGTGGCATTTGAGAAAAAAGGTGTGGTACCTGTTTTTCCAACTTCTTGACCCGTGTAGAGAAGTGGAACTCCTCCTGAAAAAATATTCACAACGCTCGCAGCAAGTGCACCATTTTTGCCATTAAACAAGCTCATTGGAGATGCATCCCAAGCAGATTCATCGTGGTTGGTGGTAAACCTAATTTTACTTTTCCCGGAAGGGATATTACTAAATTCAGTTTGGTGGCTGCTGGTCAAGGTGCTTGTGGAGCTTCCGGTCCAAACATTTTTTAATGCCCCGTAGTAGTTCCAACCATAGGTGAGGTCGAACCCTGCTTGGTAATGATCGGTTCTTGTTCCTTCTGCTAACATCAATAAATCGCGGTTGGGAAGCGCCCGAAGTTGTGTAATTGCATCCTGCCAAAAAGCATAAGGAACACCATCGGCATAATCGCAACGGAAGCCATCCACGTTAGCCTCAAGCACCCAGTATTTCATCGCATCTATTTGAGCTTTGCGCATGGCTGCTTGGTCAAAATTGAGGTCTGCAACGTCGTTCCAGTTGGTGCCTGGCGGAATAATGATTTGTCCGGCACTATTTTTACTATACCATTCTGGGTGTTCTGTAATCCACGGATGATCCCATGAAGTGTGATTGGCTACCCAGTCTAAAATGACAGCCATTCCGAGTGCATGTGCTTGATCGGTCAAAGCGCGTAAGTCTGAAAGTGTTCCGTATTCTGGGCTCACCTTCGTATAATCTTTGATACAGTAAGGAGAATTGACGCTGTTTATAATGCCTTGTTCGTAAATGGGCATCAGCCAAATTACATTCGTGCCAAGGTCTTTGATATGTTGTAATTTGGATATGACACCTTGTAGGTTTCCTTCGGAGGACTGAGCACGCAAATTTACTTCGTAAATGGTTGCCTGATCTGTTGAAGGAACAGAGACCATTGGCACACCGTATTGCTGTGGACCAGTCGGGGTAGGTGGGGTAATAGGATCATCACCGCAAGCCCATAGGCCGCTAAGTAAAAGTATAATTCCCGTGAATTTCTTTAGCATAGCACTAAATTAAGGATTAATGAGCGTAATTTTGCCAAGTGGCAAGCTATCAGACTATAAAAGCACTTAGTGAAGGATTCTACAAGGAAAAAGGTTCCAAATTTTTGGCCTTTGCGGTTCCTGTCCAAAGCGAAGAAGAGGTCAAGGCCTTTATAGCTCAGAAAAGAAAAGAACATCACCTGGCTGTACATGTTTGCTCGGCCTTTCGTTTAGGTGCCGACAAAAAATTATACCGCGCCTCCGATGACGGCGAACCCTCCAATTCAGCCGGCCCACCCATTTTAGGGCAAATTCAAGCTTTCGACCTGACCAATATTCTAATCGCGGTTGTCCGATATTATGGCGGGACCAATTTGGGGGTAGGAGGATTGATTTCAGCATATCGTACCGCCGCCAAAGAAGCATTAGAAGCAGCCCAGATCGTCAAAAAAGAAGAGGAAATCCAATTTTCTATTCAATTTCCGTATGAGAAATTGTATTTGGTGATGGATCTACTTAAAAAAGCCAATGTCGAAATCGTACAACAAAGTTTAGATTCCGATTGCTCACTGCTCTTGCGTATTGAATTAAGTAGCTCGAAAATAATTCAAGCACAACTTGATAAATTACTCAATTAAAAAAGCCCTCCAAGAAATAGAGGGCTTTTCAAATAAGAATGAAGTGTTTACATCTTGATGATGATAAACTCCGTACGTCTGTTCAATTGATGTTCGGCCTCAGTACAAGAAGATTTTACTATTCCTTCACAACCGCAATCATTGAGTAAGCGAGATTCACCGTATCCTTTTCCGTAAATGCGCTCAGGCTTGCTAATGCGTTGCTTGATATAAGCTGCGGAAGCTTTGGCACGATTGGCAGAAAGTGTTTCATTGAATTGGATACTACTGCGGCAATCGGTGTGTGAACCTAATTCAATAACCATGGTAGGGTTTTCATTCATCACCTTCACGATTTTATCGAGTTCAATGGCCGCATCTTTTCTGATGTTGTATTTACCTAAATCAAAGTAAATGGGCTTGATCCCTAAAGTTTTAGCGAGGTCACCACCAACACTAATTGGAGTCATGGCTACATTTAACTTTTCGTGTAGGGCAATGATGCCTTCTTTATTGATGACTTCTTGATAAGTCAAGGTTTTTGAAAGGTAACCGTTGCAAGTGAGCGTTATTTCATAGGCTAATTGGTTACCCAACTTCATGTTTTCAAGGGCTTGTTGCCATGTGCCTGCTTGATCAGTAGTATTATTGAATAAAACAGCTTTTGTAGTCAAATCCTTGATTAAAATTTGTGCTCCGGGAATGACACCTTTCGTTTGTGCATTGGTTAACAAAAGCTCAAGCATAAATGCAGGTTTTTTCTCTAATTTGAAAACCTCTTGATAAGATTTTGCTTTTTCGGCTATCGCGATATTCTTGCTGCCTCCATTGAACCCTTCTTTACTCACTTCAATCGTGTAAGATTTCCCTGGGTCAAGGGTTGTATTGAATTGTCCTTTAGCATCTGCAGTAAGTGTTGCAATAACCGCCCCTGTCTCATCTTTGATCACGATAGTCGCACCGGCCATTATTGCCCCGCTTTGTCCATCTAGAGCAGTTCCTTTAAATGAGATCGGAAAAACAAAAGTTTTGATCATTTCAATGCCGTAGATGTCATCACCACCAAGCCCACCTACGCGGTTAGAGGCAATAAAACCAAGATTTGAATTGTCAAAGAAACTTACAGCGAAGTCATCGGCTTGTGTATTGATCACTGTTCCGGCATTTACTGCGGCCACCTCGAATCCGAGTGGGGCAACAAATACATCGAGCCCGCCAAAGCCAGGTCGGCCGTTGCTTGCAAAGAAAAATAAATCTCCGTTTATCCATGGAAACATTTCATTACCCTCAGTATTTATATTAGCGCCAAGGTTTTTTACTGCACCTAACTTGCCTTTGGCATCAACGGCTACACTATAAATATCTGATCCGCCAAAACCACCTGGGCGGTCCGATACAAAATAAAGTGTTTTCCCATCGGCACTTAAAACGGGATGCCCAGTAGAAAATGTATTGCTGTTGATGGGCAATTCTTGTTGATCTGCCCAAATGCCATTTTTCCAAAATGCACGGTAAATTTTCAAATTGACCATTCCGTTTGCATTACCTTTTTTGTCATCTGCTGTAAAGTACATAACCTGACCGTCGGCACTGAAACAGGCAGGGCCCTCGTGCATTCCAGAGTTCAATGGTTTCTGTAGATACTTCGGTGCATTGTCTGTTTTGTCTTTAACCAATTCAATGGTATATAGATCCAAAAATTGTTCGTTGTCACCGGCCCATTTTGGATTACCCCAATATGAAAAGCGTCGAGAACTGACAATCATGGCTTCATTCTTACCGGGGATAGGGTAGACACCAAAGTCAGCATGATCTGTATTGAGCCCAGTTTTGGCTATTTTAAAATGCGGTTCTTGCGCTATAAGCTTTGCTAAATACCCGGGGTCTTTCAAAAACAATTGCGCACGTAAATCTGTAGGATTCGCTGTGGCAAACTGCTGAAAATAAGCATTGGCTTCGTCGTTTTTATTTTGACGTGCCAAACTATAGGCGAGTTGATACAAAAGCTGAGGTTCTGCTTTCTTAGCGATCAATTTTTTATAAATGACTTCAGCCTTTGAGAACTCACCACAAAAATTGTAACAAAATGCTAATTTTTGCTGCATTTCTGCACTTTCAAACTCAGATTCTTTTACCCGTTCGAAACAGTTCAAGGCTTGATAATATCCTTGTTTTTCGAAATAAAAATCTCCTCGAACAAGTTGCTCGCTTTGTGAAAAAGCTAAACTGGTTTGAAATAGGATCAATAAAATAAATGTGTATTTCATGGCGCTGCTTAAAAATATCTTGGTGATTTAATTCCTGTTTTGCTGCGCGCAAGGTCGTAGCTGAGCATCAATTCGAAGGTGCCGTCGTTGTATTTTCTGATTTCAGTAAGTCCGATTTCTGTTCCTACGCCAATTCTAAACGTTGGTGCCAATTGGTATTGCACAAAAAATCCACCGGCAGCATTCAATCGGTACATGGCACCGATGAAAACTCTTTCCTGAATGATTCCTGTAATTGCGGCATCTAAACTTAATGGTGCACCTTCGGTGAACTTAGCTTGTACCATTGGGCGGAGTTTGAGGTTAGAACCAGCTTTGAGTACTGTACCGGCATTCACAAAGAAGTGACGTTGTTCTATATTTAGTGAAGTTTGGTCATAGCTACTTTCAAAGATTTTAGGCGTACTCGCACCAAAGAACCAATTCTTTGAATGGTAGTAAACCCCAAATCCAAGGTTTGGATTGACTTGATTTCTGACATCTTTCATCAAGTTAGGATCATTTTCTGTTGTGGTAGAAAGTTCACTTGAATTGATGTTGATCACATTCATACCCGCCTTCACACCAAAAGCTAATTTGCTTTGGTTATTGAACTTAAGTGTATAAGAGAAATCACCGTAAATCATGTTTTGGCTCAATGGACCAATTTGATCACTCACCATTGTGATGCCAAGACCTACACTTTCGTATGATAGTGGAGAATGCATACTGAAGGTAGAGGTTTGCGGCGCACCTGTAAAACCTACCCATTGTTGACGGTGCAACACTGTAGCATTTAGAATCTCGTTACTTCCTGCATAGGCAGGATTCACAAATAATTGGTTATCCGCAAACTGTGTAAAGTGTGCTTCTTGCTGTGCTTGGGCGCTAAAAACACTAGCGCTTGCAAGGATGATATATATGATTTTATTTTTCATAGCTAAGTCTGTTAAATTGCTTATCGTTTGAGGTAAATGTAGCCCTTGATTACACCATATTTGGTTGTTTGTGTATCGAGGATATAGAAATAAGTACCTGTAGGTAATTGATCTCCACCGACATTTAGTCCATTTTGTGAGGTTCCATCCCAATCGTTTTGGTAAGGGCTTGCACTGTATACTTGGTTACCCCATCGGTTAAAGATGATGATAGATATACCAGGGATATTTTCAATTCCTTCGATCACGAAAGTTTCATTAACACCGTCTCCGTCAGGTGAGAAAGCCTCAGGAACTTCAATAATTGGGTCACAATTACCACCTTCTACAAACGGATCACAAGGATCTGTTGGGTCGTTGCCATTGGTAGTTTCTGTACCATTGTCTACACCGTCGCCATCACAATCTAAACTTGCCCAAGCAGCACTTGGTGTCATGGTTTGGCTGGCAAAGCTGTAGTCACATGGGTTAGCAGGGTTGGTGCCTTCTTGAACTTCTGTATTATCCGGAACACCATCGCCATCTGTATCTGGGTTGTTAGGGTTAGAACCTAAATCTACTTCAGTACCATTTGTCAGACCATCGTTGTCGCAGTCAAGGTTTTCCCATGCAGTGCTTGGTGTAGTGTCTTGGTTGGCAAAGATCAATGAACAAGGGTCAACTGGGTTGGTACCATCGGCAACTTCTGTTCCGTCAAGTACACCATCACCATCAGAATCAGGGTTAAAAGGATTCGTTCCGATTTCTTGGTCATTAGTTAAACCGTCATTGTCACAGTCTAAACTACCCCAAGTTGAACTAACTGCCACAGTTTGGCTAGCAAGCACCAATGAACAAGGGTCAACTGGGTTTGTGCCATCGGCAACTTCAGTGCCATCAAGTACACCATCGCCATCTGTATCTGGATTCGCTGGATCAGTTCCGAGTTGTTGTTCTGTTCCATTGCTCAGTCCGTCATTGTCACAATCTAATCCTGACCAAGTTGCACTTGTTGTAAGCGTTTGACTAGCATATACGAGTGAACAAGGATTATTAGGGTTGGTGCCGTCAGCAACTTCTGTACCGTCTGATACGCCGTCTCCGTCAGAGTCTGGGTTGAATGGATCGGTTCCAAGTGCTAATTCTTGTCCGTTCGTTAAACCGTCGTTGTCGCAATCTAAATTCAACCATGCATTTGTAGGGGCCACAGTTTGGCTCGCCAATACTAGTGAACATGGGTTGCTTGGGTTCGTGCCATACGCAACTTCTGTTCCGTCAAGTACACCATCGCCATCAGAGTCAGGGTTAAACGGATCTGTACCTAAAGCAAGTTCTTCAGCGTTAGTCAGACCATCGTTGTCGCAATCTTGAATTGGGTCGTTAGCCGTACATGGGTTTACCGTGATAACTAATGTATCATTGATACAGATACCAGGTAAAGGCAAGCCTTGATCGCAAACAGCCACAACCACTACATCCGTACCAATAAAGTTATTGTTAGGGATATAAGTATAAGTACCGTCAGGATTAATGACGATAGTTCCGTTACTTGGTCCAGAAACAGGGTTTGTATTCGCTAGAAGAGTAGTTCCATCGATATCGAAATCTCCGGCGTCAATTAAGTCACCAGTTACAGGCGTATTGTATGCACAGTTAGCTACGTCGTTGTCTACAACTGGTGCATCGTTGACAGCATTCACTGTAATAGTAATCATGGCGATATTAGAAGTCAAGCCACTGTTATCATTTACTACATAAGCTTGGAAGGCAGTTCCATTGAAGTTAGCTGCAGGCACGTATTGAACTTGAGCACCCACAACTGTCCAAGTTCCCATTCCATTTGTAATGGTGGTTTGTATACCTGGTAAGCTAGGATCCAAGTCAATGGTTGAGTTCACAAGCGTTCCGTCAATATCGGTATCATTTGTCAAAACCGAAATATTGACCGGAGTATCTTCATTGGTGGTTGCGTTGTCATTGTTGGCAATTGGTGCATCATTGACTGGCGTAACAGTTATTGTTACAACAGCATCATCACAAAGCACAGGGAAGCCGTTGTCACAAACTTGGTAAGTGAAAGTAGTTGTACCGAAGAAGTTTGGAGCTGGGTTGAAGGTAAGCACACCCGTAATCGGATTCACAGTAACTGTTCCGTTAGCAGGTTGTACTGTAATAGTCACTGAGCTTGGGTTGAGTCCTTCTAAATCAGTATCATTCTGCAAGACATTGATGTTAACAGGAGCGTCTTCTGCAGTTGTTGCGTTGTCGTTGTTCGCGATAGGCGCATCGTTCACTGCATTGACAGTAAGAGTTACTACTGCATCATCACAAAGGACAGGCGTACCGTTGTCACAAACTTGGTATGTGAATGTTGTAGTACCAAAGAAGTTAGCTGCAGGCGTGAAGGTAATGGCACCTGTTGTAGGGTTTACGCTCACTGTGCCGTTAGCTGGCTGAACGGTAATGGTCACAGAACCAATATTCAATCCTTCGATGTCGGTATCGTTACCAAGTACGTTGATAGTCACTGGGCTATCTTCGTTGGTCGTAGCGAGGTCGTTGTTGGCGATAGGCGCATCATTGACCGGAGTAACAGTAATACTTACAGTTGCCACGTTAGAAGTCGCACCGCTGTTGTCATTAACTGTATAGGTAATCGATGCCGGGCCGTTGTAGTTAGCCACCGGAGTAAATGTCAAGTTACCGTTAGTCACAGACCAAGTACCTTGAGCCGTAGTTAAAGTAGTTTGCTGCCCAGGAGTTGTTGGGTCAAGATCTACAGAAGCTGCGTTGATGGTTCCGTCGATATCTGTATCGTTAGTCACGATATTGACAGAAACTGGCGTGTCTTCAGCTGTTGTTGCAGTATCGTTGTTGGCTACAGGCGCATCGTTCACTGGCGTTACGGTAATACTTACAGTAGCCACATTTGTTGTTGCTCCATCGTTGTCTTTTACAGTGTAAGTAATCGAAGCTGGGCCGTTGTAGTTAGCTACTGGAGTAAATGTCAAGTTGCCGTTAGTCACAGACCAAGCACCCTGTGTAGTAATTAAAGTTGATTGATAACCTGAAGTCGTAGGATCTAAGTCAACAGTATTTGCAACAATAGTTCCGTCGATATCCGTATCGTTTGTTGTGATGTTTAGGGTAACTGGTGTGTCTTCAGCAGTGGTTGCGTTGTCGTTATTAGCGACAGGGGCATCGTTCACTGAATTGACAGTAATAGTTACTACTGCATCATCACAAAGCACTGGTGATCCGTTATCACAAACTTGGTAAGTGAATGTTGTAGTACCAAAGAAGTTAGCGGCAGGCGTGAAGGTAATGGCACCTGTTGTAGGGTTAATACTTGTGGTTCCGTTAGCAGAAGGAACGGTGACAGTTACAGAACTGTTGTTCAATCCTTCGACGTCGGTGTCGTTTCCAAGCACGTTGATCACAACCGGGCTGTCTTCGTTGGTAGAAGTGAGGTCGTTATTGGCAATAGGTGCATCGTTGACCGGTGTAACCGTAATGCTAACCGTTGCTACGTTTGAAGTAGCTCCACCGTTGTCATTAACCGTATATGTAATCGATGCAGTGCCGTTGTAGTTAGCAGGAGGGTAGAATGTAAGCACTCCAGCGTTTACAGAGAAAAAACCTGCCGTTGTACTAACCGATATTTGTTGACCAGTTGTTGCTGGATCTAAGTCAACAGTGTTGACATCAATTGTTCCGTTTTGATCTATATCGTTTGCTGTAATACTAAAAATAGCTGGAGTATCCTCTGCTGTAGTTGCAAAGTCGTTGTTCGCTACAGGAATACAGTTTGGAACTGTAACCACTGCTGTGGCTGAATTTACATTTCCATTTACATCCGTTACTGTTAGTGTAACTGTGTTTGCTCCTTCGTTGGCACATGTGAAGCTTGATGGACTTACTGTCATACTAGCAATGCCACAGTTGTCCGTTGATCCATTGTTTATTTGAGCAGCAGTAATATTAAATAAACCTGCTGCGTTTAACTGTACTGTTACTGGTTGAGTGATAACCGTTGGTAACACTAAGTCTTGAACCGTAACCACAGCTGTAGATGTATTTACATTTCCATTTACATCCGTTACTGTTAGTGTAACTGTGTTGGCTCCTACATTAGCACAAGTAAACGTTGATGGACTTACCGAA
>Ga0209033_1002194_pt1 | contig 10878 bp, 13 predicted proteins | sample LauGreFa1BDMLBDN_2_FD_188218 | JGI IMG/M metagenome (GOLD analysis project Ga0209033, IMG submission 188218) | Freshwater lake microbial communities from Lake Michigan, USA - Fa13.BD.MLB.DN (SPAdes) (version 2) | ecosystem: Environmental > Aquatic > Freshwater > Lake | place: Lake Michigan, USA...
AAAAGTAGATGCAGATTACAAGAAAGAAACAGAAGCTGAAAAGAAGAGAGAAATTGATGCAATTAAAGCACATTTAGCTAAAAATAAAATCACTGCAGTAGAATCTCCAGAAGGTGTATTCGTTGTATTGAAAGAAGCGGGAGATGCTGCTAATAAAATTGATACAACTAAGATTGCTAGTGTTTATTACAAAGGCTACACCATTGCTGGTGAAACATTTGATACCAATATCAAACCAAATGATCCTACTGCTAAACCATTGGATGTAAACATTGGAACAGGTGCGGTTATCCCAGGTTGGGAAATTGGATTAAAGTATTTTGGTAAAGGTGGAAAGGGTACCATATTTGTGCCTGCAATGTTGGCTTATGGCCCTCAAGCAAATGGTGCAATCAAGCCTTATACTAATTTAGTTTTCGATCTTGAAATTCAAGATGTAACAAAAAAATAAATTGAAATAATAACATTATCTCGATAAAAAAAGGCCAAATTAAATTTGGCCTTTTTTTATGCATTCATTTCATTGATTAGTATAATCGCTTCCTTCGCTTCTTTCACATCATGCACCCTTAAAATATTAGCACCACCCATTAATCCAATTGTATTCAAGACGGTGGTTCCATTAAGCGCTTCACTGGCATCTACCCCTAATGTCTTATAAATGCTTGATTTTCTGGATACGCCTAATAGTATTGGTAAATTCAATTCTTTTAACTGTGCTAAAGATTTAACTAATTCAAAATTTTCGGCCTTCGTTTTACTAAAACCAAAACCTGGATCGATGATCCATTGGGTAAGACCAATAGCAGCAAACTGTTTCTTTTTTTCAAAGAAATAATCCATAATGGTTTTAATAACATCATTTCTATCTTGCACTTCGTGCATGGTGGATGGGCCACCAGTTTGGTGCATACCAATATATGCAACCTGATTACTTACTACTGTAGAAATCATCTTTGAATCAAAATTGCCACAACTAATATCATTGACAATAGAGGCGCCAGCATCTATTGCAGCTTTAGCGACAGTTGCATGATAGGTGTCAATAGATATAGGCATATTTGGAATGGCTGCATGTATAGCTTCTATCATAGGAACCACCCGATCTATCTCCATTGCTTCAGTAATAAGTTCTGCGCCCGGTCTTGTGCTTTGACCTCCAATATCCAATATTCCAGCTCCAAATTGAGCCATTTCGATGGCTTTTTTTACCCCCGCATCAATCTGCTGCATTCTGCTCCCTTCAAAAAATGAATCCGGCGTTGCATTCAAGATACCCATCACAAGGGGGGTGGATAAGTCGAGAACGGTATCCTTTAATTGGATTTTAAACATAGTTTTAATTTAAGGGCCTTATTGATTATCTTGCAACTGTTCAAAGATATTAACTAACCATGTAATTTGTTGTTATTTCATGAGTCAAACTTCTGCACAATATGATCAAGCTATCGCTTCTTGTAGCGATATTTTTATAAAGAAAACAAAGGATTATGGTACTGCATGGCGTGTGCTAAGAATCATTTCGGTTGTAGATCAAATTTTCATCAAGGCTTTAAGAATTAGAACGATCCAAGACAAAGGATTCCAAAAAGTGGACGATGGTATTCAAGATGAATTCAAAGGCATCATCAATTACGCGGTGATTGGATTGATTCAACTAAAATTAGACGATCCAAAAGTAGAAGACATGCCCGTTGAACAAGTTCAATCCTTATATCAATCTAATGTGGACTTTGCAAAATCTACAATGATGGATAAAAACCATGATTATGGCGAAGCATGGCGTGATATGAGTCAAGAAAGCTATGCAGATTTAATCTTAGTAAAATTATTGCGTATTCGTCAAATTTTGACCAACGATGGTAAAACATTAATCAGCGAAGGTATTGATGCTAATTTTGTTGATATTTTAAACTATGCAACTTTTGCATTGATTCAAATTTCAGAGGGAAAACACTAATACTATGCAATCATTTTTGAAAATTCTAAGATGGACTGTAGGTCTTTTGTTTATTTTCTCAGGATTGATCAAAGCCAATGATCCATTAGGCTTGAGTTATAAGATGCAAGAATTTTTTGAAGTTTGGGGCATTGCTTTTTTAGACGATTATACCCTTGTATTTGCAGTAGTCATGAATACCCTTGAAATTGTAGCAGGTATCGCTTTGTTAATTAAATTTCCTTATAAACAAACCCTATGGTTGCTATTGGGATTAATTATTTTCTTTACATTCCTCACTGGTTATGCTTTGTTTTCTGGTAAGATCAAAACCTGTGGATGTTTTGGTGATTGTATACCGCTCACTCCAAAAGTATCATTTATTAAAGACCTTGTCTTATTATTCGCTATCATCATCTTACTTTTTAACCATAAAAAAGTAAAAAGTAATCTTCATAAAGCTTTGGGTATCTTTTTATTAACCCTTTCTACAGGCGCAGTAGGGTATGGACAATACCATGTATTGCAACATCTTCCTTTTATTGACTGCTTACCTTATAAAAGAGGGAATGATATCATGGAGCAAATGAAAGTTCCTGAAGGCGCTATTCCGGATAGTGTGTCTATTCAAATGTCCTTTTTGAAAAATGGTAAAACCGTTCAATTTGATATCAATCAATTTCCGGCAGATTTTGATAGTACATATGTCTACCAAGATCGCAAGGAAGTATTGATTCAAAAAGGCAATGGACTAGTCGCTAAGATTGTGGATTTTAGTTTATTTACACTCAATAATGAGGATACAACTGCTGCACTATTCAATGCATCTTCGCCTTATGTACTCATATTCTCAGGAAATATTGATCCGAGTATACCATGGGTGACACTTATTAAAACGATCCAACTAAAAAATAAGCAGGTATATTTAATCACTGCAGATAAAGCGAATGCCTTGCAACTTAAACTTGATATCCCAATTCTAATAGGGGATATGACCATGATCAAAACTGCTGCTAGGGTTTGGCCTACTGTAGCAGTCATGAATGGATCAACAATTATGGAAAAGCAAAGCTATTTAGACTACCTAAAAAAATAGGTCTTCTTTTCTATTGATTTAAATCGTAACTTAGGAAAACAAGTCTACCTAAATCCTGCATTATGTCAAAAATCAAAGAAATATTAGAAAAAAAAGGGCCTCATTTTAATATTGTTGCCCCAGCTACACCAGTATTGGATGCTTTAACTATTATGCAATCCGAAAATTTAAGTTATGTAGTCGTGATGGATAATAATTTATTTCTTGGTATCATGTCTGAAAGAGACTACACACATAAGATCAAATTAAAAGGAAGACATTCAGATTCAACCACTGTAAAAGAAATCATGACACACGATCTTCCTGTAATTGGTTTACAAGAAGAATTAGAACGTTGTATGATTTTAATGAATGTCTATAAAACAAGGTACCTGCCAGTTTTTGATAGCGTCGATTTCAAAGGGGTCATTACAATGAATGACTTAATGAGGGATGTTTTAGAGAAGAAAAAGTAGTTTGCTTATTTTATCACTACATCTGTGATTATTTTTTCACCCATTTTTTCATTGACCCTTTCAATGATTTGTGTTTTCTGAAATCCTAGCTCGTTTTTAAGAGGGCCTACGTTCGTATGGATAAATAGCTTCTGGTCAAAAATATAAATTTTATCCGTGTATTTAGCTACAGTTACACCCATGATTTCTTCCCAAGCTACTTCAATCTGAACCGCTTGAATACCTTTTTTTAATTTGGTATTCTCTTGCACCATTTGTTTTAATGCATCTCCAATTTTGAATGTAGCCATATTGCTAAATTACTATTTTAAATTTCAATGAGTTGGTAATTTTCGACATATCTACCTAAAAGATCAGCTACACGTGCTTTGTGCGTATCCGTAATAAAGACAGGGCCATCAGTGGAAGTAGCAACCCAGCCTAATAAATGGGCCATTCTTTGTTCATCTAATTTTTCAAAAATATCATCCATTAATAGAATAGGAGCGTATCCTTTTGCTTTTTTTAATAATTCCCATTCTGCTAGTCTTATTGCAAACAATAAACTTTTTCTTTGTCCCTGAGATGCTTCTTGTTTAAATGATTGACCTTGTATGGTGATGATTAAATCATCCTTATGAATGCCTACACTTGTCCTTTGCATGGCTTTGTCTTTAGGCAATGCATCGTTTAACAATACTTCAAATTTATTGTGATGTAAACTTGATTGATAATCAATTTGAATGGCATCTGCATTTCCAGCAATAGACAAATATAGTTGATGCACCATCGGCAGCCATTCTGCTAAAAGTTTTTTTCTTTGTTCAAAAATGGGTTCACCATATTGAACCAATTGTTCATTCAAGGTACCCAATAAGGTTTCATCTAAATGTCCTTGTTCTGCTGCCCATTTTAAAAGGCTATTTCTTTGTTGTAAAACTTTATTATAATGAATCAATAAACGTAAATAGTTAGCATCAATTTGCGACAACAAACTATCCATCAATTTTCTTCTTTCTTCACTTGATCCTGTGATAATTTGAACATCATCTGGGGCTATCATCACTGCTGGAATCTTACCAATATGTTCAGATAATTTTGGATATAGTTCTTCGTCAAAATAAAATTCTTTTTTGCCAGTTTCTCTTAGTATACAAGTGACTTGGGTGGTATTACCTGCTATATCAAATTGACCCTCAACACGCATGCCTTGATAAGCATGATGTACATTTTGTGCATCTGGTCTGCTAAAATAACTTTTGGTGAATGACAGGTAATAGATTGCGTCTAAAATATTGGTTTTACCCGTGCCGTTTGCGCCAACAATACCTACTATTCTAGCATCAAATTCAAATTGCTTTTGAATATAATTTCTAAATTGAATTAGAGATAGTGTTTTTAAAGACAGCATGGCTGCAATTTACATCAGAAAAAGCTGTATTTTTAGTCAAATTTTAAGGAATGATCCTAATCAGTGAGCAACAACTTCCAAGCATAATTAAAAGGCTGTCTCATCAAATTTTAGAGACCCATCCAGGCCTACAAAATACAGTACTTATTGGGCTTCAACCAAGAGGGGTATTTTTAAGTGACCGTATCGTAGCTGCTTTACACCAAGAACTCCCTCCAGATCAAGTGATTTATGGAAAATTAGATATTACTTTCTACAGGGATGATATTAGAAGGGAATTGCATGTTGCTACCCAGACAGATCTTCCATTCAGTATAGAAGGTAAAACCGTGATTTTAATAGACGATGTGCTTTTTACAGGCAGAACCATTCGAGCTGCTTTAGATGCTTTATTGGCTTTTGGACGACCTTCAAAAGTCAAATTATGTGTCTTGGTAGACCGTAAACCAAGTAGGGAATTGCCTATTCAACCCGATTTTTCTGGTAAGGAAATGGATACTTTGACCCCTTTTAAGGTGAAAGTTAGGTGGAAAGAAAATGAAGGAGTTGACGAAGTAATCTTGTTAGATCAATAAATTATATTAATTTTGCTTTTTAATGGCACTATCTACCAAACATCTTCTTGGTATCAAGGACCTCCAAACAGAGGATATCCAACTTATTTTATCTACTGCAACGCAATTTAAAGAAGTCCTTCAGAGACCAGTTAAAAAAGTACCGACTTTAAGAGACGTCACAATTGTCAATCTTTTTTACGAAAACTCAACTAGAACAAGAATCTCATTTGAATTAGCTGAACGCAGATTATCTGCAGATGTAGTCAATTTCACTGTATCCAGTTCTTCGGCTGCTAAAGGTGAAACATTACTAGATACTGTAAATAATATCCTGAGCATGAAAGTGGATATGGTGGTCATGAGGCATAGTGCTTCAGGCGCACCACATTACTTGTCAAAACATATTGACGCACCCATTATTAATGCGGGAGATGGTATCAATGAACATCCAACGCAAGCTTTATTAGATGCATTTTCGATGCAAGAGAAAATGGGCAAAATAGCTGGTTTGAAAGTGGCGATCATTGGAGATGTCATGCACAGTAGGGTTGCTTTAAGTAATATCTATTTGCTAAAGAAAATGGGCGCAGAAGTGATGGTTTCAGGACCACCAACTTTAATTCCAACCTACTTAAAAGAAGCGCTGGGTATTCAAGTAGAATACAATATCGATAAAGCATTGGCTTGGTGTGATGTAGCCAATGTCCTTAGAATTCAATTAGAACGTCAAAATCAACCTCTATTCTCTTCCTTAAGAGAATACAACTTAGCATACGGTATCACTAAAGCAAGGCTACAGAAATTGAATAAAGACATTTTAATCATGCATCCAGGACCTATCAATAGAGGAGTAGAAATGGATAGTGATGTAGCAGATGGTCAACAATCTATTATTTTAGACCAAGTAGAAAATGGCGTAGCTGTAAGAATGGCTTGTTTATACTTACTTACAGGACGCACCAACCCTTAAATTATGCAGACTCAAAGAATTTGTTTATTCCCTGGCACTTTTGATCCAGTTACACTTGGCCATATTGATATCATTAATAGAGCATTACCATTGTTTGATAAAGTGATTGTTGGTATAGGTATCAATGCTGCAAAAAATCCAATGTTTAGTGCAGAACAAAGAAAGCAATGGTTTGAGGAGATTTATAAAGACGAACCTAAAGTAGCAGCTGTAACATACGATGGTCTAACCATTAAATATTGTCAATCTATTGGTGCACGTTTTATTTTAAGAGGGATTCGATACGTGAGTGATTTTGAATATGAAAAAACAATCGCAGATGCTAATAGAACGATGGATCGTCATATCGAAACGATCTTTTTAACTGGAGAGCCTAAATATACTTCTGTGGCATCCACCATCGTAAGAGATATCATCCGAAATGGTGGTGACGCTTCTCCATTCTTACCAGACGTGGTTATTAATGCATTGAAGTAAGAAATACTTCCATCACCTGATTTATATTTTCATAAGTTTTTGCTAAATAGGGGGCAATATCTGCTTTTTTCACCCAGGCGATGGCTTCTATGTCCTCCTCGGTTTGAGGTACACCTTCTTGAATTATATCAGTGGTCATTTGATACCAGTAAGTGGTTTTTTCAACTTCGGTATTCAAATAGGTATCATGGTACTGATGTTTCGTGGTTAAAATCAAATCTCCTAATACAAGGTTCGATATGCCAGTTTCTTCCATCACTTCTCTGATAGCACAAGCTTCTATGCTTTCATTGGGATCTAGTTTTCCTTTTGGCAAATCCCAAAAGCCTCTTCTAAAAATCCATAAAATCTCCTTATTTGGATTTACGACAATGCCTCCAGCTGCAATGATTGGTGTCAACATAAAATGTGTATAGTATTTAGTAACTCTTGCAAAAATATTGCCTTTTTGACGGTAAATTCGTGTCAAATCTAGGATATGACGAACGAAAAAGCAGTCGCAGAAAAATTATTACAAGTTAGTGCTATAAAGTTAAACCCAAATGAGCCATTTACCTGGGCAAGTGGATGGAAAAGTCCCATTTATTGTGATAATCGTAAAGTGCTCTCTTTTCCATATGTGCGCGACTTTATCAAAAGTGAAATGTGCAATGTGATATTCGAAAAATATGATGGGGCTGATATGTTAGCTGGTGTTGCGACTGCGGGTATTCCTTGGGGCGCTATGGCTGCTGACCAATTAAAATTACCTTATATCTATGTCCGTCCTAAACCAAAAGAACATGGCTTAGGCAATCAAATTGAAGGGGCTTATGCAAGTACCAACAAAATTCTAGTAATCGAAGATTTAATCTCAACAGGCAAAAGTAGTTTACAAGTAGTAGATGTTTTAAGAAGTGCTGGTCTTGATGTAGTAGGTATGGTCTCTATATTCAATTATGGTTTCCAACTTGCAGATGATGCTTTTAAAGCTGCAGGTGTTCCGTATACTTCATTGACCAACTACGCAAGCTTGATAGAATTAGCAGTTGAGAAAGGTATGGTGGACGCTAATACACAAAGTACATTAATGGAGTGGAGGGATAGCCCATCCACTTGGAAACAATAGGATTCAGTTTATTATTTCATTCCTGACAAAGCCGCACCTAAATTTAATTTTTGTGTTGTTTCGTATTCAATAGGAACGGTCTTAGTGAAGATACCCTTACTTAAAGTGGCATTTCCCTTGATGTTTAATTTGACAGGTTTATTTAACAAGAGTTCCATACTGTTTTTAACTAAATCCGACATCTGAAATTCAAGTTGTGCTGGAATTAAAAATTCTTTTTTTGCAGGTATTGTAAAATTTGTATCTAGTTTCAAAACCGTGAAATTCCCATTATTCAATAATACCTTACAATCAATTTGTTTTAAAACCAAAGAGAAAGCATTTGGATTATAGTACTTCACATTGGCTCTAATTTTATTTTTACCCATTGTTAATTTATCCAACTGAATATCTTGAAGTCCTTTGAATTCAAAAGATTGTGGTTCTGAACAAGCAGATAAAAATATCATTAAAAATAAAAAGCCGTATTTGAATTGCTTCATGGATAAATTTTATTAAAATTACAAAACAATATTCATTCATGGTTTATACGGATTTACATTATTTTGGTTCATTATCATACTACCATGCATTGGCTCAACATGATCATATTGTATTTGACAGTAAAGCAGCTTTTAGTAAAATGAGTTTTAAAAATAGGATGGTGATTGCCACTGCGCAAGGACCTTTACATTTAACCATCCCAATTGTTGGAGGCAGGGATCAGAAAACGCCAATGGATGAGATACATATAGCCTATGATAGTCCATGGAAGTCACAACATTTAAAAGCGATTAGTGTCAATTACAAACGAGCACCTTATTTTGAGTATTATGTGGACAGTCTAAAAGCATTGTACTCCAATGAATATGTTTATTTGAATGATTTTTTAATCGCCACACAACATTGGACAAAGCAACAATTAAAAGCAAAATGGTTAATTGAAACTGCCAATAATCAAAATTCCAATTACAAAGAAAATAAATGGATAGACCCAATAAAGCCAAATGATTTTCAAAAAGCTGGCAGCCAATTTCAATATCAACAAGTATTTGATGCCAATATTGGATTCATTCAAAACACCTGTATAATTGATGCCATATTTGCAATGGGTGGCAAGCAAGCGCTTGCAATGATCTCCTAATAAATACTATACTTTACAAAATATTCATACAAAAAAAATCCCCCCAAATTTTTGGAGGGATTTTTAGTTATACTAAAATTGAACTACTTCTTTTGTAAGTAAGTAGCGTATTTTTCATTTTGTGCATCAGTCAATGCTGTTCCATTCACTGAAATCTTACCATTCTTAACTTCAATTTTTACATTATCAGTTGGCGCTAAACCATCTTCTTGTAAAGCTTGAACCAAAGTTTTAGTGTCAGCTGAAATTGTTACTGTTGTAGCAGAATCAGTCATTGTTGAATCAGTATTGATCACTGAAATCTCCATTGTTTGAGATTTAATTTCAGTTGCTTTAGTTGGATGTAATTGTGCTAAACTTGGAGCGATAACCAATGAAACAATGGACATCAACTTGATTAAGATATTCATAGAAGGACCAGATGTATCTTTAAATGGATCTCCCACTGTATCACCTGTTACAGATGCTTTATGTGGTTCTGATTTTTTATAGAACATCTCACCATTGATCTCAACACCTTTTTCAAATGATTTTTTAGCATTGTCCCAAGCACCACCTGCATTGTTTTGGAAAATACCCATCAATACACCACTTACAGTTGCACCAGCCAAGAAACCACCTAAAGCTTCTGGACCCATTGTGAACCCAATTAAGATAGGAGAGATGATAGTGATTGCACCTGGTAACATCATCTTCTTTAAAGAAGCTTCAGTAGAGATAGCCACACATTTATCATATTCTGGTTTGCCTGTACCTTCCATAATTCCAGGAATAGTACGGAACTGACGACGTACTTCTTCTACCATTGCCATTGCAGCTTCACCTACAGCACGAATTGCTAAAGATGAGAAGATGAATGGGATCATACCGCCAACAAATAAAGCAGCTAATACATCCGCTTTATAGATATCAATATGTTGATTGTCTGGCATTGCAACACCTACGAAAGCAGCAAATAATGCTAAAGAAGTCAATGCAGCAGAAGCAATTGCAAAACCTTTACCGCTAGCAGCAGTTGTGTTACCAACCGCATCTAAAATATCTGTTTTCTCACGCACTTCAGCTGGTAATTCACTCATCTCTGCAATACCACCTGCGTTATCCGCAATAGGACCAAAAGCATCAATTGCTAATTGCATAGCAGTTGTAGCCATCATACCTGCAGCTGCAATTGCAACTCCATATAAACCAGCACATGCATAAGAACCATAAATACCTGCAGCCAATACTAAAATTGGATAGAAGGTAGATTCCATACCAATTGCCAATCCACCAATAATATTTGTTGCGTGACCTGTGCTTGATTGCTTAATAATACTTAATACTGGACGCTTGCCCATGGCTGTGTAATATTCTGTGATGATACTCATTAAAGTACCTACAATTAAACCAACAGCAATGGCACCAATCACACCAGTTCTTGTGAATTCTAATCCACGTAATGTCATTGTTTCAGGTAAGATATAGTTCACTAAGAAATAACATGCGATTGCAGTTAAAATCATTGAACCGTAGTTACCCATATTTAAAGCTTTTTGAACTACAGCGGTAGTCAAAGGCGCATTTTCACTAATTCTTACAAAGAAGGTTCCAACAATAGATAATAAAATACCTATACCAGCAATCATCATTGGTAATAAAATTGGAGAAAGACCACCAAAATTATCTACTAAAACAGTACCATTAGGACCAGTTACTTCCTGACCCAATACCATTGTTGCCAATACTGTCGCTACATAAGAACCAAATAAATCGGCACCCAT
>Ga0209033_1002196_pt1 | contig 10876 bp, 7 predicted proteins | sample LauGreFa1BDMLBDN_2_FD_188218 | JGI IMG/M metagenome (GOLD analysis project Ga0209033, IMG submission 188218) | Freshwater lake microbial communities from Lake Michigan, USA - Fa13.BD.MLB.DN (SPAdes) (version 2) | ecosystem: Environmental > Aquatic > Freshwater > Lake | place: Lake Michigan, USA...
GTGCTGACTGGCACCTTGTCCCTTCAAACACATGCCCAAAACGCTCCAGAGGCAGCCAACAGCCTCAAAGAGGTGCAAGTGGTCAATACCTCGCCCTTGCCGGGCATGGGTATCGAAAAAAGCAAACTGCCCTACGATGTGCAAACTTTCAACAGCGCCACACTGCGCCAAGGCAATTCGCTCAACCTCAGCGAATACATGACTGAAAACCTTAACGGCGTGAATGTCAACGACATACAGGGCAGCCCCTACCAGTCGGATGTCACTTACCGAGGCTTTCGTGCATCCGCCACTTTGGGTGCCGCCCAAGGTTTGTCGGTCTACCTCGACGGTGTGCGGATCAACGAAGCTTTTGGCGATGTGGTCAATTGGGATATGTTTCCCGAGGTCGCTTTCGATAACGTCACCTTGGTGCCAGGCTCCAACCCGATTTATGGTTTGAATACCCTGGGTGGGGCGCTGGCATTCACCACCAAATCCGGCTTGACCACCCAAGGCAATGAACTGGGCCTGAGCTTAGGCAGTTTTGGCCGCACCAAGATTGACCTTACCCATGGAAGCAAGTCCGAGGACGGCTGGCACCGGTTTATTGCTGGCAGCGCCTTCACCGAACAAGGGTGGCGCGATGAGTCCGCTGGCAACTTGCAAAACCTGTTTGTCAAAGTGGGCCGCACCCAAAACGACAGCAACTGGGATGTGAGTTTTTTGTCTGGCAGCAGCAAACTGATGGGCAATGGCCTGACGCCTAGCACCAATTACGCGGGACTCGATGAACCGACCGCCTCCGGTGTAGATGGTTTATACGAGCGCAACCGCAAGGCGGTGTATTCCTACCCCGACGAAACCAAAAACGCCACCAACTTGCTGACCTTCAATGTCCAACGTGTGCTGGACGCCAACACCGAGCTTGCTGCGACTGCCTATGTGCGCCGAAGCACGCAAAACCGCTTAGGGGGTGATGTGGAATGCCAAGACGAAAGTGATGACGGCTGCGACACTTTTGATGGCACTGAAGACATCATTGAGGGCGAGATTCGCCGCTCAACCACCTCGCAAACCAGTTATGGCGTGGCGACCAACCTCACGAAAATATGGGATGCCCACCAAGTGACAGTTGGCGCTGCTTTGGACAAAAGCAAAAGCACTTACAGCGCCACCCAGCAAGAGTGCGCATTGAACGCCACCACCCGCAATGTTTCAACCACTGACTGCCCAGATGCTGCAGAAGAAACCGCTGCTGTCACAGGAAGCACCACGGCTTTAGGCATTTACCTCGCAGACACCTACACCTTGTCGCCTGCCACCCATGTCACTTTCGCTGGCAGATACAACCGTTCCACCGTCAGCAACACGCTCACCGATTACTTTGACGCAAATAATGATTGGCAAGCTGGTGTGGTGGCTGCCAAAGAAACGTTCACTTACAAAAAATTCAACCCCTCATTGGGCTTGACACACAAGTTGAACGACAGCATGACCTTCTTTGGCAACGTGGGCCAAAGCAACCGTGTACCCACCGTGATTGAGTTGGGCTGTGCTGACTCTGACAACCCCTGCCAACTGCCCACAGGCTTGCAAGCGGACCCATTTCTCGAGCAAGTGGTGTCGCGAACCATTGAGGTGGGTATGCGTTGGAGAAACGAGCGTAACTACGCTTTAGCAGTTTCCGCCTATGTCACCAACAACAAAAACGATATTTTGTTCACACCTGTCAGCGCGGGTTTAGGTTACTTTGACAACTTTTCGAAAACCCGCCACCAAGGGGTTGACCTGAGTGCCAGTAAGTCGTGGGGCGTTTGGAGACTGCGCACCCAGTACAGCTATTTGTACGCCACCTACCAAGACACAGCCAGTTTGATGTCGGGTGACAGAACCATGTCCATCACCCCTGGCACACGCATGGCAGGACTGCCGATGAACACCTTGAAGCTGCACCTCGATTGGCAAGCCAGCGAAAAGCTCTCGCTTGGCGCTTCAACTGTCAGCACTTCTAGGCTCATCACCCAAGGCAATGAAGACGGTTTGATTGGTCTGGATGATGAAACTGTCGCCGCTGACGCCAGCACCAAGGGCTATACCTTGCTCAACCTCTCTGCCACTTATAAAGCTGAAAAGGGCTTGGAGTTTTACGGAAAAATCAACAACGCTTTGAACAAGCGTTATGAAACCTATGGTTTGATGGCTGCCAACAACTTTGCACTGGACGGCTCCACCCTCAATGGAACTGATGGCGAGCAAACCATTGCGAAATTTGTGGCGCCTGGTGCGTCACGTTCGCTGTGGTTGGGTATGCGCTATAAGTTTTAAGAACCCACCACTTCAATCACCTGATGGCGCTGGGCTAAATGCACCAGCGCCGTCATGGTTTCTAGGTGTAATTTTTCTTTGATTTGGGTTTGGTTGTTAGATACGGTTTTATGACTGATGAACAAGACATCGGCACATTCCAAAATGGTGTGACCCAAGGCCAATAAGCGAAAAATCTCATATTCCCGGGTAGATAGCGAAGCGATGCGTTGGGATTCCAGTGCAAATTCACCGCTTGAAATTTCTGTATGCAAGCCATGACTGAGGTATTGCTGCCCGATGTAAACCGCTTGTACCGCCCGCACCAATTCTTCGGGTTCGGCATTTTTCGACACGAACCCCTGTGCGCCACTGTCTAAAGCCCGCTGAACCAGCTGGGGGGAGTCGTACATGCTGCACACCAATACTTTGGCATCAGCTTGCCTTTGCAAAATCTTTTGCAGCAAAGACAAACCGCCCATACCTGGCATGGAGACATCAGTGACAGTGACATCGGGCAGATGCAGTTGAAATGCTTGATAGCCCTCATCAGCGTTTGATGCCTCGGCGACGACCTCAAGGCCAGGCTCTTGCAACAACAAACGCTTGTAGCCTGTTCGAACAACCGGATGGTCATCAATCAACAGCACGCGAATCACAAAGACTCCTTGGGTATCTGTATGGCCAAGCGCACACCCTGACCCAGCTTGCTGCTGATGGATATGCGACCTGCCACACTGGCGACACGCTCTTGCATACCCAACAGACCAAAGCCTGGGTGTACTGCTTGGGTATCCGCCATACCCTGACCGTCGTCTTCAATGTTCAAGTTCAGTCCTTGCGAATCCAGTGTCAGTTCTACCCGTACATGTTTGGCATGGGCATGCCGTGTGACATTGGTGAGTGCTTCTTGCACGATACGGTAAACAGTGACGCAAGCATAGTCATTTAAACCCTCGGGAAGGGTTGGTACCTTGAACTCACAAACCGTTTGGGTGTTTTGCTGCCAGTTATCACACAAAGTCATCAAGGCTTGCTCTAAACCCATGCTGTCTAGGGCTGGAGGGCGCAATCGATGCAACATCTGCCGCGTCATTTGTGACAAATGCTGAGCTGACTCGCCAATGCGTTTGACAGACTCCTCGGCTTCGGGGTGAAGCCGTCCACTGCGCTGCAACACCGCAACCTCTGTGCGGATGGCTGTGCTGGTCTGCCCCATTTCATCATGCAACTCTCGGGCCAAGGCCAGTCGCTCGTCTTCCTTTGCGCTATAGAGTCTTTGCAACAGGTCACTTTTATGTTGCAGCAGTTCTTGCACTTTGAGTTCAGAACGACTGCGCTCTTGCAGCTGGGCATGGGCTTCTTGGGTGCGCCGCCAAGCAAACCACCACAAGCCCAGACTCAACACAAGCAGTGTCAATGGCAACTCATCCAGTTGCAAGGCTTCGTAGTTTTGACTGAACAAAGCGACTTGTTCTTGTAATTCTGTGATGGTCGCCACGCCTGCAAAGACCAAGACCAACATCAAAACCAATAAAAGATCTTTATGAATTTGTGTGATTTTCATGATTCTGTAAGTTTGACTTAATCTATTTTATATATTTACAACTTTTCTAAATACTACTTAATAGTTGATTAAATTTTTAGAAGAAACCCTTTGAGGGAAAATACCGAGTGTATTCTGAATTCAGAATACTACATTCATGGGAATGACTTTTTAATTGCCATGAAAAAACCCCATCTCCCACCTACTCCCTGCCAAGGTTGCGCTGGCAACACCTCCTGCTCAGACTTGGACCGTCGTCAAGTATTGCAAATGCTTGGCTCTGGCTTAGCCACCTCTTTGCCCTTCATGGCGAGCAATGCCTCAGCCCAAGCAACACCGCTGTTGTTGGTAGATGCAGATGCCGAGCAAGGCTTTGCCCCGTTGCGCCCCAGCGACTTGAAGGTGGCTAAACCTTTGTTGGCGTTTCCCTTTGATCCCCAAACAGGAAAGCCCAAAAATGAATCACGCGCCAACAAACTGGTCTTGATTCGCTTGCCTGAAGACCAAATGGAAGCAGCCACCAAAGGGCGATCAGCAGGCGGCGTTTTGGCTTATTCAGCGCTTTGCACCCATCAGGCTTGTGATGTCAAAACTTGGATTGCCAAAGAAAAGGTATTGGTGTGTTTTTGCCATGCCTCCAAGTTCGACCTGTTGGATGGCGCCAAAGTCGTTGATGGCCCAGCTTCCCGACCCTTGCCCAGTTTCAGCTTAAAGCTCGAAGGCGAATTTCTCGCCATTGCACCCAGTTCCCCCGCCAACCAGAGTTCCTAACCCTGGTTTTTTACACGACTCACCTTCAGGAGAAAAATAATGAGTCATTTGATAAAGACGCTGTCCATCGCAGCGCTTGGTGCTTGTGCCATCTTGGCGCATGCCGATACCAAGCTTGGACCCTACGAACCCGTGACCGATGCACGGTTGATCAACCCAGAGGCCAAAAACTGGTTGATGTACCGCGGCAACTACCAAGGCTGGGGCTACAGTCCGCTGGAGAAGATCAATTCCAAAAACGTCAAAAAACTTGACTTGGCTTGGTCTTTTTCCACTGGTGTCACCGAGGGACACCAATCGCCCCCGATCGTGAACAACGGCTATATGTACATCACCACGCCCAACGGTCAGGTGATTGCATTGAACGCCATCACGGGTGAAGAACTCTGGCGCTACAAAAAAGAAATTCCTCCCGACTTGCTGATGCTGCACAACACCAACCGTGGTGTGGCACTTTATGGCGACAAAGTCTATGTGGCCACCGTTGATGCCCACCTGATTGCGCTGGACGCCAAAACCGGCAAGGTGGTTTGGGACACCACAGTAGGCGATGTCAAAGCCTTGCACTACATCACTTTGGCGCCCTTGGCAGCCAAGGGCAAGATTTTGGTCGGCTCCTCAGGTGGCGAAACCGGTGTGCGCGGCTATGTGGCCGCCTTTGATGCCAATTCAGGCAAGGAAGCTTGGCGTACGTTCATGACGGCCGCTCCGGGCGAACCCGGCGGCGACACATGGCCTGGCGACACCCACAAAAATGGCGGTGCCAGCGTCTGGATCACAGGCACTTACGACCCTGCAACCAATATTGCATATTGGGGCACGGGCAACCCCGCACCCTGGCCAACCGAAGGCCGTCCTGGCGACAACCTCTACAGTACCTCAGTCGTTGCCCTGGATTTGGACACCGGCAAAATCAAGGGTCACCATCAGTACCACCAAAACGACGCATGGGACTGGGATGAGGTCAGCGCACCTGTGCTGATTGACACCGAAGTCAACGGCCGCAAAGTCAAAGGTGCGATCCATGCAGGCCGCAATGGCTATTTGTGGATGCTGGACCGTCAAGCCAGCGGCAAAATTGATTATGTGAACGGTCTTCCCTATGTCTACAACGATGTGTTCAAAAGCATCGATAAAAAGACAGGCCGTCCCACCTATGACGACAGCAAAAAGCCTGGCATGGGCAAAGCCGTGACATTCTGCCCCTCCTTGTGGGGTGGCAAAGATTGGCCTCCAGAAGCTTGGAACCCCAAGACCAAGCTGTTCTACATTCCCGCCAACAACAACCTGTGCTCAGAGTTGCCAGCAGCAGACCCAGTAACCTACAAAAAGGGTGACCTCTACATTGGTTACCCGATTGAAGGTGTTTTGGGCAGTTTGCGCTACCAAGACGGCAAAAAACCCGACAGCATTGGCGAATTGCAAGCTTGGGATTTGAACACCGGAAAAATGGCTTGGTCGCACAAATACGACCGCGCCATCTGGGCGCCGCTCTTGACCACAGGTGGCAACCTGCTGTTCACTGGTGGTACCAACGACCGCCTCTTCCGTGCGTTTGACGCCACCAACGGCAAGGTGCTGTGGCAGTACAGCATGCCTTCTGGCGTGACCGCCGTGCCCTCCTCTTTTGAGGTCAATGGCGAGCAGTACATTGCGGTGCAAGCCGGTTGGGGTATTGATGCAGAGCGTATGCAATCTGGCATCAACGCCCTCAACAACACCAAAACTGCAGTTCCCCAAGGTGGTACTGTGATGGTATTTAAGCTGGAAAAATAAATTTGAACATCCTCAGATGAGGGGGGCAAGCATCGTCGCGGACTGCTTGCTCACCCATCTTTCAAGGCTGCTTAGGCAGCCTTTTTTTTCCTCAAAAAAAGGACGGTTGCGATGCAAGCATTTCTCTTTATATGTTTGAGGTTGACCATCTTCAGCGTGCTGGTGTCTGCTGTTTCACTGGCCAGTGCTTTCACCTTGTCCAATGGCGAAGAGGTTGTATGCCCTGTGACGCGCAATGGTGTGTCAGGCTTTGCCACAGAGATTTGGAACACCTACACCACGCGCACCGACCGCAACCCCGAATTGGGCAAGGCGGTGGCCGTCATGCGCTTGGATGCCAACGATTGGCCGACCATCATCATTGACGCTCAGGCCTACCAAAGAACCGCCAAAGGCACACCCGCCCAATGGGACTTTGTGTATTTCCATGAATGCGCCCATGCGCAAAAACCCGAGTTAAGTGAAATTGGCGCTAATTGCGCCGCTTATTTTGAAATGGACAGCCGTGGCTTGATGGGTTTTTACAGCTTCAAGGAATTGGAGTCAGCCCATATGGGCATGATGAATTTGCCCATGGAATATGGCGGCTCAGGGCCGCAGTTTTGGCACCAAACTTTGCAGTGCGTGCGAAAAGGCCGAGAGGAAAACCTTAAGTGACTGCCTGCGACTCGAAAGCGTCAATGAATTTTTGTCGCAAATGCCTGTGAACAATTTTCCCCGTGGCTGTGCGTGGCAGGTCTTGGCTTTGCAGAAAAACAAACTGTCTAGGGCGCTTGTAGCCAGCCAAACGGCTGCTGCAAAAGTCTTGCAAGGCTTGGCTGCTGGATGCGGCCTGATCCCTGAGCACCACAGCTGCCAACACACTTTCTCCCCACTTGGGATGAGGCACCCCCACCACCGCAACCTCTTGAATGTCTGGATGCGACGCGAGCACGTTTTCCACTTCGCTGGGGTAGACATTCTCACCACCGCTGATGATCATATTGCTCTTGCGGTCGATCAGCCAGATGTAGCCATCCGCGTCTCGCTTGGCCATGTCGCCCACGGACACCCAAGCGCCTGCAAAGGCTTCAGCGGTTTTTTGCGGTGCTTGCCAATAGCCTTCAAATGCATAAGGCGTGCAGGAAAACAATTCACCCACTTCACCATCGGGGACTTCTTGCCTGTTTTCATCCAGCAATTTGATGGGTCCACTGCCCGCCCACTCACGTCCCACCGAGCCCAGTTTGGTCAGTTGGTCTTCGGGGCGAAGCAACGTCACCCAACCGGCTTCAGTGGAGCCATACAACTCATACAGGCTGCCGTTTTCAAACAAGGCCATGATGTCGCGCTTTAAGCGTTCGCTGGCAGGCGCAGATGAAATCAGCAGTCGCCCCACACTGGCCAATGCGTAACGTTCTTTGACCAGCTGAGGCAGTCCTAACACCATGATGTAGTGCGTAGGCACCAAGGAAGTGAAAGTGATGTTGTGCTGCGCCAAGTTTTTCAGCAGGCCTTCGGGGTTGAAACTGATGCTGTCATCGATGACGACACAGGCGCCTAGATGGATGAAGGTGTTGGCGAAATACAAGGAATTGGCATGACACAAGGGCATCACCAACAAGCCTTTGTCTTGGCGGGTGAAGCCCATTTCCATGGCTGTGGCGTAGGCAATCAAGGTGCTGGCCTCATGACTACGCAATGCACCCTTGGGTTTACCAGTGGTTCCTGAGGTGTACATCAGCGCACAGACGTCTTGGGGACTGACGTCAGGCCATTCTGATTTGGCCCAAGGTGTGTTCACCAGCTCTTCATAGGCCAGCCAACCTGCCGCTGGTGCTCCACCAAACACCACGCACGCCTTCAAGGGCAGTTGATAACGCACTTCTTCAATGAGCGGGAACAGATCATGGCCGGCAATGACTGCGGTTGCCTGTGCATCTTGCATGATGTAGAGCAACTCTGGCGCGGTCAGGCGGAAATTCATGGGAACCGCCACCAAACCAGCACGGGCCAATGCCACATACATCTCCATCCACTCGATGCTGTTGTAGGCCAGCAAAGCCACGCGCTCACCCGGCTGTAAACCCTTGGCCAACAAGCCTTGCGCCAAGCCACTGGCTCTGTTGTCCCATTCTTTGAAAGTTAGCGTTCGCTTGGAGTCCAAGGTGCCTGTGGCTTGTGGACGTAAACGCGCATGGCTGCGGACCATGTCAGAGATAGTGAGTGTTCGTCGCAAGGGTAGGTATCCTTCAAAATCTAGCAGGGTTTTCGCGTGTTTCAAGACTTTCAAGTCCAGAGTATAGTATTCTGAATTCAGAATACATTCAGCGTTTTCCCTCAATTCTGTCCGCTCAAAGGAAATTTATGCAAGCAGCTTCTGCGGTTGAACAATCAGTGGCCGATGTGATCGCACGTTTTTTGGTCAGCCAAGGCGTCAAGCGGGTCTATGGTTTGTGCGGCGGCCACATCATGCCTATTTGGATGCGCTTGGACGCCCATGGCATTCGCCTGATTGATGTACGCGATGAACGTGCCGCTGTTTACATGGCCCATGCAGAAGCCGAATTGACACACGGCTTGGGCGTGGCGTTGGTCACTGCGGGCCCAGGTGTGACCAACGCCATCACTGGCATTGCCAATGCGCATGTGGCCCGTGCCAGCGTGTTGGTGCTATCAGGCACCTCTCCCACTGCACAAGAAAACCGAGGTGGCTTGCAAGACATCGACCATACCGCCATGGTCAGTTCCATCACGCGCTATGCCCGCACTGTGCGCCACCCTGCCTTGGTATTGCAAGAGTTGAACGAAGCGGTTTCACGTGCTTTGGGACATGGGGCTGACAGCGGGCCTGTCTATTTGGACTTCCCTGTGGACACTTTGCGCAGCGGGGTTGCGCAAGCTGTGCAGATGCCCGAGTTTTTTCTCCAACATGAAGCGCCGATCAGCTCCCCCTCACCGCAAAGTGTGAAGGCTGCGGTTGAATTGCTTTGGAATGCCAAACGGCCCTTGTTCATCTCCGGCAGAGGCGCTCGCAAGGCCGGACCTGCTTTGCAACAACTGCTCAGCCTGTTGGGGGCGGTCTATTTGGACACTGGTGAGAGCAAAGGCTTGGTGCCTGAGGACCACCCCAGTGTGGTGGCTGCCATGCGCGGCCAAGTCATGGGGCAAGCTGATGTGGTCATCACGCTGGGCCGAAAGCTGGATTTCCAATTGGCTTATGGCTCGCCTGCTGTGTTTGGGGACGCCCAGTTTTTGCGTCTTGCAGACAATGCGGCAGAGCTGCGTGACAACCGGCGCGGCGCGGTGGAGTTGTTGGCCGATGTGAACCAATCCTTGCTGGCCATCATCGAGGCAGGCAAAGGCCGTCAAGCGGCCACTAACAAGGCTTGGGCGGCAGGCTTGCGAGAACAGCATTTGGCACGTGCCGACAAATTGCAACAAAGCATGCGCCAAGCGCCTGCAGGCTCTGACGGCTTGATGCACCCCAACCGCTTGTTGTCTGCACTGCGCGACGCTTTGCCAGTCAACAGTGTGGTGGTGGCCGATGGCGGGGACTTTTTGTCCTTCACACGCGTGGGCTTGCCAGCCTCCACCTACCTTGACCCTGGCTCCTTGGGCTGCATAGGCGTAGGTACGCCATTTGGGGTGGCGGCAAGCTTGGTGCATCCCGACAAAACCGTGGTGGTCGCCACAGGAGACGGTGCATTTGGCTTCAATGCCATGGAAATAGACACCGCGGTACGCCACAAAGCACCTGTGTTGATTGTGGTGGCCAACAACGGTTCTTGGGCGATTGAAGTCCGCGATCAGCAAGAAACCCACGGCAAAGTGGTGGGCACCCGTCTGCAGTTTTCAGACTACGCTGGCATGGCCAAGAGCTTTGGCATGCATGCCCAAAGGGTGGAGCGTGAAGAAGACTTGGCGCAAGCCATTCAAGTCGCGATGCAAAACCGTCCTGCCCTGCTGGATGTGCTGGTCACACCTGAGGCCGCCTCATCTGACGCAAAATCGGGTCTGGCGTGGGTGCCGGATTTGCAGGCACTCGCTGCGTGGGATGATGCGGAACGCCAATGGCGTGAAAAGCAATCCTCTGAAAAGTGACCAGAACAACAGGTGTCTTGTGAAAATTTTGTCCGTCCAACCCAACCTTGTCGAACAAGTGCATGAAGCCATTTTGTTAGAGATTTCCTCTGGCAAATTGGCACCAGGCTCGCGCATCATTCAAGAACAAATTGCCGCCGAGCTGGGCGTTTCACGCCAACCGGTCCAACAAGCTTTGCTGCTGCTGCGCAACCAAGGGGTGTTAAGCGATGCACCGGGGCGGGGCCTGATTGTGGCGCCTCTCGACCCCGACCATATTCGACATATGTACGACGTACGTGCGGTCATCGAAGGCTTGGCTTTCAGAAAAGCTGCACTGAATAACGCCGACCTTGCCAAACGAGATGGTCCGGCCTTCATCACCAAAGGCCGACAAGCGGCGCTAACTGGATCGGTCAGTGAATTGATAGCAGC
>Ga0209033_1002205_pt1 | contig 10850 bp, 22 predicted proteins | sample LauGreFa1BDMLBDN_2_FD_188218 | JGI IMG/M metagenome (GOLD analysis project Ga0209033, IMG submission 188218) | Freshwater lake microbial communities from Lake Michigan, USA - Fa13.BD.MLB.DN (SPAdes) (version 2) | ecosystem: Environmental > Aquatic > Freshwater > Lake | place: Lake Michigan, USA...
CCTGTACACATCGGCGTACAAATTTGCCCACTCCTTGGGCGGCACACCTGCTGCGTAGCCTGCGTCAACCACAGCCATGATTGCGCGAAAGAATTTAATTCGCTCTGCTTCGGGCAGTGCTTTGATTTGCTCTTGGAATGTCATTGCTCCACCTCCACTTGGTTGCCTTGTTCATCACATAGCATGGTGTACTCATCATTGGGGCCAACAAACTTGTACATCAAGTGACCAGCCTCTTTGTCCTTGGTAGTCAGGACTAAGTGATACACCTCACCAAACTGATTGTGCGGTTCCTTGAACGTGTTGCCGTGCCACACGGGGAGGATTTCCCCGCTCCTAGTTTTTACGCAGTAAATCATTTGTTACTCCTTAATTTATCTTCAAACAAGCGCAAAACCATTTCACGAAACAGCAACCCGTCTTGGCTTTGCTTGTATGCGTTAAACAAGTGGCTGTCTTCCATGTCCTTAATGGCAATCTCACGCCCGTCTTTTGTTGTCCAAACCTCGGTGCGGAAGTTGCGTCTATCTTCTTGTCGCTCCCATGAAGCTTCTGCTAGTTGCATTTCGGCCTCGTAGTCATCGTAAAAATCGCTCATTTGTTGCGCTCCTTGAGCATTAAGTCCGCCCATTCATAACAACCTCCGGAAACATTTTTTATCGTAATGTCTCCTTGGCTTATAGCTAAATTAATTTCCGGCATTGATAACTGTGCCTGCATAACAAGCCCCGCAAAGTGGTCACGCATGGTCATGTCCCTTGCATAGCCGCCGGTCTTGACCAGCCAGTCGGTGTACCCGTGTGCAATTTCTACGTTGTCTTTCATTTCAGTTCTCCTGTAAGTTGTTCGTTACGTGCTTTGTTTGCTTCCCATACTTTGCGGTGTACGCTGCTCTTTGGTAGCAGGTCAAACCTCTCCGGCTCAATCAACGTTAGCTGGTCTTCTTCATACCAAGATACCTCACCTCGGCTTGGCAGCAAGTGCAAGCTGTATTGTTGGCGCTTATCGCCGCTACGCCCGTATAGCTCTTCGTATGTGTAAAGCACAATGGCTTTGCAATTACCATCAAAGTGGCGCATGTAAATTGGCATCTCCCCCACTTGAACCAAGTCACCCTTAAAAAACTTTTGCACCGTCATTTCAGTTTTCCTTCAAAAATTTCGTTTACTAATTCGTGGCACAGTTCTTTGAACCTTGGCGTGTATGTATGCTTACCGTTTTCGTACCGCGCAATTTCCTCACCGTCTTTGAAGTACACATGCACTGCCCGACTATCCACATGCCCACTGTAGGTCTGAAAATCAGGTATGTAATGGTTAAACGAATGCAGTATTGACTTACGGTTTTTGTTTATCTCGCTTCTGTCCATGCTTCCACCAACTATTTCTCTGTCGATGGCTCGGCCTATAGCTGCGTATAGTTCTTCTTGGGTCATTTGTACCCCTCCATTTCTTTAATCCAAGCTTTAAACTCAGATAGTTTGTAAAGGTTTTTGGTTCCTGATAAGTCAGACTTACGCCCTGATGCAGGCTTAGGAGCGCCTTTTTTACGCCCCTTTAAAAACCCATACAGAACATCGTATTTCATGCCAACCAAATCCGCTATCTCTTGCAAGGTGTATAAAGGCTCACGAATAACCTTGTTGTTTTTTCTGAACCACAAATTGTTCATGGGTTCAAGCCTCATGACTCAACTCACCCAAAGATAAAACCCGTGCAGGATGCCGATGGGGAACAGGATTGCTCCTGCCAACAAGAAACCCCATAAGCCCTGCGCAAAGCATGTGAAGATGTGCGTTAGCCATGCAGCACCGCAAGCGAATCCAATGATCTGCCCCATCATTTATTCTCCTGCGTGGCACGTTCTGCCCTCTTCCTTTGCTGATACTGACGGGCGTACTCCCGCACCTTCTCTTTATTTTTCCAGTAATAGGCTTTCTTTTTATTGCCTTGGCTCTGCGCCTCTTGAAGTTTCTTGGCCGTTTTCTTTCTTTCACTGATGGCATCTTTGTTTCTGGCGTACCACTCACGCTTGTACTTGCGCCGCTTCAATGTCTCCGCATCCACCTCGGCCTTAGTAAACACCGGATCGCCTTCGCTGCGCACTGGTGCTGCGCTATATCGATTGCGGTCTACCTGAGACTCCACCAACTTAGAGCCTTCTTTCTCTATATCCGCCAACTGCAAAGCGATGATGGTGTTGCCCTGATACCGGACAACTTCACGCAGCTCATGCAGTTCTTTTTCCAGCGTATTTAAACGTTCAAAGATATTCCATTTCATTTTGATTTCTCCTTCTCGGCGATATAAGTGTTTAAACGATCTATCCTATTTGTGTTGTACTGCACAATAGATTGCGCATACTCCACGGCGGTCTCTGCTTCCAGCTTCTCTACCTTGGCTTCTTCAAGCTCTTTATTTACCAACTCCATGTGCGTTGGTTGCCGCACAAAGTCCCTAATAAAATCAAGCATCTTCATGGACAAACTCCCGAGTAGATGGCTCACTGATCCAGAAGCCATCATTGTTTACAAGCATGCCCTTCCCCATCATTTCTTCTGGAGTCCTGCATCTGCGGTCTTTGCCGTGTTCACCTGTTCGGTGTTTATCAAAAGCAGTGTTGCTGTTGAAGTACTCCTTGCAGCCTTGGCATTGATTACGTCTACCTGTTAGTTTCATTTAGTGTTCCCCACAATCATGCGTTTAAACAATTCATCTGAGATGAGTTCTGCGAATGACTGACCACTAGGGAACCTCATCTGCGCGGCGGGGAGTTTGCCAATGGATTCAATGGAGGCTTTCACCCCATCATTAAACCCAGAGGCATAAGTCCCATCCGACATCCTCATGTTTACCCCTTCGCGGATCAGTTGCGCCATCGTGATTTTCTTGGCCCTTGCAAACTTACGCAGACTGGTATGGTCTGCCTCAGTCATATAGGTCATAAACGGTTTTAATTTCATACGCTCATCTTCCATGTTTCAAACTCCTTGAGGATCTCGTCAAACCTGTACTTGGCTGAGACATTCCCATTGAGTTCTGTCCGAGAATCGATGCCGCATTCATGGCACAGAGCCGCTGCCGTATCCTCTTCATTGCAGTCTTTCCCTGCGTATGCAGTGCTGATAAAAGACTGGAACATTGGGCTGCGACAAAGGATCCCAGCCTGCTGTGTGCGGTTGCTGTATTCGGTGGCAGACTCATCGTCCTTGAGTCTTACCATGACGCATGCATAACGCGCCCCGACAAAGTCCCGAATCAGTTCTTCGGGTAACTCATCAGGGTGTATAGCTAGGGTCAAAACAAAACCGGAGCGGTCTTGTTTCAACGCTATCTTCCTGCACTCAAATTGCAGTGTCATATCAGAAGGGGATGTCTTCATCAGGAAAGTCCTGACGCTGGTCTTCTTGACGCACAGTGCCACCTTCATCCTTGGGGACAAAACGGTTTACACTAATAGACAAGTACACCTTGCCAGCCTTGTCAATCTTCTTCCAGCCACTTAGCTTGATCACATGGCAACCGTCCTCAATCTTGATGGCGGTCAAGTCCTTCATATTGATCCGGATGTCGCCCCAGTAGTCAGGGCTGGCAGAGGTCTTCTTGGATCCCTGCGCTCGGAGAGTTCCGCTATCAGGTTTGGGTTTGTATGGGGTATCGTAATTAGCCATTTGTGGTTCCTTGAGTGAAAGTTTTCTTCATAGTGGAGAAGTGATCCAGCACACCTTTAAACAGGTCAGCGTGCGTCTGCTTTAACGACTCCAACTGCAACTGGTTGTTCATCCAGTAGCTGTTAAGGTCATCAACTGTGGTGCAGATATCGGCAAACTTGATCATGCCGTCTGCGAATAACTGGCGGGAAGCATCGGAGTTGTCCCACTCTGTAGGCTGGGGGCGCTTCTTAGCGGGGACATCAATTGCCTTCTTGGGGGCTGGCTTAGGTTCCTCTGCCTCGGCATCAGGGGGCAGATCCTCCCCGCTATATATGTACAGACCGAGTCCATGCATAGCAATAGCCTTGACCAAGCACCGCATGATTGATGTGTTTACATCAAAGGAATTAGGCGTAGGAATAGGCTTGTTGCGGTAGTCCAGAACAGGCAGCATGCAAGTCATGGGCTTATCAAACATGGTCACAGTCACCCAGACCATGTGGGTTCCACTACCAATAAACATCAGAGGGCTACCCTCAAATAGCTTGACCTCCCAATTAGCCTTGGGGTCAGCCTTCAGCACCTCAGTCCAAGCCCATGCCCATGACAGGTATGTCAGGCCATTCTTCTTCTCTGTATGCTCGTTTACATTTATCTTTAACAGGTCTACTTGGTTCATGGTGTAACTCCTTTTGTTTCATATTTTCTATCTACATACGCCGCTTCTTCTGGGGTAATAATCCCCTCTTCAACAAGTTTTGCTGCTTGCCATCTTTCGTACCGCTCCTCATAGCCAAGGCTAACTATTAAATCAAACACCAATCCACGCGCCGCATAAATACCATTTACATCCTCTTCAACATCAAGGTCTGGAATGTAGTACTGCCACAGTAACTCAATGGCTTCGTAAATTTTTAACAAATCAGGCAACAAGTCCCGATTGATACTGTCCGCACCACTGGGCCACTTGGCAGTAGTTTCCTGCGCAGCGCCTTGGTTCTCCGAGTCTTGTTTCAACATATCCGTTTTCCTTTACTGCCATCTCTTTGGCTTCATCTATATCGGTTAATACACGGATCGCAGTCTTGCGACCCTCTCTCTTCACGGCAAATGTCGTTTCCGACATCCAGCGTTCTGCGTTGGAGCAAGGGGGTAACTCCTCTCCAAAATCTCTTGCCATCTTTGCTTTCTTGTGTGCGTTTAAACGCTCCATGATGAAAGCCTCGGTCTCTGTGGCAGTCCACATTGGGATATCCACTGTGACGATAGATGCTTCCGGATAGTTGGCTCCGCTGCCGTTCTTGCTCCAGTCCCTAAGAAAAGCGCAGATCTTGAGTCCAATGATCCGCTCACCCTTGACGGTCTCAACTAGCCACTTGTACATGTTGAGTTGCTCTACCCACTCAGACTTCTCATTGATCACAGACCACACAGAGGTGACCTTGTAATCCCATATGGTTGTGCCAAAGGCGCTACGCTCCTGTACGTCGATTGCGCCGCTGATACTTGTGCCATCTACCTTGGTATGCAGACGCTCTTCAAACGTGCAGTTATCAGGCATTACCGTGGCTTCCAGCACCTTATGCAGGGCAGTGCCAAGGAAGGTGAACATCTTGTCGCTTACATCTATCTCTATCTGATCGTCGTACTGTTCGCGTAACAGTGCAACTTTAGGTGGCTGCAACAGCCCTGTAACGCTATACTCAGAAGCGCCCTTGGTGTAGTCATCCTTCATCATGGCATTGACTAATGCCTCTGGTAGGTTGTACTTGTTCGTAATTTTCATCTCATCTCCAAAAGGTTTTTATGATCCCTGCAACGAATGATAGTGATGTTACACCAAAAATGCAAGTGATATCAATAAATATTTTTGGAGAGCCTGCAAGCAAGGCAAATTCAAGGCGTGTTGTGAGGTACGGGGGCATGTCTCGGCTGATCAAATCCAAGAAAGCTTTGTCTTACAGCGATGTCTTTTTAGAGCAATGCCCCGTCCTGCCTAACCTAATGGAGGGTGATCTGCGGGTTACTCTGCATATCTATTACGCATCACGCAGACCTGACTTAGATGAGAGTCTGATCCTAGACCTGATGCAGGGCTGCATCTACGCGAATGACCGTCAGGTTAAGGAGAGGCATGCCTACTGGCATCTTGATCCGGAGTGTCCCAGAAGTGACATCACCATTGAATGCATCCCCGAGATTGCTCCAAAAAAAAGCCCCGCGAAAAGCAGGGCTAAGTCCGTGAGGACACAAGGAGAAAGCATGACTCAACATGCAGGGCTAGTATACCCCGGGATCACCCGGTGAGCTACCCATGAGCTAATGCGTTTAAACATATCATTTCTATCACGCTAACCGGCTAGGGTGAAAGTTTTTATACGTTTAAACAATCTGCGTAAATAAAAAGCGGCAATAACTACTGCAACTGTTGACGGGCGGCAAGTAGTGTGCGCGCAGTCTACTAGTAAAAATAAATGTAGTCTTGGGGTAAACACCTATGTGGAGTACCTGTTTTTTATGTACACTTATCCTGCGCAACATGATCGTACCCGTGCAGTTCCTGCACAACTAGGCTTTTCCGGATAGCCGACCAAGGGGAAAATAGCCTTGCGCCCAACACGCATGGGGATTGTGGGCAAGGTTAAGCGACTTGACGCTAGTCCGTTCGATTCGGTAAGCCCATCAAGAGCAGTCCCCAGCCGTGTTGGGAAAGCGGATACCGTGAGCCGGGGAAAACCCAGAGAAATGACGAGGGGGTTGCTTTACCGCCCGAGCGAACTAAAGACGGCGACCACGGCGTAGCGAGTACCAACATTTTTTAAAAAGCTATTGCACCCCGTATCATTCTGTGATACAGTGCGAACTGTTGTAGTCGTGTGCAACAAGTTTAGAGCCGTTACTCATGCATTGGCCTCCATCTCGGAGGACACGACCCAGTGCAGTAGTAACGGCTTTTTGCGTTTTTGTCGTTAGGCGTGAGTGGACATCTGTGGCATTTCGGTAAACCGCGTCAGTCAGAGCAGACTTTCTTTCTGTCTGTGATCTGTCCGACTAGCCCCCGTAAGGGGCTGCGTACTCCACACGATAGCAAGAGTTCAACCTGACTGCGTGGAATAAAAGGGTTACACGGTAAGCGTTAAGGCGCGGAGCAACTACTCCCAACAATCCGTGGTGCTGGTCTAATCTGCAAGCACAGGGGTCATAACAGACATGCAGATGCCGAGAGGCGGTGAAACCATTCCCTTCCTTCTCCTTCAGTGGGGAAGGGGGGTCTTTGGGTGAAATTAATAAAGACCGCCCAAGCGGTCACAAGGAGTTAAAGTTGATAGTTAACATGAGTCCTCCGGAAACTGCCATAGCGTTAATGTTGGCAGTGATGCGTAACACTACCGCTAGGCAAAACAGTGTCACTGATAAACAGATGGGTAAACAAGATCCCATTGAGATAGACAGGGATGGGATACTTGCAGAGATGGCATTTGGCAAGCAGTTCAACCTGTACCCTGATCTGTCTGTCTACCCGCGCAAAGGCGGGGCAGACCTCATCACACACAATAATCTGAAGGTGGATGTCAAGGCAACCCGATATAAGAATGGCAGACTGCTAATTCATGTTGACAAGTCTGTGCAAGAGGTACATATTTATGCCCTTGCCATCGTTGATGGCGATACCGTGGATCTTATTGGCTACATCAAATCGATTGATGCTATGCAGGAAAAAAATCTTAAAGACTTAGGGCATGGCGTAGGCTATGCCATAGATCAAAGTTCACTAACTCCTTTTAAGGAATGACTATGCCCCGCGATTTCAAACAGGAATACAAGACCCAAGTCCAACGCAACGAACATCCTGACCGAATGGAAAGACAACGAGCGCGAAGGAAACTCGACGCAGAGGGAGTTTCCCGCAAAGGTAAGGACGTAGCCCATGTCAAAGCCTTGAGCAAGGGTGGATCTAATTCCGACGGGGTCAAGTTACAGGCCCCATCAAAGAACAGGAGCTTTCCAAGAAACTCCAAGGGAGGCATGAAGTGACTACGGAAACAATATCCCAAGAGCTTTGTTTAAACTGCAATACAAATCTTAGAGAGGCGGGGAAAAATCGTAAAGCTTTGTACTGCTCTGTTGTTTGTAAAACACAGTACAGCACGAAGGTCGATCCACTAATTCATACACACCGAACTCAGAAATACAAATCCAAAAAGAGAGGACGAGCAATTGCCATGTTTCATGGCACGAAAGTCGGTCGGCGTTTTAGGGAAGGGAATGAGTTAACTCCAGAATGGATATTAGAAAAGCTAGAGCAAGGTGTCTGCGAGGTCACAGGACTGCCATTTACTTATGGAGTAGAGGCAAGAAACCCTTGGTCTCCATCTTTGGATAGGATTGATCCTAGCATTGGCTACACACTGGAAAACACTAGAGTTGTTGTTTGGATTTATAACGCAGCAAAAAATGTTTTTACCGATAGTGATGTCATGCTGATGGCTCATGCAGTTTGTTTAAATGGCAAAGCTGACGGCAGCATGAAATGATCGAAGCCATGATAGAAAGGTCTGGCTTTGACCAGACCGGTAGGATCTCTTGCCCCTACTGTTCAAACGAGCGCAAGAAACAAAACTCAAAAGACATGACCCTGACCCGCAAGCCTGACGGGGCAGTTGTGTATCACTGTCATCACTGTTCTGCAAGTGGATCAATACAACCCAAGGAGATTAAATTGTCAGCCGTCCCTGTCCTCAAAATAGAAAACCAAATCCTTCAGCCCTATCACTACGACTACCTTCTGTCGCGGGGCATATCTAAACCAACCGCAGACCGCATGCGGTTATTCGGTGCAGATAAATTCTTTCCCAAGCTAGACCGCCACTCAGATGCCATAGCATTCCCCTACTACCGCAACGGCGCATTGGTTGCTGTTAAATATCGCAGCTTCCCCGACAAAGCGTTTACACAAGACGCAGGAGGAGCGCATGATTTCTTTGGCCTCGACCAGCTAGAGAAAGGTAAGCCCATCATCATCGTAGAAGGTGAGATTGATTGCCTTACATTGATGGAGGCAGGAATAGAGAACGTGGTGTCAGTGCCGAGCGGCGCTCCCATAAAAGTGGCAGACGGTAAAGTTCTGCCCAGCGAAGACAAGAAGTTCAGCTATGTATGGAGCGCAGTAGAGTATTTAGACGCAGCACCCTATGTCATCCTAGCCACAGACCAAGACACCGCAGGGCAAGCATTGGCAGAGGAGTTAGCCCGACGGATCGGTAAAGAGAAATGCAGATTAGCCAAGTTCGCCGCAAAAGACCTCAACGAAATATTTCTCAACGACCCCTCAACGCATGACCCCTCAACGCAGATAAGGGAGATCCTTGACACGGCAGTGCCGTACCCGATTGCTGGCCTGTCCGAGGCGACGACCTACAAGGATCGTTTAAACGACCTGTACGCACGCGGTACGGGAAAGGGATTCAGCACCGGCTTTAAGTCCATCGATGACATTTACACGGTGGCTCCGGCTCAACTGACAGTGGTCACTGGTTACCCATCATCCGGTAAGTCCAACTTTGTGGATCAGATCGCAGTCAACCTAGCCCGTGATGATGACTGGAAGTTTGCCATCTGTTCGTTTGAGAATCAGCCCGAGATCCACATTACCCGACTGATGGAGATCTACACTAGGAAGCGGTTCTTTGACGGTAAAAACAGGATGAACGATCAGGAAAAGGATGCAGCGTTTAAATGGGTTAACGACCATTTCCTATTCATCGATACCAACGGAGATGAGCCATCGACCCTTGAGTCGATCCTGACCCGCGCCAAGGTGGCAATAAAGCGTATGGGAGTGAGGGGGCTGGTGATCGACCCCTACAACTTCATAGACCTAACCCGCAACTCTACCGAGACCGAGGCCATCTCGGACATGCTTACCAAGGTGCAGCGGTTTGTGAAGGCCCATGATTTACATTGCTGGTTCGTTGCTCACCCCGCCAAGGTCAACCGTACAGGCATGGAGCAACCGAGACCGGACGGTATGAGCATCAGCGGATCGATGGCATGGTGGGCTAAGACCGACTGCGGTATCACCATTCACAGGAAGGAAGGGTTTGTGGAGATGGCAGTCTGGAAGTGCAGACACCGTTGGGTTGGCACTCAGGGGGAAACAACCCTGCTCTTCAACACAACGTCAGGGACGTACAGTGAAAACCTAGATATGTTCTAGCGTTTAAATACCGGTTTTCTACCGGTTTCTTACCGGTTTTTTACCGGCGTTTCAGACGTATCAGGCGTATCAGGCGTTTAAACGTTAACCCCGCCCAATCCTTTAACTGGGGTTAATTGATCGGGGTTTCATAGGTATCAAAGGTATCTTGCGTTTAAACAATTAAAGGGGCCGAAGCCCCTTTATTATTTTGCATCCCTGTTATGTTTCAACCTCTTCCGGATAGGTTACCTCCAGCGGGAACCGCATAGGGGATTCCTCCACTGAGTGGCAATGATAGGCAGGGATAACCCTACCATTACCGCCGTTCCAATCTGCCAGCGCGTCCAGCACATAGCTTTGCGCTTCTGCCTCCGATTGGTGGTGGACATACACCGTCACCTTGACGGCATACACATTGACCGCACCAGCTATTTTTTGTTTCACGGTTAACTTTGCCATATTTATCCTTTTGCGTTAAAAATTGCTCTAAAAAAACTGTCATGCCGACCTAGCCTGTATAGCTGGCCTGACTGCATCCTCGCTATCTGCCATCCCCTGTCCCAATAGATGTACTTTCCCCGCGCTGGCGGTGAGTTGACCAACTCGACCAGCAGGGGGCATTGGGGGGCAGCAGACCGCGCATAGGGACAGTCCAGCACCCTAACTTTGGTAAACATACTTGCGTATGTCTATCAGGGTATTGAGGTGGTCAGGCTCTAGGTAGTTAATCGATTCCAATAATTCCATCAGCGCAGGCGCAGCAGCACACATTCGTGCGTTTAAACGCTGATCAGCAGTGGGCAGATTCTTGTTGGTGCAGTCTGCTATTTGGGTTTCGCCAAGCACGGTATGCGTCCAAACTCGGGTATGGGTGGAGTACCAGTCAGACATAAAGCACCACGCACAAACAGATCAGGCAGACCGCCAGCCATCCCCAAGCCTCTAAGCTACTGGTTTCATTCTGCATGATGATCCCCTTGCTGCGCCATGATTTCAAGC
>Ga0209033_1002213_pt1 | contig 10818 bp, 7 predicted proteins | sample LauGreFa1BDMLBDN_2_FD_188218 | JGI IMG/M metagenome (GOLD analysis project Ga0209033, IMG submission 188218) | Freshwater lake microbial communities from Lake Michigan, USA - Fa13.BD.MLB.DN (SPAdes) (version 2) | ecosystem: Environmental > Aquatic > Freshwater > Lake | place: Lake Michigan, USA...
CGATCTCGTTACAAAATCACGTTGGCGCATCCAGCCCGTCAACGTGATTTAAGCCCGAAAACTCTACCTTCGGGCGGTCCAAAGAAGGGTCTCGGATCAATAAGCCCGAAAACTCTACCTTCGGGCGGTCCAAAGAAGGGTCTCGGATCAGACCCCTCCAACTATATTATGACGACTCGATTGTCGGATGAACCCAGTGGTGGGCTATTTGGCTTTAGATTCTAGATTGACGCGAAGGGATCGCCAAGCTTTGCATATAATCGTGCATAGCTAAATGGGCATTTTCTGTGACTACATTTGTGGACAGCATAGTTTCGTTGGTCTCCGCCACGCGCCAATCTCCGGCCGATAAACACCCTTCACACCGCTACGTCCAAAAACTAAAATATATTACCTAAAGTAATGTCAACAACGCCACGCGCGTCGCAAGCACAAAGCGGTGGTGTTTTCACAGGTGCTGTTCATGCCCGCTCGGGAACCGGAAATGTCCGGTTCTTTTCCAGTCCAACTGGACACGTGCCCACGCGCGGCGTCGTGTCCATCACTGTTCCGCAACTTTTCCGGTTCACGCTCCAACACAGGCGGCCAAAACGTGTCCAATTCCAACGTTCCCTTTTGCGCGGAACAAACACTGGACATTCTCGACAAAAAGTACCGGACATTCACCCATGTTGTTCCAACGCCGAAACAGGTAATACCAGTACATGTCCGGTCGCTGCCGCGGCCCGTTTATTCCCACTCGATCGTGCCCGGCGGCTTCGAGGTGATGTCATAGACAACCCGGTTAATGCCCCGCACCTCGTTGATAATCCGGTTCGCCGCCCGCCCCAGAAACGCCATGTCGAACGGGTAGAAATCCGCCGTCATCCCGTCCACCGAGGTCACAGCCCGCAGCGCGCAGACATGGTCATAGGTGCGCCCGTCGCCCATCACACCTACGGTCTTGACGGGCAAAAGCACGGCAAAAGCCTGCCAAATCTCGTTATAAAGCCCCGCTTTCCGGATTTCATCGAGATAGATCGCGTCCGCCAGCCGCAGCATGTCGCACTTCTCTTTGCTCACCGCGCCGGGGATCCTGATCGCCAGTCCCGGCCCGGGGAAAGGATGCCGCCCCACAAACACGTCCGGCAGCCCGAGTTCGCGCCCTAGCGCCCTCACCTCGTCCTTGAACAGCTCCCTGAGCGGCTCCACGAGCTTCATCTTCATCCGGTCCGGCAACCCGCCCACATTGTGGTGCGACTTGATCGTCACCGACGGCCCGCCCGTGAACGACACGCTCTCGATCACGTCCGGATAGAGCGTTCCCTGCGCCAGAAAATCCGCCCCGCCAATGGCCGTCGCCTCGCGGTCAAACACATCGATAAACAACCGCCCGATGGTCTTGCGCTTGAGTTCCGGATCCGAAATTCCCGCAAGCTCGTTGAGAAAAATCTCTTCAGCATCAACATGAACCAGCGGAATATTATAGTGGTCTTTGAACAGCGAAACCACGGTCTTGGCCTCGTCCTGTCTGAGCAATCCATGATCGACAAACACACAGGTCAGTTGGTCGCCAATCGCCTCATGGATCAAAACAGCCGCCACCGCCGAGTCGACACCGCCCGACAAACCGCAGATCACCCGCCCCGTCCCGACCTGCGCCCTGATCCGCTCAATCGCCTCCTGCCGGAACGCCTTCATCGTCCAGTCCGCCTTGCACCCGGCAATTTCCCGCACAAAATTCCGGATCAGCTTCGCCCCATCCGGCGTATGCACCACCTCCAGATGAAACTGGACGGCGTAAAACCGGCGGCTCTCATCCGCCATCGCCGCAACAGGCGCATTCTCGGACGTCGCCACCACGCTAAAACCGTCAGGAAGGGCCGTCACACGGTCGCCATGGCTCATCCACACCGGATAGCGCCCTCCGCGCCTCCAGACCCCGTCAAACAGCCTGCAATCGCCTGTCACCTCGATATCAGCCCGCCCGAATTCGCGGTGGTGCCCGCCTTCAACCGTTCCGCCAAGCTGCTTGGCCATCGTCTGCTCGCCATAGCAAATGCCCAGAACCGGAATTCCCGCCTGAAAAATCGCCTCGGGCGCAAAGGGCGCATTCACATCAAGCACCGATGCCGGCCCGCCCGAAAGGATCACCGCTTTCGGCTTCATGTCAGTAAAAGCACGATCCGCGGACTGAAATGGCACTATTTCGCAGTAAACGCCCTCTTCCCGAACCCGCCGGGCGATGAGTTGCGTCACCTGACTGCCAAAATCGACAATCAGTACCTTATCGTGCCCCTCTGTCATTCCTGAAGTCTCGCTCTGCTGGCTTTTGAACACTCAACACGGTTTTTAGGCCGTCTTGCGGATCATGCAAATGAAAAAGCCGTCAGTATCCGTTCGAAGCGGCGTTAATAACAGCCCATTTCCCCGCGACGACACAAATCCCGAAAGCACTTCCAAACTTGCCTCCCGTGCAGCCAATTCAGGCGAAATCACCTCAAAGCCGGGGTTTCGGCCTAAAAACGCCTCGACACTGCCGTCATTTTCCCGCGGAATGAGCGAACAGGTGATATAGGCGATCTTTCCGCCCGTTTTCACAAGACGCGCCGCCCGATCAAGCACTTTCGCCTGATCCGCGATCCTGTCATCGAGACTATTCGGCCTCACCCGCCATTTCGCATCAGGATTCCGCCGCCACGTGCCCGTTCCCGTGCACGGCGCATCCACGATCACAAGATCAACCCGACCCAGCAAATCCTCTAGCGGCTCGTCGTCCTTACCCTTTGGAGACCGCACCTGAACATTTCGTGCACCCGCTCGTGTCAAGCGGTCAAAAATCGGTGCCAGACGCCTTTTGTCGCTATCGGTTGCAAAAATCTGCCCCCGATTGCCCATAATCGCCGCAAGTGCGAGCGTCTTGCCACCACCGCCCGCGCACAGATCAACCACCTGCATTCCCGGATCCGGCGCCGCAATCTGTACCGCGAGTTGCGAACCCTCATCCTGAATCTCGATCATTCCCTTCTGGAATGCCGGTTCCGACTGCACAGACGGCGCACGACCGTCCTCTTTCGGCGGAATTCGTAACCCGACAGGAGAAAACTGCGTCGCAACAGCGCCCATATAGGCAAGTTCCGTCGCAACACTCTCAACATCCGATTTCAACAAATTGACCCGAATATCCACCGGAGCCTTCTTCGCCATCGCCTGAAGCTCGTCAATCTGCCGGTCGCCAAACGCCTCTGCGAAATCCGCATCAAGCCATTCCGGGTAATCACCCGCAATAAAAGTCGGCGCTTCGGCTAACGACGCCTTTTCGAGTGCCGCGCGCTCGTTTTCTGTCAAGGCACCCGCAGCAAACTGGCCTTCCCCGCACAATGCCGCAATCGCATCCACGCTCATCCCGCGTGTCAAATGCAGCGTTCCGAGCAAAATCGCACGCGGCGTCTCAGCCCCCATAATCCACGCCGCCGAGGATTTTTTCCTTAAACTGTCGTAAACAAGCGCCGAAACAGCCGCACGATCACCAGAACCGGCAAATCGACGTGCCAACCCCCAATCCTTCAGCGCATCATTGGCAGGACGGCGGCGTTCCGTCAGATCAGAAAACACTTCAATGGCCGCAGAGAGCCTTGCAGAGGGAGTCATTTTGTCACTTTCAGCGGATTTTTGCGGGCACTGTTACGTTTCGACCATTCCAAACGCTGCCTATTGCCACATTACGTTGGATAATTCGGACTTTCACGGGTAATCGTTACATCATGCGCATGGCTCTCGCGTAAACCAGACGAAGTAATACGCACAAATTCGGCCTTTTCCCTGAATTCCGGCAATGTTGCCGCGCCCACATAGCCCATTGCAGCGCGAAGCCCGCCTGCAAGTTGATGCAGAACCGCGCCAACCGGGCCTTTGTAAGGCACCTGCCCCTCAATGCCTTCGGGCACCAATTTCAACGAATCCTTGATATCCTGCTGGAAATAGCGATCCGCCGACCCGCGTGCCATCGCTCCAACGGATCCCATGCCGCGATATGCCTTGTAAGAGCGCCCTTGATACAGGAACACTTCGCCGGGGCTTTCGTCCGTACCCGCCAAAAGCGAGCCTATCATCGCTGTTTCAGCGCCTGCCGCCAGTGCCTTCGCAAGATCGCCCGAAAACTTGATGCCGCCATCGGCAATCACAGGTACATCAGCCTTCTGGGCTGCCGAATAGGCATCCATCACGGCCGTTAACTGCGGAACACCAACTCCGGCCACAATTCTTGTCGTACAAATCGACCCTGGTCCGATGCCGATCTTGACCGCATCAGCGCCTGCATCGATCAAGGCCTTTGTTCCATCGGCCGTCGCGACATTGCCGGCAACAATCTGAACCGCATTGGAGAGCTTCTTGATCCGCGTTACGCTTTCGAGCACGCGTTGGGAGTGCCCATGCGCCGTATCAACGACCACAACATCACATCCCGCTGCAATCAACGCCTCCGCACGCTCATAACCGCTATCACCAACAGTCGTCGCCGCAGCAACAAGCAAGCGCCCTTGCGCGTCCGTTGACGCATCCGGATGGGTCACCTTCTTTTCCATGTCCTTCACGGTGATCAAACCGATACAGCGATAAGCCTCATCGACAACAATCAGCTTTTCAATCCGGTACTGATGCAGCAGCAGTTTCGCTTCTTCCTGCCCGACACCCTCGCGCACCGTGATCAGTCGCTCTTTCGTCATCAATTCAGAAACTTTTTGGTCAGGATTATTGGCAAAACGAACGTCCCTGTTCGTCAAAATGCCTACTAGCTTGCCAGCTTGATCCCCCATTGCGCGCTCGACAACCGGAACTCCTGAAATTCGGTTACGCTTCATCAAATCCAGAGCATCGGCAAGCGTTTCATCAGGGTGAATTGTCAACGGATTGACGACCATTCCGCTCTCGAACTTCTTGACCGTCTTGACTTCCGTAGCCTGCTCAAGAACGGTCAAATTCCGGTGAATCACGCCGATACCGCCCGCCTGCGCCATGGCAATCGCAAGTCGGCCTTCGGTAACCGTATCCATTGCGGATGAAATAATCGGCAATTTGAGAGAAATTGAGCGCGTTAGACGTGTCTCAAGCACCACCTCACCCGGCACAACCAACGAATGGCCGGGAAGCAAAAGCACATCATCAAAGGTCAGTGCTTCGCGGATTGATTGAGATTTCACGGATGCCAACTCCTGTTTGATCGAAAAAGACAGACTGCATGACATGAGCCTGTGAGTTGACATGGGTCAGTATCATGCACGGTATGAATCGGAAAGCGAAACAGTGCTTTTGAGCAGGATAATTTTACGATTTAGATCCGTGTCGTAGCCGAGCCCGAACTAGGAATCGTCGCCCTCGCGAACTTTGCCCCGAAAACCTGTCGCAACAACATAAAGCTCGGCAGAATCGGCCCGACTTGCCTTTGGTTTGAAGTGTTTGACTGACGAAAAACTCATTTTTAGGTCCGCAAGCAAAGTTCCCTCGGTGCCGCCTTGAAGTACTTTCGCAACAAAAGACCCACCCTTATCGAGTACATCGAGTGAAAATTCTGCTGCCAATTCGGCAATTCCCATAATTTTCAGATGATCCGTCTTCTTGTGGCCTGTCGCATTGGCCGCCATATCGGACAAAACAACATCAGCACCACCGCCAAGCATTTTTTTGACGAGGTCAGGCGCTTCAGGATCGAGAAAATCCACAATAGCGAATTCAACGCCGGAAATTGGGTCTATCGGAAGCAGATCAATTGCAACGACACATCCCTTTCCGTGATCCGAACCCACAGCTCGTGAAGCGATTTGGCTCCAACCACCAGGTGCCGCTCCTAAATCCACCACCCTTCCACCCGGCTTGAATATCCCGAATTTCTTATTGATCTCCTGGATTTTGAACGCCGCTCGCGAGCGAAAACCCTCTCTTTTTGCCAAAGCGACAAAAGGATCGTTCAATTGCCGTTCAAGCCAACGAGTTTGGGATAGGGTTCTGTTCCGCCCGGTTTTTACCCGTTGCTTCAGAGAACGTCCGCCCTCGCGTCCGGATCCGGCATTCGTGGTCATGCGACAGCCGATCGCAATCGATTGTCTAGCTTGTCTTCAGCAATCATTTGCATCAAAATCCCTTCACGAAGACCTCGATCCGCTATCCGGATACGATCCGCAGGGAACAAACTTCTAATTCCTTCAAAAATTGCGCAGCCGGCCAAAACAAGATCTGCTCGATCTTGACCAATACACGGACTAGCAACCAATTCCGAGTAATTCATCGCTAAAAGTCGATTGAGAACACGGTCAATCTCGGCGCGTTCCATCCAAATCCCGTCGACTGAACGGCGATCATATCGCGGAAGGTTCAAATGAACTCCAGCAAGCGTTGTAACCGTACCGGATGTACCCAAAAGATGAAACTTTTTTGCGTGAGTTCCGGAATTCAGAGAAACTGCAAAGGGCTTCAACAGTTCTTGCACATGTTTCACAATTTCGTCGAAGGCTTCCCTCGTGAGGCTTCTTCCCCCAAAGCGCTCTGCCATATTGACGACGCCTACTGGCATCGAGACCCAATCACGAACACTATGCGAGCCTGCCGATGGCTTGGATGCTGTCTTGTCGAGATAAACCACCTCGGATGATCCGCCTCCGATATCAAAAAGGATCACCCCTTCGGCTTCCGGGTCAGCAAGCGCAACGCACCCCGCAGCGGCGAGATGCGCCTCGGTACCACGATCAATCACTTCAAGAATAAGCCCCAACTCATCGTGAACGCGCTCAATGAAGACGCCCCCATTACACGCAATGCGACACGCTTCCGTTGCTATAAGTCTAGAACGAGACACGCCCCTATTTAGCATTTTTGCTTTGCACACCCTGAGCGCATCAAGCGTTCGATGAATAGCTTGCTCTGAAAGTGTTCCAGAAGACGAGACCCCTTCACCCAATCGCACAATCCGCGAGAATGCATCCAAAATTTTGAACCCGTTCTCGCTCGACCGTGCCACCAAAAGTCTGCAATTATTCGTTCCGAGATCGAGCGCGGCGTAAATCGTTTGATCAGATTCATGGGTGGCAACCGAATTTTGCAACAATGATGCCCCAAATTTAAAATTTCTGATGAGCAAGAGAGCAGTTTAACTCTATGACCATCACCTACCATACATTTTGAATTTTTGAAGAACAATCATTGTTGGCAGGATAGCACCGGATCAATCGGCACTTCGAGAACCTAGCATAAATTGTACCGATGATGCCCGCCTAAACAAGAAACCTAAACTAACCACTAAGGCTGAACATCTTGATGATTGAGATCAAGAAAACATTGCCTGATGATTTGCATCAGATAATTCGGCACGAATGGCTTCTTAATTACAGCAGCAAACCCACCTGCGATTGCATCTTGCACATTTGAGCGCGTCGAATCATCAATTAATAGAATAAATTTTGGTAATTGTCTCTCGAAAGTCGGTAAAACCGACAATGTTCTAAGAAGCTCAACGCCGTTAACAAAAGGAAGTTTATCGTCAATGATCACAATATCCGGAACACTCGATGTGCAGGATTCGATCAATGTGGCGCCGTTATCGTAAAACTCGACACGACCGCTCTTGCCGTCATTGAAAAGATCGGCAATCACCCGACGATGGAACGGGGTCGGATCGGCAACAGCAATGTGAGCACTCGATAATCCGCGCAACTGATGGAAATCTCTTGTAACGACCAATTATTTCAAAACTATCGTAGTTGAGTTTCTAACCGTTAAAATAAGCCCGTCGATTTTTAATCAATCAAAAACTCTAAAAATTCATACCGAGCCAGCTTTTCTTTTGATTACGCCGTCCAATCTGTCCAAATAGAGATAAATTACGGGAGTAATGTAGAGAGTCAGCAGTTGCGAGATCAAAAGCCCACCAACAATTGTCACTCCGAGTGGCTTCATGAATTCAGAACCTGCGCCAGCCCCTAACGCAATTGGGAGTGCTCCGAGAAGCGCTGCAAGCGTCGTCATCATTATCGGTCTGAACCTGACTATGGCTGCTTCACGAATAGCAGATAAGGCATCTGCCCCCTCACGGCGGCGATCAATAGCAAAATCGATCATCATGATGGCGTTCTTTTTTACCAATCCGAGCAACAGAAGAATGCCGATCACCGCGATAACTGATAGTTCCATCGACATGAAATTGAGAGCCAGCAAAGCGCCAATTCCCGCCGACGGCAGTCCAGATAAGATTGTTATGGGATGGATGAAACTTTCATAAAGAACGCCCAAAATAAGATAAATCACGAGCAAAGCCAAAAAGATCAGTGTTCCCTGTCCCTTTAAAGACTCTTGAAAAATCTGAGCAGCTCCTGAAAAATTCGAGCTAATCCGTGAACCAATATCAGCTTCACGCTCGATGGACCGGATTGCATCAATTGCAGCGCCGAGTGCTACGCCCGGTGAAAGATTGAATGAAATGGTAACCGAGGGCAACTGAGACTGCCGGGAGACCGACAAAGGCCCGACCGTTTTCGAAATTGTTGCGAAAGAGCCAATAGGGACGCTTCTTCCTTCGCTATTGCGAAGCATCAATCCGCTGACTGCATTCGGATCGGACTGAAAAACACGATCGCTCTCCAAAATCACCGCATAATCGTTTGTATCCGTATAAATCGTTGAAATTTGCCTAGAGCCAAACAAATCGAAAAGAGTACGCCGAATTTGGTCGTTGTTTATACCGAAATTTGCTGCTTTCCCGCGATCCACGTCGACCATCAGCATGGGATTTGACATTTGGGCATCGCTACTAACATCGCGTAGCTCTTTCAATGTCTTCATCTTTTTTAAAATCTTCGCGGAACTGTCAAAGAGTTCTTTTAAATCAGGAGACTGAAGGGAATATTGGTACTGCGAACGACTTTGACGTCCACCGCTCAAATTGACATTTTGAACAGACTGAAAAATTGACGAGACACCTACGACTTCCGACGTAGCCTTGCGAAGTCTTGAAATGACGGCAAAAACATCATCTCGTTCACTGCGATCTTTTAACTGAACAAATCCAAAGCCTTGATTTGACGATCCGAACCCAACGCTTGAGGTCATATATGCAACAGCAGGATCACTCAATACGATCTCATTAATCGACTGTTGCTGAACACTCATTGCTTCAAAAGAGATATCGAGTGGGCCCTCCGTTGAAAGCCGAACCAAGCCCGTATCTTCCTGAGGAAAGAAACCCTTTGGACTATCGATGTACAATTTGACACTAAAACCAATCGACGCGACGGTTAGGAGAAGTACAAAAATTTTCTTTTCAAGAGCAAAATCGAGAGACTTTCGGTAGCCTGACCTGAAACCATCGAAAAATTCATTTATTTTTGCAACGTGACCGGTGTCGGATGTCAATGACGACTTAGCAGAGCTTTTAAGAATTAGACTGCACATCATCGGCGTTAACGTCAATGAGACAAGGCCCGAGATCAAAATGGCAACCGAGATAACCATGGCAAATTCCGAAAATACCTTGCCGACCACGCCTCCCATGAAAAACACCGGAATAAATACAGCGATAAGAGAGAACGTGATCGAAACAATCGTAAATCCTATTTCCTTGGACCCCTTCAGCGCCGAATCTAGTCGATTCGTTCCATTTTCCTGATGGCGCGTGATATTCTCGAGCATGACAATCGCATCATCGACAACAAAGCCGACTGCCAAAGTCAGCGCGAGCATGGATATGATATTTAACGAAGACCCCAGCCAAACCATGACGGCGAAGGTTCCGATAAGTGAAATCGGTATAGCAAGGGCCGGGATCAGCGTCGCTCTGAACGATTTCAAAAATAGAAAGATGACGATCACGACGAGAATGATCGAAATAAGTAAGGTGAACTGGAGTTCCGATATCGAATTACGAATGGGCAATGATCGATCGCTTAACGCCTCTAACTTCATCGAGCTCGGTAATTGCTCTCTGAAACCATCAAGTTTTCCTTTGATCGTATCAACCACAGCAACTGTGTTGGCATCGGACTGCCGATAAATAGCCAAAAGAATTGAACGGTCACGATTTAACCACGACGCGACCTGATCATTCTCAACCGATTCATAAACAGTGGCGACATCCCCTAGGCGAATTGTATTATTGTTCTGTGTCCGCATCGTGAGCGACGCATAATCTTGTGCGGCCAGCATCTGATTGTTTGATGAAATCGTCAGTCTTTGCGTCTCACCCCGCAAAACCCCGGTTGCCTGATTGGAATTCGCGGCAGAAACAGTCTCTCGAATGTTTTCGAATGAAATACCTCTGGCGATAACCGCGTCAGGTCTGGCGAGTATACGAATGGCAAACTTCTGAGCCCCAAATATTTGAACTTGAGCCACTCCAGCGATTTGGGATATTCTCTGTTGAACAACAGTCTCAGCAAATTCGGTGATCTTTGAAAGTGACAAATTCGAACCGGTCAAAGCAAGAAATAAGATCGGCTGATCCGATGGGTTCACTTTTCTAAAACTTGGCGGACTGGATATCTCCTCAGGTAGTCTCCTCAATGCTGAACTAATTCCAGCCTGAACATCCAGAGCGGCTTCATCAATATTGTGATCAAGATCAAACTGAAGTGTTATGGATGTAGAGCCTTGGCCTGACACAGAAGTCATCGACGAAACGCCCGAAATTGAAGAAAACTGCCGCTCAAGTATCGCCGCAACTGAAGACGACATGACTTCGGGACTAGCGCCCGGAAGATTGGCTGACACGTTGATTGTAGGAAAGTCGACGCTCGGCAAAGCAGCAATCGGGAGTTTAAAAAATGAAAATACGCCCAAAATACTCAGTGCGAAAAC
>Ga0209033_1002215_pt1 | contig 10816 bp, 9 predicted proteins | sample LauGreFa1BDMLBDN_2_FD_188218 | JGI IMG/M metagenome (GOLD analysis project Ga0209033, IMG submission 188218) | Freshwater lake microbial communities from Lake Michigan, USA - Fa13.BD.MLB.DN (SPAdes) (version 2) | ecosystem: Environmental > Aquatic > Freshwater > Lake | place: Lake Michigan, USA...
TCATCGACTGGGGCCCGTTCTTCCAAACTTGGGACTTGGCTGGCCCCTTCCCCGCCATTTTGAAAGACGAGGTGGTGGGTACAGAAGCCCAGCGTGTGTTCAGCGACGGCAAGCGCATGTTGAAGCGATTGATTGAAGGCCGTTGGTTGCAAGCGCATGCGGTGGTGGGTTTGTACCCGGCCAACAGCGTGGGCGACGACATCGTGCTGTGGACCGACGAGGGCCGCACACAGCGTGCCCTCATCTGGCACGGCCTGCGCCAACAAACCGAAAAACCATTGCGCGAGGGCGAGCACAACCCCAACCGTTGTCTCTCCGACTTTGTTGCACCCGTGGGCCAAGGCGCAGACCATGTCGGCCTGTTCGCGGTCACCGCCGGTGTGGGTGTGGACGCCAAAGAAAAATACTTCATGGACGACCACGACGACTACAGCGCCATCATGCTCAAGGCCTTGGCCGACCGCTTGGCCGAGGCCTTTGCCGAATGCATGCATGCGCGGGTGCGCCGCGACCTGTGGGGCTACGCTGCCGCAGAAACTTTGAGCAACGAAGAGCTGATCAAAGAAAAATACCAAGGCATTCGCCCCGCACCCGGCTACCCAGCTTGCCCCGACCACAGCGTGAAACGCGCCATGTTCGAGCTGCTGCAATGCCAAGACATTGGCATGGGCCTGACCGACAGCATGGCCATGACGCCAGCCGCCAGTGTGAGCGGTTTTTACCTCGCCCACCCCGAGGCCAAGTACTTCAACGTGGGCCGCATTGGTGACGACCAGGTGCACGATTTGGCCCAGCGTCAAGGTGTGGCGGAGAAAGATTTGCAGCGCTTGCTGGCACCCAACTTATAAGCTCAACCAGTGTCACTGGCCCATGGGGACCCAGTGACCGGCGCTCAGGTCAGCTCCGGCATGGGCCAGTTGAGCAACTCGGCCAATCGGCACACCACCCAACGGGCCTCGGCAGCATCCACCCCGCTGCCAGCGGATAACAGGCCTGCCATACATTGAGACAACACCTCGTCGGTGTGACCGCCTTGTTTGAATTGTTGCGACTGGGCGTGGTCGGTCAGCAAGTTGGCCAGGTCTTCGCAGGTGTCATAGCGCTGGGCCACATGGAAAAAACTGGCGCTGGGCTTGGATTGCCCTGGTTTGACAAAAAGTGCGATGAATGAAGTTGGAATTTCCAGTTGCGGATCGTCAGACATGGGCCATCTTAGCCATGCGCGCTGAAGCAGGGGTGACCGTGAGCCCCATCCGCACCCAAAATGACGCCCCCCAAAGCCAAAAGCCCGCTTGCGCGGGCGTTTGGTGTTGAGGTGAAGATTACTTCTTGGCTTCTTCTTTTTTCACACTGGCTTTTTCTTTTGCTGGTGCAATTTTGGCCTCTGCCTTGACCTCGGCTTTGGCTGCTGCCTTGGGGGGCGATTTGTCGCCTGTTGCTGGGGCCAGGTTGGGGGTGCTGGCAAACGATGCGCTGGCAAAGGCAGACAACAGGATGGTGGTGAAGAGTTTGTTCATGGAGAGCTCCTTGGTTGAGGTTTGAATCACTCCGAAGACTGGAGTGATCATTCAACGACCCCTGATGACGCCCTGTTGACTCAAATAAAAAATTATTCGTGTCAACCAAAGCGCCTGCAAAGCATTGATGCGCTCGGTTTCAAACGCGTTGGGGCGCGGCCACTTTTTGTGCTTGCCACATGCACGCCACCGCCACCACGCCGAATGCACACATGCACAGCAAACCCCACTTGTAGCCCGATTGGCTCGACCACAACAAGCCCATCAACCATGGGGCCAAGGCGCGCGCCACGGCGCTGGGAAAGCCGAGCAAACCATTCAAGCTGCCGGTGTGCAAGCGGCTGACGTACTCGGTCATGGCGGTGGCACGCACGATGGTGAGCAAACCGTTGCCGACACCAAACAGCAGCACAAAGAGCAAAGACCAGCCCACTTGCCCATAGCCCCACAACAACACCGCAAACCCCAAGGGGATGAGGGCGGGCAGCCACAGGTTGCCTGCGTTGACGGGCAAGTGGCGCTCGGCGCTGTACAGGCCCAAGCGCCCCACCACTTGCAACACACCGATGCTGGCGGGCATGGCGATGGCCCAGGCCTCGCTCATGCCGGCTTCGCGCAACAGGCTCACCAAGTGCGGTGGCAGCGCAGCCGTGGTGCCCATCATCAACACCACAAAAACACTGAGCCACCAAAACGCCGGTTGCTTCAAATGCACGGACCAAGCGTGGTCTTCATCGCGCGCAGAGCGGTTGATAAGCGCGGAGGCGGATGTGGACGCGGGCAAGGGCAAGGGCAAGGGCAAGGGCAAGGGCAAGGGTGAGGGTGAGGGTGAGGGTGAGCCGTGCAGTTGCGCGGCCACCGTGGTAACCCCCGTGTTGGGGCCATGGGAGGTGCCGTGGCCCGCTGGGCGCAGCCACCAAGCGTGCAAAGGCGCGCACACCAAGGCGTTGAGGGCGGCCAGCACCCACAGCGCGTCGCGCCAGCCCCAGTGTTCGACCAAGGCGGCGGTGAGGGGGATGAACACCGTGCTGGCCAGCCCACCCAAAAATGTCATGGTGATGATGGCGCGCCGGTAGGCGCTGCCATAGCGTTGGGTCAGCACCGTGAAGGCCGGTGCGTACAAGGTGGCAGCCCAGGCCAGACCCATGCACGACCACACCGCATAAAACCCGCCCACACTGTCGACCCAGCGGTGGGCCACAAAGCACAGGGCCACGGCCAACGAGCCCCCGGTCATGACGCGCCGGGCGTGCCCTTGATCGACCCACCGCCCCACCGCAAAGGCCATCACCCCCTCGCCCAACAAGGCCAGGCTGAAGGCCAGCGATGACTGTGCGCGGTCCATGCCCAGCTCGACCTCCATCGGCCCCATGAGCAGCGCAAACCCGTAAAAGCCACTGCCCCAGGTGATCAACTGCGCCAGCGACAACCACCACACCAGGGCGTGGGAGGGCGTGGCGGGGCTGGGGCGCGGCATCGGTCCATTATCCGCAGGCACTCACCAGGTGGATCGGTATTGCAGCGCCTCGGCCATGTCTTCGGCTTCGATGCCCAAGTGGCCGTGCAAGTCGGCCACGGTGCGGGCCACGCGCAGGCAGCGGTGGGTGCCCCGGCCCGACCAGCCCAATCGCTGCGCCGCACGCTCAAGCAATTGCTGCGCGGCGGGTTGGCGCTCCAGGCGGTCCAAGGCCTGGCCTTGCAACAAGTGGTTGGTGTGGCCCTGGCGTGCCAGGGCCCGTTCGCGCGCTGCCCAGCAAACCTGGCGCAAGGTTTCGCTGTTCTCAGACGGTGGCGTGTTCAGCAAAGCCTGTGGGTTCAGGCTGGGCACTTCCACATGCAGGTCGATGCGGTCCAACAATGGCCCTGACAACTTGCCTTGGTAGCGCGCCACTTGGTCGGCTGTGCAGCGGCAGACTTTGAGCGTGGAGCCCAGGTGCCCGCAAGGGCAAGGGTTCATGGCGGCGATGAGCTGAAAGCGCGCCGGAAACTCGGCTTGCTGCGCCGCCCGCGATATGGTGATGCGCCCACTTTCCAGCGGCTCGCGCAAGGCCTCCAAAGCGCTGCGTGAAAACTCGGGCAACTCGTCCAAAAACAACACGCCATGGTGGGCCAGCGATATTTCACCGGGGCGCGGCGGTGAGCCGCCACCGACCAAAGCCACCGAGGTGGCCGTGTGGTGCGGGCTTCGCACGGGTCGGCGCCCCCAGTCTTGGGGCGAGAACCGCCCCACCAGGCTGGCCACGGCGGCGCTTTCCAGGCATTGGGTCAAATCCATGGCCGGCAGCAAGCTGGCAAAGCGCTGCGCCAGCATCGATTTGCCACTGCCCGGCGGGCCCACCATCAACACGCTGTGGCCGCCAGCCGCCGCGATTTGCAAAGCGCGCTTGGCCCCGGCTTGGCCTTTGACCTCGGCCATGTCCACCCCCCACGAATGAGGGCTGGGCAAAGCGGCGTAGAGCAAGGGCCAATCCACGCGCCCATCCTGGTCTGCGTCTGGTGCAAAGGCCGCCACCACATCGCTCAGGTGCTGGGCGCCGTGCACTTTGATGTGCGGCACCCATGCGGCTTCGCGCGCGCTCTCCATCGGAAGCACCAGTCGCATGGGCGAAGTTTGAGCGGCCAAAGCCAGCCCCATGGCCAAAGCGCCGCGCACCGGGCGCAGCTCACCCGACAAAGACAACTCACCCGCAAACTCGTGCCCGGCCATGGCGGCGGCATCCACCACCCCACTCGCGGCCAAGATGCCCATGGCGATGGGCAGGTCAAACCGCCCAGAATCCTTGGGCAAATCGGCCGGCGCCAGGTTGACGGTGATGCGTTTGTTGCTCGGAAACGACAGTCCGGCGTTTTGTATGGCGCAGCGCACCCGCTCGCGCGCCTCCTTCACTTCGGTGTCGGCCAGGCCCACCAAGGTGAAGCTGGGAAGCCCGTTGGCCAAGTGAACTTCCACCGTGACGGCTGGGGCTTGCAGGCCCACCAAACAGCGGCTGTTGACACTGGCCAAGCCCATCAAGCCCCCTTAATTTTTAAAAATGTAAGTTTTGACAATTTGGCGAAAGCCATGAAGAATCATGGTTTTCCCTGACTTCTGTGGCTGTGTCGCTGCGAACAGCGCCGATCACCCCCATCGTGGCCCAGGAAATCGATTCTTTCATCCTCAATAACCCTGCTTTGGAGCCCAAAATGAGTAAAAAAACATTGACCTTGGCCGCAATGACCTTGGTGTCTGGCGCTGTGTTCGCACAAGCCGCACCAGCCACCACCCTGACCTACAACGTTGGTGTGGTCACAGACTACCGCTACCGTGGCATCACCCAAAGCCGCAACGAAGCCGCTGTGCAAGGTGGTGTGGACTACGCCCACAAGAGCGGCTTTTACGTCGGCGCTTGGGCCTCCACCATCAAGTGGATTGCGGATTACTCTTACAGCGGTGGAGCAAAAACTGGCACTGACATTTCGGGCAACATGGAGTTGGACGTTTACGGCGGCTACAAATTTGATTTGGCCAAAGACGTGACCATGGACGTGGGCTTCTTGCGCTACCAATACGTGGGCAACACGTTGGAAAAGACCGGCGGTACCGCGCGTTCTAACTATGGCGATGCCAACACCAACGAGGTGTACACCGCCATCACCATGGGCCCCATCACTGCCAAGTACTCCTACAGCTTGGGTGACTTGTTTGGCTACATTGATTCCAAAGGCAGCGGCTACTTTGATTTGTCGGCCAACTTTGAAGTCATCCCCACTTGGACGGTCACGCCCCATTTTGGTCGCCAAACGGTGACCGCAGCCCGCTACAACGCTTCTTACAACGACATGGCTTTGACAGTCACCAAAGACCTGGGCAAAGGCTTGAGCGCTTCATTGGGCTATTACGGCACCTCCGCCGAAATCAGCAACTACAGCAGCACCTTTGACGCCAAATTCTTGGGCGAACGCGGTGCCGTTTTGGGCGTGAAGTACAACTTCTGACCCCCTGCCAGGCTGTAACGGCCTGACCCAAACCCCGCCGGTGCTATGCCCGGCGGGGTTTTTTCTTGGCCCCCCAAAAGCGCTACCCCCCAACTTGAGCGGCCCATCAAGGCGCTTGTGACCCGTCACGCCGTTGTCATAGCGCGCATCAATTTGGGGATTCATTTGGCAGATAACCCAAAAGAGCAATCATGCGCACCAAAATAATGCGGCCACTGATATAGATATGAAATGCATGTGGCTTTGTTGGGGTCAATCCAAAGCGAAACCGCACCAAGTTGGAGAAAAAGGCGGGTGGCACAAAGTCTGCTAACAAGGGTTACACCTTACTTTGGAGAAACCCATGAAAAAGACCGCTTTGTCCCTGATCACTTTGGCTTTGGCCAGCAGCGCCGCCATGGCCCAAACCGCCGCTCCTGCAGCGCCCGCCAGCACGCTCAGTTTTAATGTGGGCGTGGTCACCGACTACCGCTACCGGGGTATTTCTCAATCCAGCCGCAACCCGGCGGTGCAAATCGGCGCCGACTATGCGCACAAGAGCGGCTTCTACATTGGCGCATGGCACTCCACCATCCAGTGGATCACCGACAACAGCTCGTATGCAACACCCACCACCGTCAAAGGCGCGGGTGAGCTGGATATTTATGGTGGTTACAAAGGCGAGATCGTCAAGGGCTTGGGCTACGACGTGGGCATGTTGCGCTACGAATACCTGGGCAACACCTTGGAAGACACCGGCGGCACCAAGTATGGCGTGTACGACAACGCCAACACCACCGAGGTCTATGGTGCTTTGAGCTACGGTATGTTCACCGCCAAATACTCCTTTTCGACCACCCCCTTGTTTGGCAACTTGCGCTCCAGTGGCAGCGGCTACTTGGACTTGAGCGCCACGGTTGATCTGGGCAATGGCTTGTCCGTGGTGCCGCACTTTGGCGCGCAGTCGGTGGTCAATGTGCCTGTTGCCGCTTACAACGATTACAGCGTCACTTTGAACAAAGACTTTGGCAATGGCATGGTGGCTTCGTTGGCCTATGTCACCACCAACGCCAACCAAACCAACTACGCCCGCCCCATCGACAACAAGTTTTTGGGTGAGTCGGCCGGCGTGATCGGCATCAAGTACACGTTCTAAAGAACCTCCAACACGACTGGACATCCCATGAAAATCATCACCGCCATCATCAAACCGTTCAAGCTTGACGAGGTCCGCGAGGCCTTGTCGGCCATCGGTGTGCAAGGCATCACCGTGACCGAGGTCAAGGGCTTTGGTCGCCAAAAAGGCCACACCGAGCTGTACCGCGGCGCCGAATACGTGGTTGACTTTTTGCCCAAAGTCAAGATTGAAGCCGCTGTGTCCACCGAGTTGGTGGAGCGCGCCATCGAAGCCATCGAGGGCGCTGCCCGCACCGGCAAGATCGGCGACGGCAAGATCTTTGTGTACGACCTGGAGCAGGTGGTGCGCATCCGTACCGGTGAAACCGGTAAAGAGGCGCTTTGAGCCGCAGCACCCCTGAACCCACTGAAAGCCAACATCATGAAAAACTTCTTTGCCTCCCTTTTGCTGGGCTTGAGCCTGTTGACGGTGACGTCAGCGGCCTTGGCCCAAGCCCCTGCCCCGGCAGCCCCGGCCGCCGCAGAAGCCGCCGCACCCGCTGCGGCTCCGGCCGCTGAAGCCGCTGCCCCTGCAGCTGCACCTGTGCCCAACAAAGGCGACACGGCCTGGATGACCGTGGCCACCTTGTTGGTCATCCTCATGACCATCCCTGGCCTGGCGCTGTTCTACGGCGGCTTGGTGCGCAGCAAAAACATGCTGTCCGTGCTGATGCAGGTGTTTGTCGTCACCTCCATGATTTACGTCTTGTGGGTGCTCTACGGCTACACCGTTGCATTCACTGGCGGCAACCCGTTCATTGGCGGGCTGGACAAGTTGTTCCTCAAAGGCATCACACCTGACTCGGTGGCCGCCACCTTCAGCAAAGGCGTGGTCATCCCTGAGCTGTCGTTTGTCGCCTTCCAAGCCACCTTTGCCGCCATCACCTGCTGCTTGATCGTGGGCTCGTTTGCCGAGCGCATCAAGTTCTCTGCGGTGCTGCTGTTTTGCGCCATTTGGTTCACCTTCAGCTACCTGCCCATCGCCCACATGGTGTGGTACTGGGACGGCCCCGACGCCATCACCGACGCGAAAACCCTCGAGACCGTGACCGCTACCGCTGGCTGGTTGTGGGCCAAGGGCGCGCTCGACTTCGCTGGTGGCACCGTGGTGCACATCAATGCCGGTGTGGCTGGCCTGGTGGGTGCGTATGTGATTGGCAAGCGCGTGGGTTACGGCAAAGAAGCCATGGCCCCGCACAGCCTGACCTTGACCATGGTGGGCGCTGCCCTGCTGTGGGTGGGTTGGTTTGGTTTCAACGCCGGCTCCAACCTGGAAGCCAATGGCGTGACCGCCCTGGCCTTCATCAACACCTTGGTGGCCACCGCCGCCGCCACCCTGAGCTGGATCGCGGGTGAAGCCCTGGCCAAAGGCAAGGCATCCATGTTGGGCGCGGCCTCTGGCGCCGTGGCCGGCTTGGTGGCTGTGACCCCTGCTTGCGGTTTTGTCGGCCCCATGGGTGCCATCATCATCGGCTTGATCGCGGGCTTGGTGTGTTTGTGGGGCGTGAGCGGCTTGAAGCGCATGCTCGGCGCCGACGACTCGCTGGACGTGTTTGGCGTGCACGGCGTGGGCGGCATTGTGGGCGCCTTGCTCACCGGCGTGTTCGCTGCCCCCTCGCTGGGCGGCACCGGCATCTTTGACTACGTGGCCAACGCCGCATCGCCCGACTACTCCATCGGCGGCCAGGTGTGGGTTCAGTTCCAAGCCGTGGCCACCACCATCGTCTGGTCGGCTGTGGTCTCCTACATCGCCTACAAATTGGTTGACTTGGTCATCGGCCTGCGCGTCAGCGAAGAAGACGAGCGCGAAGGCCTGGACATCAGCGCCCACGGCGAGAGCGCCTACAACCGCTGATCCATTTCAGAAGAGTTAAGCCTTAGTTGGACCCGCCGCGCGCAAGCCCGGCGGGTTTTTATCAAGCGCGCCTTTCCAGCAAGCCATGCCTGGGCACTCCTCAAGCGCAGGCCCCAGGCACCCGTTGCCTGGGCTTTTTGCACAGCTGCTTTGTGGGGCTTGATGGCATGGGCACCCAGCCAGTTTGCACCCTGGCGCGGGCGCATCCAAACCCAGTGACAATGCACGCACTTTGACCCAGGAGACGGCATGACGCTGCGTTTGAGCCACCAAGACATGGTTTGTGAACTCCGCCCCGACTTGGGGGGCAGCATCGCTGGTTTGTGGCTGGGGGGTGTGCCGGTTTTGCGCTCCACCCCTGGCGCGCAGTTGCACAGCGTGCGCGCCTCGGGCTGCTACCCCTTGGTGCCGTTTTCCAACCGCATCGCCCAGGCCAAGCTGGTGTGGAACGGCACCAGCCACCCGCTGGTGCGCAACTTCAACGACGAACCCCACGCCATCCACGGGGTGGGCTGGCAGCGGGCCTGGACAGTGCTGGACCAAACCGACACCACCGCCCTCATCAGCTACGAGCACCGGCCCGACAGCCATTGGCCATTTGCCTTTGACGTGTCGCAGGCCTTTGCCCTGCAAGGCCACAGCTTGCAAGTCAGCCTGTCCATCACCAACCAATCGGCCCAAGTCGCGCCCGTGGGCCTGGGCTGGCACCCGTACTTCGTCAAACGACCGGGCAGCCACCTGCGCTTTGCCGCCACCGGCGTGTGGGAAATGGGCGAAGACAAGCTGCCCACCGTGCGCCGCGCCGCACCCGGCTTGGACAGCGACTGCCAAGCCTTGCGCATCGACAACTGCTTTGATGGCTGGGACGGCCAAGCCCATTTGACCGACACCTTGCTGCACACCCGCATCGAGGCCAACTTGCAGCACCTGGTGGTCTACACCCATGCAGACCTGGACATGGTGGCCATCGAGCCCGTCAGCCATGTCAACAACGCCCTGCACCTGTCCAGCCACAGCGCCAGCCAGCGCCGTGGCGTCGATCAGGCCGATCCCCTGGGCTTGCGCGTGGCCCTGCCGGGCGAGTCATTTGGCGTGCAAATGACCATCAGCACACAGCGCAGCTAAGACCCCCATCCAGGCCCCAGCTTGCGGGCCTTGGCGGTGCTGTTGGCGGGGCCAGCCCCAGGCCTCTTTTGCGCCGTGCTGGATGGCGGCGCACAGCATCTTCATGCCATACACGCACGGATGTGCAGCGCAGCCCATGCGCGCGCACAGCAGGGCGCACCGTGTGCGCTGCACGCCCAGCAACCATTCGACCCCCCCTGGAATGTCTACCAAGGCCCGAGGGGTCGGTGCGCGCGTGCACACAGCAAACCCCGAAAAACGGGGGTCAAAAGGGCAGATTTGCAACAAGATGTAAATGAACCACAAATATTTACTTAGCGGTTCGATATACCACTAAATAAACAAAAACAGCGAATAATGTTTACTTTTGAATTAGATGATGCAATAATGAGAACTTATTAAGCATTAAAGGTGGTTGTGGTGAGTCTTCTTGGATTAAAGCCAAAGCATGTGAAAACACCATTGCATTTCCCCTCCGTCGCTGTTCACACATAAAGATGGCGGTCTCCTCGTCAGAGCTCACCGATGGCATTTGGCCCGGCTATGTCGCTGCCATGGCGTCGCTGCTGCTCAGTTTGGTGTTGGTCTTGGCGGTGTTGGCAGTCACCATCAGCCAAATTGGCACCATCACCGAAGGCTACAACGAGGCCATCCGCAGATCTGGCTTTGGTTCCAAAGAGCAAGTGGACCGCTTGGCCAAGGTGGCGGGCATTGGCGATGGAACAGGAGACGGCACCGGCACCGGCACCGGCAATGCCAAAGCCAGTGCGGGCATGCCCTCTGCGCAAAAGGGCGCCCCCTCGCTGATCACGGCCAAACCGGATCGCTTCATCCTGGACATGGGCCGCGCCAACTTTGACCGCGATGCGGCCCGCAGGGCTGCGGAATGGGTGGGCCGCGACAAAAACCTGCTGCGCCAAATTGACCTGTCCAAGGTCGACCTGAGCAAACTCAACTACTCCAAACTGGATATTTCAAAAATCGATCTGTCAAAAAACCTGACGGCAGACGAATTGAAAAAAATTGACTTTTCCAAGGTCAATTTGGGCCATTTGACAGCCAAACGGATCGAGGCGCTCAAGCCCTTCATTGCCAAAGAAGGCATTCGTTACCAAATGTTGTTGCAGGGCACCCAAAAGCCCATCACGGCCAACAACGACAAACCGCCCCCGCCCAAAGAGGCGCCGCC
>Ga0209033_1002219_pt1 | contig 10805 bp, 4 predicted proteins | sample LauGreFa1BDMLBDN_2_FD_188218 | JGI IMG/M metagenome (GOLD analysis project Ga0209033, IMG submission 188218) | Freshwater lake microbial communities from Lake Michigan, USA - Fa13.BD.MLB.DN (SPAdes) (version 2) | ecosystem: Environmental > Aquatic > Freshwater > Lake | place: Lake Michigan, USA...
CCGGAATGCAAACCGGTAATGAAAAAATCATCCAAATTGAAAGTCTAGGTAAAAAATTCAATATCTGGACCAAACGCTTTGGCAACAACCCAAAGACCAAGATCCTTCTTTTGAATGGAGGTCCGGGCGGCACACACGCCTATTTTCAGTGTTTCGAAAATTTTCTTCCGCAAGAAGGCATTGAATTTATTTACTATGATCAACTGGGGTGCGGATATTCTGATAATCCAAATGATACCGCCTACTGGGACTTGGATCGATTCGTGGAAGAGGTGGAGCAGGTAAGGGTAGCGTTGGGACTCAACAAAGATAATTTCTATTTATTGGGACACTCTTGGGGTGGAATTCTTGCCATGCAGTATTCTCTGAAGTATCAGCAAAATTTAAAAGGACTGATCATTTCCAACATGATGTCAAGCTGTCCTGATTATGATAAGTATGCTGATGAAGTATTGGCAAAACAAATGGATAAAACAGTGCTTGATTCGATTCGAGCAATGGAAGCACGAAATGATTTTGCAAATCCACAATACATGGGATTATTGATTCCCAACTTTTACGAAAAACACATGCTGCGCAAACCATATGCTGAATGGCCCGCATTGGTGCAGAGAGCATTTGCCAGCATGAATCAGTCGCTTTATGTAACCATGCAGGGACCGAGTGAATTTGGCATTTCAGGTCGATTGAACAACTGGGATGTAAGCAAAGAGCTTCCCAAAATTGAAGTACCAACACTTGTTATCGGAGCGGAACATGACACCATGGATCCCAATCACATGAAGTGGATGTCCACACAGGTTAAAAATGGAACCTACACGTATTGTCCCAACGGCGGCCACATGGCCATGTATGATGACCAGGAGAATTATTTCAGGGGGTTGATTGATTTTGTAAAAAAAGTTGAACATAAATAAGTCCACATGAAAAATTTAGTACCCTTTCTTTTATTGTTCATACTCGGAAATGGACATGCACAAACACTTCCACAGCCATTGCAACTTCCCAACGGATGGAAAATCAGTCCAGTTGGCAAGTCATTCGACCTGGGTGATCTTCCTTTGAACATCGCAGTAAGCAAATCAAATAAATATTTAGCAGTTACCAACAATGGTCAAAGTACGCAGTCCATACAATTGATCGATGTAAAATCTGAGCGCATACTTGATCAGGTTGAAATTGAAAAATCATGGTATGGAATCACGTTTACTTCAGATGAAAAATTTATTTATGTATCAGGTGGACACGACAATAGAATTGTGAAGTATGAAATTATCAATCAACAATTAAAGCGTATTGACAGCATTGCATTGGATCGCCCATGGCCGGTGCGCGTCGGACCAGCAGGCATTGCATTGGATGAATCCAATAATATGATGTACGTTGTTACCAGAGAAGATAAAATGTTGTACGCAGTAGACATGCGTACCAAGCAGGTTGTCAATAAATACGGACTCGATGCAGAGGCATATGATTGTAAATTTTCTTCTAAAACCAATGAACTGTATATCACCTGCTGGGGATGTGACAAGGTGTTGGTTTTTGATACAAAAAACAGGCAATGGAAACAACCCATCGGTGTTGGCGACAATCCCAACGAAATGTTGCTGACAAATGATGCAAAATATCTTTATGTGTGCAATGCCAACGACAATTCAGTTTCAATCATTGATCTTTCCAAAAAAGCAGTGATCGAAACATTGGATGCTGCATTGTATCCTAATTCGCCCAGTGGTTCAACCACCAACAGCATAGCCTTGGATCCAGTAGGAAAGAAGTTATACATCGCCAATGCCGATAACAATTGCCTTGCCACCTTTGATGTTTCAGTTCCTGGCAATAGCAAACCCAAAGGTTTTATACCTGTAGGTTGGTATCCAACTTCAGTACGATTCATCAATGGAAAAATTTGGGTAGCCAATGGAAAGGGAATGACTTCCAAAGCCAATCCATTTGGTCCTTCACCCTTGAGAAAAAAGGAAGATGTAATCCACCATGGATTTGAAGTAAAAGATGGATCACAGGTAGAATATATTGGGGGACTCTTCAAAGGCTCCATGAGCATCATTGAGGTTCCCAATCAACTCTTGTTGGATCAATACACCCGTCGCGTGTATGAGAATGCGCCCTATTCCCCTCAAAAGACTGTAAATGCGGGCATCGCTGATGAAGGGAATCCTATTCCCATGAAACTCGGTGACAAGTCTCCTATCAAATATGTTTTTTACGTAATCAAAGAAAACAGGACATATGACCAAGTATTAGGTGATGTTGAAAAAGGAAATGGAGATACTTCGCTTGTTTTGTTTGGAAGAAAGTATACGCCCAATCAGCATGCACTTGTTGACAAATTTGTATTGTTGGATAATTTTTATGTGGATGCTGAAGTAAGTGCGGATGGTCATAATTGGAGCATGGGCGCACTTGCCAATGATTACCTCGAAAAAACATGGCCGACCAGCTATGGCGGAAGAGGCGGCACCTATGGTGGAGAAGGGGAGAGAGAGATTGCCAATAACAAAGCCGGATTCATTTGGAACAATTGTAATAGATATGGTGTGAGCTTCAGAACTTATGGTGAGTTTATGTCTGGCAACAAACCAACTATCTCTGTTTTGAACAATCATTTTTGTGCAGGATATCCTGAATACAATTTGAACATCGCGGACACAACCAGGTTCAGAATTTGGAAAAAGGATTTTGATTCGCTGTTGGCAATTGGTAAGTTGCCACAATTCAATACAGTCAGATTTGGCAATGACCATACCGAGGGCGTCAGATTGGGACGACCCACCCCCTATGCACATGTCGCAGACAACGATTTGGCAGTTGGCATGTTTGTAGAAGCATTGTCAAAGAGTGCTATCTGGAATGAGACAGCTGTATTTATTTTAGAAGATGATGCACAAAATGGTGCCGACCATGTAGATGCACACAGGAGCACGGCCTATGTTGCAGGTGGATTTGTAAAGCGAGGTTTTGTTGATCATACGCCTTATACAACATCGTCCATGTTGAGAACAATGGAGTTGATTTTGGGAATGGGCCCCATGACACAATACGATGCAGCAGCAACGCCTATGTGGAGATGCTTTGACAAAGTGGCTAGACCATTTGATTTCAAGGCAATTGTTCCAGATGTTGACATGAATCAGCGCAATACTGCAATCAACGAATGGCAAAAAAAATCGGAGAAATTCAATTTTGCGAAAGAAGACGCCAACAATGATATTGAATTCAATAAAGTGCTTTGGCATGGCATCAAAGGCAATATTCCTTTTCCGGGTCCCAAGCGTGCTGCATTTTTGAAATTGAATGAGGGCGATGAAGATGACGATTGATAGCAGTTTACATTTTAAAAATTCATGAAAAAAAGATACAGGCTATTGTATTTCATTCCATTGCTGTTTGTTGTATGGCTGTTAATGGATCAATATCTGTTTTGTCCCAAGGCTGTATTTCCCTCTGCAACAATGTTTTCTGGGAGCAAGATTTACAATCCATATGCCCAACTAGACACCAATGATGCGGTCGTTGCCAATTTTCATGCACATGCGAAGGCGTGGGGCGGATTGACCAATGGAAAAGGAAGTGCCCAGGATATATGGATGCGCTACGATAGCATGGGGTATCTATTTCATGGTGTATCACAATATTTCAAGATTGATACATTTCAGCAAAATGCAATCAATTATGTGCCAGTGTATGAGCATGGCATCAACCTTCAAAAAACCCATCAGCTTGTCATTGGTGGATCAAGAGTTGTTTGGAAAGATTATTTCTTTCCTCAGACAATCGATAACAAACAATCCATCATCAATAAAATCGCAGAAAATCCCCATGCACTGATTGTTTTGAACCACCCAGCCATGTTAAATGGATATAAGGTGAGTGAAATGAAGCAATTGTACAATTACGACCTGATTGAAATCCTGAATCCACAAGCACAATCACTTGCCCATTGGGACGCAGCTTTGTCAAGCGGACGTGCAGTTTTTGGCATTGCCAATGATGATGTGCACAATGTTTTTAAGAATAGCTTGATCAGTCGATTTTATAATATTGTTTATGGTTCGAAAGGGCGATCAGAGGGATTGTATGATGCATTGAGATTGGGATCCACCATTTCAGTCTGGGCTCCAATAGTTGAAACAGATGATTTGATAGCGAAGAAAAAGAAAATCGAATCAGCTAAAAAATTACTGCAATCTGTGGAAGTTGTCAATGAAACCGTACGCGTACAATTTTCCAACGTCGTTGATACCGTCAGATTGATTGGAAACGACGGGAAACGCTTGGCAGAGGAATACCTGAAAGATGCAATTCAATATCAGTTTGCTCCTTCCGATACATATATGAGGATTGAATGTGTGATTAAGGATGGAACCAGGTTTTACATGAATCCATTTTTTAGGTACTGATGCTTCAATCGAATCACCAATTACTTATCTTAGTTATCCAAAAATTGTAACCATGCCACATAATTTTGCCCGCATCTTCGGATCTCTTTTTTTCTCTGCACTTTTAAGTCTTTCTGTTCTTGCACAGAAAAAGACGCTCGTTAAAAATGCTGTGCCAGAAACTTCCAGCACCAATTTGGATGAATACTTCAAGTCCGTTTATTGGAGAAACATAGGACCTACTCGCGGAGGTCGATCTGTTACATCCACAGGTGTGAAGGGGGATCCTTTGACGTATTATATGGGAACCACGGGAGGTGGAGTTTGGAAAACGGAAGACGCCGGACAAACATGGAAAAATATTTCAGATGGATTTTTCCAAACAGGTTCAGTTGGAGCAGTTGCTGTTGCAGATGCAGATCCGAATGTAGTTTTTGTTGGCATGGGCGAACATGCGCCCAGAGGTGTGATGACTTCATATGGTGATGGGGTGTACAAATCAACCGATGCAGGAAAAACATGGAAGCATCTCGGATTGGAGCTCACCCGTCATATTTCCAGCATACGTATTCATCCGAATAATCCAGACATCTTATATGTTGGGGCACAAGGAGCATTGCATGGTTCCTCCAAGGAAAGAGGCATTTATAAATCGGAAGACGGAGGAAAAACCTGGAAAAATATTTTGTATGTGGATGAAAATTCAGGTTGTGTTGACTTGAGCATGGATATGAACAATCCACGTATTCTTTATGCAGCCATGTGGGATCACAGGCGTTTGCCCTGGGCCGTTCAAAGCGGCGGCAAGGGAAGTGGATTGTACAAGAGCACAGATGGTGGAGAGACATGGATAAAAATTCAAAACGGACTACCAAAGGAATTGGGTAAAATGGCCATCTCGGTTTCACAGGCCAATTCCAATAAAGTATATGCATTGATAGAAAGTGATACAGAGAAAGAGCAAGGCGGATTGTTTGTTTCCAATGACGCAGGTATAAATTGGAGGCGCATCAGCAAGGACCATCGATTGGTTTCACGTGCATGGTATTACATTGAAGTATTTGCAGATCCACAACAAGAGAATACAGTGTATGTTCTTGGAGCAGCGGGACTCAAATCAACTGACGGCGGACAGTCATGGACCAATATCCGAGGAACCCATGGAGATTATCATCAATTGTGGATCAATCCTAAAAATAATCAGAATATGATCATCTCTAACGATGGTGGAGCAGCTGTCACTTTCAATGGAGGGAATGTCTGGACTTCTCAAAACAATCAGCCAACAGCACAGTTTTATCGCATCAATGTCGACAATTTGTTTCCCTACAATATTTATGCCGGTCAGCAAGACAATACCTCTGTCAAAATTGCAAGCAGAAATCTACAGGGAGGATCCATTGGAGATCGTCAATGGACCTATTCTGCAGGAGGCGAATCTGCATTCCTGGGATTTGATCCAAACAATCCAAGATATGTAATGGGAGGAAGCTATCAGGGAACCATTGAACTCTTGGATACCCAAACCGGTGAAGGTGTTGGTGTGATGGTATATCCCATGCAATATCAGGCCATGCAACCGAAGGATATGACCTATCGATTCAATTGGAATGCACCGATCGCATATTCAAAGCATGAAAAAAATGTATACTACCATGCCGGCAACAGACTATTCAGAACAAGAGACATGGGTAAATCATGGGAAGCGATATCTCCAGACCTGACCACCCACGATACAACCAAAATGGGTATCAGCGGGTATCCTTATACGAATGAAGGTGCTGGCGGTGAAAATTATTGTACGATCGCTTATTTCATGGAATCCGACCTAGAAAAGGGTGTCATGTATACAGGCAGTGATGATGGATTGGTATACGTTACCAAAGATGATGGCAAAAACTGGGTTAACATTACTCCAGCAGATTTAGGAGAAGCATTGATCAATGCCATAGAAGTCTCTCCACATGATCCAGCTACAGTTTATATTGCAGCAACAAAATACAAGTTCAACGATTTTACACCATTTGCATACAAGTCAACCGATTACGGAAAAACCTGGACCAAAGTCATCAAGGGACTTCCTTACGGCGCATGTGTAAGAGTACTAAGAGAAGACAACGTCAGAAAAAATCTCTTGTTTGCAGGAACCGAAATTGGGTTGTTTATCTCTTATGATGGTGGAAATTCATGGAGCAGGTTTCAGAGGAATCTGCCTGTGACTCCCATTACTGACCTGAAAGTTCATCAAAATAATTTGATTGCTTCAACTCAAGGCCGAGCGTTTTGGATTTTGGATGAACTGCAGCCACTAAGAGGTTTTGACAGTCAGGCCAATGTCAAATTGATGCCAATACACGAGACCTACCGAATATCTGGTTACAGTATTTTTGACAGCAATGATGGGGATACTACCCGATACCCCAATACAACTTCTGCCAATCCTGCAACAGGAGCAGTGATCTACTATCATCTTCCAAATGACAGCATCAAGCATCTATCAATTCAAATAAAAGATGCACAGGGAAATATAGTCCGATCATTCAGCAACAAATCCATCGAAGTGCCATCCACCAACAATAGCCTCAAAGAAGAACCTGTATTGAGTGTAAAAAAAGGACTGAACAGGTTTGTATGGAATCTGCGTCGCCAGGATATGCCGACAATTGACAATGTATACATGGAGGGAAATTACAATGGAGGAAAGATTGTGCCTGGAGCATATTCAATTGTTTTGAAAGCCGATGATGTTGAGCAGACAGCAACATTAAAGTTTAGTCAGGATCCAAGGCTTCAATATTCAAATGCCGACTATGCAGCACAGGATGCATTGCTGAAAAAACTTGAAAAGGACATGGTTGATATCCATGTTGCGGTCAACCAAATGAATGCGCTTTCAAAACAGATTGAAGATCTCAATAAGTTGATACAACACGATGATGCCAAAAAAGACTTGGTAGACAAAGGAAAGTCAGTCATCGAGAAAATCAAGCAATGGAAAGAAAAATTGATACAACCCAAGGCGCAGTCATATGACGACATCATCAATTTTGTCAACAAACTCAGTGCCAATATCATTTTTGTGCACGGGGAATTGAGTGCAACAGTGCCATATGTAACAGTTGGACAGGAAAAGCGCTATGTTGATTTGCATGCTGAATGGTTGGTATATGAAAAACAAATGAAAGATTTATTATCAAACGATGTTGCGGGTTATAATCAAATGTGCAGAGATATGGGAGTTACGAATGTGATCCTGCCGAAATAATTACGCTTATTCAAACGCATGTTTATGAAAAAAATGATTGCTTGCTTTTTTCTGATTTTTTCTTCCGTACATGTGTTTTCACAAACAACTGTCACAGAAATGCTTTGTGAAAACATGCGCGATCCAGTAGGGGTGACTGTTGTGCGTCCACGGTTCACTTGGAAGATCTCATCAGATCAAAATGCTACCATGCAAGTTGCTTATGAGTTGGTTGTAAGCAATGCAAAGCAAAAAGTGTGGAACACTGGAAAGGTCCCATCCGATCAGTCTGTATTTGTATCATACAATGGACAAAAACTTGATCCAGATACGAAATACAGTTGGCAGGTCCGTGTATGGGACAATCATGGCAACGTTTCTCCTTGGTCAAAGGCATCAACTTTTCATACTGCTTTTTTTGATTCCAGTTCATGGAGGGCAAAGTGGATCGGTATTGGATTTGAAGAGGATAAGAAAAATCGACCTGCTCAATATTTTAGAAATACCATCAACATCAGCAAAGAAATTGCTCAGGCAACCGCTTATATAACTTCACAGGGAATGTATGAAGCATCGATCAATGGTAAAAAAATTGGCAATGCCTATTTAACGCCGGGCTGGACCAGTTATAAGAAGAGACTCCAATATCAGACGTATGATGTTGCAGCTATGTTGAAAAAGGGGAAGAATGCATTGGCGGCCATTTTGGGAAATGGATGGTTTCGAGGTACTTTGGGTTGGACCAACAACGTAGATATATATGGAAAAGAGCTGGGACTGTTGTTGCAAATCAATGTTGTTTATAAAGACGGAACAAGAGATTATTTTATCACAGATGAAAAATGGAAATCATCTTACGGAGAAATTTTGTCCAACGAAATTTATCACGGCGAAGAAATTGATGCCCGCAAAAAGCAGCAGGGATGGAATCTTCCAGAATACAATGACTCAAAATGGAATGCTGTAAAAATTTTAAATACTGGGTACAAACATCTAATCGCCACAGAGAATGAGCCCATTACCTTGCATGAAACCTTACAACCCGTTAGGGTATTTACTACACCCAAGGGTGAGAAAGTTTTGGACTTTGGACAGAATCTGGTAGGCTGGGTAAAAGTCAAGGTTAGCGGACGCGCAGGCGATTCTGTTGTCATAAAGCATGCAGAAGTACTGGATAAATTTGGAAATTTCTACATCGATAATATGCGCTCCGCCAGAACAACTGCTGCATATGTTTTGGCTGGAAGTGGAGTTGAAGAGTTTGAGCCTCATTTTACATTTTTTGGGTTTAGATACATAAAAGTTGAAGGATACAAGGGAGAACTGAAGCCCGAGAATTTTGTAGCAATGGTGCTTCATTCAGACATGAAACCGTCAGGCAATTTTACCAGTTCAGACCCGCTGGTCAATCAACTTCAAAAAAATATTCAATGGGGACAAAAAGGAAATTTCCTGGATGTGCCCACTGATTGTCCGCAGCGTGATGAAAGATTGGGATGGACAGGAGATGCACAAGTGTTTTCCAGGACAGCTGCTTTCAATTTCAATGTGCACAATTTTTTCAACAAGTGGTTGAAAGATGTACAAACAGATCAACTTGAAAATGGGAGTGTGCCATTTGTAATACCCAATGTATTGGGTGCAGGTGCTGCAGGATCTACAGGATGGGCAGATGTTGCAACGATCATTCCATGGAATATGTACCTGGTATACGGAGACAAGAAAGTCCTTGAAACACAGTATGCCTCAATGAAAGCCTGGGTGGGGTACATGGAAAAAAATGCGAAAGATGATTTATGGAACAAGGGGTTTCATTTTGGAGATTGGTTGTTTTACAGGCCCTTTGATGACAACGACGGCCGTGCTGCAGTTACAGATAAATACATGATTGCACAATGCTTTTATGCGCACTCTTTGCAATTGCTCATCAAAGCAGCCCATGTGTTGGATATTAAAGATGATGTTGATTTTTATACCCAGAGATTGAAGAAAGTCAAGGACGCATATGTAAAAGAGTACATGACTTCTTCCGGTCGTTTGGTTTCTGGAACGCAAACAGCATATGTATTGGCCTTGCAGTTTGATATGCTGCCTGAATCATTGCGTACATCTGCAGTTGAAAAATTAGTTGACAATATCCAATCTTACAATACTCATTTGTCGACTGGATTTTTGGGTACGCCTTATTTGTGCGAGGTGTTGACCAGATATGGTAGAGCAGATATGGCTTATCAGTTGTTGATGCAGAAAACTTTTCCTTCATGGCTCTACCCTGTAAAAATGGGTGCAACAACTATTTGGGAGAGATGGGGCGGCATGCATCCTGATAGTACATTTGAACCTGCAAGCATGAATTCTTTCAATCACTATGCATATGGAGCCATCGGAGATTGGATGTACAGAAGCGTGGTGGGAATCGATAATGAAGACGGAAGTGTTGGGTACAAGAAAATACGCATCAAGCCATATGTGGTAGACAGTTTGAAAAATGCAGGAGCTTATTTGGATACTTATTATGGCCGCATCAGCAACAGTTGGAGAACAGATGGCAGCAGCATCCATATGGAAGCCACGGTGCCTGCCAATACTACTGCCGTTGTTTATTTTCCCTCGGAAAAAAATGTAAGGCTGAATGACAAAAAAGAATTCAGTGGACCAGGAATCAAGTTCTTGCGTATTGAATCTGGATACACCGTTTTTGAAGTTGGCTCAGGAACCTATCGTTTCCAAGGGGATCGCTAGGCTTCCATTCCTGCTAAAGAAAGGCTGAGTTTTTTCAGGTCATTGACCTGTGAATTTTCGACAATACATTGGGGCATGAGTATGAGGGAAGTATTGTTTGACTTCCACCAACTTGTATGCAACAACGAATTGAAGGGGACTGTTCCGATCAGATAACTTCTTTCATTGCCTGCATGCCATTCTTCTATGTGAATGAATTCGTCCTTGGGAATGAGCTGAATATTTTCAAAGCTTACATATACGCGCAAATGAAACTCATTGCTCAACGTGGCTTTGGTGGGTTGATTCAGCTTTTTGTATTCATATTTATATGCATATCTCAATGCTGCGATATCACTCAGTACAGCTGATCCTGTTGGAAAACTGCCTGCACCCTTTCCATAAAAAAATTGTTTATCAGCAAATCCACTCTCAATAAC
>Ga0209033_1002226_pt1 | contig 10791 bp, 7 predicted proteins | sample LauGreFa1BDMLBDN_2_FD_188218 | JGI IMG/M metagenome (GOLD analysis project Ga0209033, IMG submission 188218) | Freshwater lake microbial communities from Lake Michigan, USA - Fa13.BD.MLB.DN (SPAdes) (version 2) | ecosystem: Environmental > Aquatic > Freshwater > Lake | place: Lake Michigan, USA...
TGCGTCGCGGCGGTAACGCGGTCGACGCAGCCGTCGTCACTGGACTCGTGCTCGGCGTGGTCGACAGCCATAACTCCGGACTCGGCGGCGGGTGCTTCCTGCTGCTTCGCCTCCCGTCCGGCGAGATCGTCGCGCTGGACGGACGCGAGACCGCGCCGGCCGCGGCGACGGCGGACATGTTCTTACGTCAGGGCAAGGCGGTGCCGGAACTCAGCCGGACGGGGGCGCTCGCCGTGGCGGTGCCCGGCCAGGCCGCGGTCTTCCATGAGGCCGTGATCCGTTACGGCAAGCTGCCTTGGAAGGTCCATTGCGAGATGGCCGCCCAGGTCGCCGAAGCCGGCTTCCCCGTGCCGCGCGCCTACGCCGCGCGGATCGCCGCGGTCGCCAAGGACCTCGCCGCGTTCCCGTCGTCCCGGGCCATCTTCCTGCGTGCCGACGGCACGCCGCTCCGGGAGGGCGAGATCCATCAGCAGCCCGAGCTGGCGAAGACCTTGCGGGCGCTCGGCGCCGGCGGACCGGATTGGTTCTACCGCGGGCCCTTCGCCCAGGCCACGGCGAAGTGGATGCGCGAGAACGGCGGCCTGATCACCGAGGCCGATTTCGCCGCTTATGCGTTCAAGCGACGCACGCCGCTCGAGACCACTTATCACGGCCGCCGGATCGTCGGCATGCCGCCGCCTAGTTCGGGCGGCGTGCATGTCGCGCAGATCCTGAACATCCTCGAGGCCAAGGAGCTGGTGCGGCCTGAGGATGCCACGCACGTCGTCGCCGAGGCCATGAAGCTCGCCTTCGCGGACCGCGCGTTCTGGTTGGGCGACCCCGCTTTCACCAAGGTGCCACGTGGGCTGGCCGACCAGGATTACGGCCGGAGCCTCGCCGCGAAGATCGATGCCGCCAAGGTGACGCCAGTTAAAGATCACGGCATGCCGCCGCGCGCGGACGAGCATGTCTTCGAGAAGCATACCACGCATTTCTCGGCGGCGGACGCCGCGGGTAACTGGGTCGCCTGCACGTCGACCATCAATACCTCGTACGGCTCCAAGGTCGTCGTCCCCGGGACGGGCGTCGTCCTGAACAACGAGATGGACGATTTCGCCGCCGAGGCCGGGGCCCCGAACGCGTTCGGATTGGTCGGCGCGGAGGCAAATCTCCCGGCGCCCGGCAAGCGCCCGCTCTCCAGCATGTCCCCCACGCTCGTCTTCGAAGGCGAGCGCCCGGTGCTCGCGATCGGCGCGGCCGGCGGACCGACGATCATTTCGCAGACCCTCCTCGCGTTGCTGCACATCTTAGACGAAGCCGATACGCCGGCGCAGGCGTTGGCACGTCCCCGTTTCCATCAGCAGTGGAGTCCGGATGAGCTGCGGGTCGAGAAGTCGATGCCCTCCGCCCTGAAGGACGACCTGCGCCGACGCGGGCATGTCCTGAAGGAAGTGGACATCATCGGGTCGACCCAGGTGGTCGGCCAGCCGGTGAAGGACGGACCTTTTGTCGGCGCGCACGATCCGCGGTCGCGCGAGGGCAGGGCCGCGGGTTGGTAGCAGCGGCCGGTGCAAAAGTGCAAATCGGCCTACGGCCTGTGCAAAGGTGCAAAAGTGAAAGCATCCGTGGCGGGTGGCGGGCAGGTTCGCGACGGTGTCGCGACCGCGGACGCGTGCGCCGACGCGTCCCTACCTAAGGGTTGCGGGTGCGGCGACGGGAGGCATAACGGAGCCATGAGATACCCCTTGTTCGCATGGTTCGTCATGGCCGCGTGCGCCGTCACGGCGAAGCCTCTGCAGGTCTATATCCTCGTCGGGCAGTCTAACATGGAAGGACATGCGAGGGTCGAGACGATCGATTATATCGGCGAAGATCCCGCGACGGCGCCGTTGCTGAAGCGCATGCTTGGTCCCGACGGCAAGCCGGCGGTCGCGAAGAACGTATGGATCTCCTACTACACGGGTATCGGCGAGAAGAACGGCGAGGGCTTCGGTCCGCTGACGACCGGTTACGGCTCGCGGCAGGATCCGGCGAAGGACGGTGGCAAGATCGGGCCCGAGTATACGTTCGGACTGGCGATGGAGCGCGCCGGCCAAGGCCCTGTCCTGCTCATCAAGGCCGCTTGGGGCGGCAAGTCGCTGAACTACGATTTCCGTTCACCGGGCGCGGGGCCGTATCCGCGGACAGCCCGCGACCTTGAGACCGACAAGCATCCGCTCGCCGACGCCGGTCATTACTATCGCCTCATGCTCGCGCATGCGAAGCAGGTGCTGGCCAACCCCGGGCGCGTCTGCCCGGCGTACGATCCGAAAGAGGGTTACGAGCTGGCCGGCTTCATCTGGCTTCAGGGCTTCAATGACATGGTGGACTCGAATTTCTATCCCAAGCAGCCCAAGGGCGCGCCGGGCAACCGGTTCGCGCTTTATTCCGAATACATGGGCGCGTTCATCCGCGACGTCCGCAAGGACCTTGGCGCGCCCAAGCTCCCGTTCGTCATCGGCGTCATGGGTGTCGGCGGCAAGGACCCGGGCAGTGACGACAACCTCGCCTTCCGCGAGGCGATGGCCGCCCCGGCCTTGCTCCCGGAGTTCAAGGGCAACGTCCTCGCCGTGCGGACGGCGCCTTTCTGGGACGAGAAACTGGGCGCCATCCAGGACAAGAAGGAGAAGGTCCGGCAGATGGCGTATGAGCTCAAGAACAAGGGCAAGCGCTCGGCCAATGCCGACGGCAAGATGACCGAGGCGCAGCAGAAGGCTTATCTCAAGGACTACGAAGCCAAGCTGATCTCCGCGGACGAAGCTGCCATGCAGAAGCGTGGCGCCTCCAATGCCGGCTACCATTACCTCGGTTGCGCGAAGACGTTTGCGCTCATGGGCGAAGCGTTCGCCGAGGCTAATCTCCAGATACGGGCGGGGCAGAAGTGAGGCGCTACCTGCGAGGGGACACGTTGACACGGTGACACGGGGGCATGCGCGATAGCGCGAGGGGACACGTTGACACGGGGGCACGGGGGCACGGAGAGATGCAACGTTAGTTGACCCGTTGACCAGTGGGCCGGTTGGCCGGAGGGGAGGACTAGCTGGCAAGTTGACCCGTGGGCAAGGGAGGCACGCGGCGGGAAGATGCCTAACTCAAAGGGGAACCTGAGGCCCGATGATCGGCTGGGGATTGATCATGACCGCCGCATCCTTTCCGGTTTCCGGCCTCCCTTTGAGTTGCTGTATCTGATGCCCCGCCGTCGTTGTTGCAGTCCTCAACGCAGACCTCGACTCAGTCCTCTCTCTTATCATTCTCCCCTCATGCTTATTCCAATCGAAGAGCTGAAGATCCTGTACCAAGGAGCTATCGCCGACGTCACGGATTCGCCGGCCCGGCCGATCTTGTCGGCCGAACGTTACCAGGGCGGTTTCGGGTTCATCCGTAACGGCGCCGAATATCGGCTGGCCTTCGATGCCCTCGAGTCGCCGGAGTGCATGACGTTGCAGACGAACCTCGATTTCATCAGCGGGCGAGCCGGCCTCGAGAACATGCGTCGGCTGGTGGCCCAGCTCAATGCGGAGAAGAAGGGCGTGAAGTTCGTCCTGGTCGAAGCACCGGCCCCTTTCATCGTCTGCTCCGTCGAGGCGATCCTCGCGGCTTATCGTCGCATCCCGAACACGGAGGTCGCGGAAGCGATCCTCCAGGGCGCCATGCGCCGACTCGAGGACGTGACGGAAGAGATTCGTTTGGAATTGGGACGTAGAAGGTAGGGGCGCGACGGTGTCGCGACCGAGGGAAAGGGGTCATGGGGCGGACGCGTCGCCGACGCGTCCCTACCTCGAGATAACTATGTCGTGACGCGGTCCCGATCCAACCTAACTGCCTCTCGCCGGAACCTCCGGGGCTTTATTTGACGGCCTCCGCGGCCGCCTTTTTCTCCTTCCGCGCACCTTTCGCTAGCTCCTTCTTCTCATCAGGGCTCAGATTATTGGCCGGCGAATCCGGTTCATTATGCTTCGGCATCGCCAGGCGCAGTCGCTCGATGATTTCCTTATATTCCGGCAGGGCGGCCAAGTTGCGGTGTTCGAGCGGGTCGGTCGTGTGGTCGTAGAGTTCCTCGGCGCCGCCTTTCGAGCCGTAATACGTGAACCGGTAGCGGCCGTCCGTGACGGAGTGGTTCCCGTAGTTGTAAGTGGTCAGCGTGGGGAGGCTCCAGGCCAGGGTCGGATCCTTCAGCACAGGCGCGAAACTGCGCCCCTCGTTCTCGGGGTTGGCGGGAAGTCCGCAAAGTTCGATCAGGGTCGGGTACATGTCGAGCAGGTTGACGACCGCTTCGCTCTTCAGTCCCGCCTTGGTCACGCCCGGTACGCTCACGATGAAGGGAACGCGGTCCGACTCTTCCCAGAGGTCGGTCTTGCCGTACTTCAGCTTCTCGCTGAGGTGCCAGCCATGGTCGCCCCAGATCATGACGATGGTATTATCGGCGTACTTGCTCTTGGCCAGGGCGTCGAAGACGACGCCGAGACAGTGGTCGGCGTAACTGAGGTTCGCGAGGTAAGCGCGCTGGGCCTGTTTGTGCATCTTCGCCTTGTCCGCGGCCAGAAAGCGCGGATCAGCCGAGAAGAGCTCCTTTCCCGCCTTGTTCGTGATATCTTTCAGGTCGTCGCGAAAGATCTCGACGGTCTTGAATTTATCCAGGGGATAGAGGTCGAAGAATTGCTGCGGGACTTCCCACGGCAGATGAGGCTTGGAGATGCCGAGAGCCAGGAAGAAGGGCTGCCCTTTGAAGTCTCGCCCGAGCTGGTCGGCGGCCCATCGGCTGGCGACATAGTCCTTGGTCTTATCGACCGGGTTCTTGGTCGCCCCCCACCGGAATTCCTCGCCCTTCTCGCCGAGGCTTCCGGCCGTGGGAGATTCCGACCAGACCAGGCCGCCGTTATTTCCGCCGGCGTCCACGAACTCTTTGAACGCCCACTGCCCCTCATCGATTCCTTTCGCGGTCGGATGCTTATGGAAGATCTTTCCCGAGGAGAGGGTGTGATAGCCGTGCTTGGCGAAGTATTCCGGCAGCGTCACGACGTCCTTCGCCTTCGGGGCGTTCTTCAGGTTCTGCCGATTGCCATAGACACCGGTCGAAGCCGGCTGCTTGCCTGTCAGGATGGCCGAACGGCTCGGGCAGCAGACCGTCGAGGGGCAATAGGACTTGTTCATGACGACCCCTTTTTCCTTGGCCAATTTATCCATGTGCGGGGTGATGGCCTGCGGATTCCCTCCCATGCAGCCCACCCAGTCGTTCATATCGTCGACGGCGATGAGCAGGACGTTGTACCCCTTGCTTTGGTATTCGGCTACCCTCTGCCGCGCCTCATCGGCGGCGTCGAGGTCTGCCGACGCGGCGGCGAGCAGGGCCCCGGAGAGGCAGAAGCCCCGGAAGAATTCACCGATGCCGTTTCTGAAGGATGACATTATGATTCTTTCGTTCGGGGTTGATGAAAGTTTCCTGGCGGAGGGGAAGGGATTCGAACCCCCGGAACCTTGCGGTTCATCTGATTTCGAATCAGACGCAATCGACCACTCTGCCACCCCTCCTAACCAGGACTGTTGAGGAAGTCCCTGGATGGCGGGCGGGCAAGACGTAAATGAACGGGAAAGGCGTGGTTTAAGGCCTTGGGGATGCTTGCCAGCCTCGGATTAGCGGGTATCTCGATGGATAACCCCGCATCTCCCCATGCCCTCACGCCTGCTTTGCCTCTTCATGTTCTGCCTCTGCTCCGTCGTCGCCTCGGCGGAGACTTCCTGGATCTGGGGAGCGAAGAACAACGTCGCGAAACAGGAAGTCTGGTTCCGCGCCTCCTTCGAGCTGAAGGAAGTCCCGGCCAAGGCGCTGCTGCAGGCCACCGCCGACAACCATTGCGTGGTCTGGCTCAACGGCAAGGCGCTCGGCGGCTCCGATGACTGGGCGGAGGCTTTCACCGCCGAAGTGGGCGGCGACCTCAAGGTCGGCGTGAACACGCTCGCCGTGCTCGCCCGTAATGACGGCGGCATCGCCGCGATGTCCCTCCGCCTCTCCGCCGGCAAGACCGTCCTCGCTGAGACCGGTACGAACTGGAAGGCCTCGCTGGCCAAGCCCGGCAAGGGTTGGGAAAACGCCGGCTTCGACGACGCCGCCTGGGTCGCGGCGACGTTCGTCAAGAAATACGGCGAACAGCCGTGGGGTAAGCCTTTCGATCGTCAGGCCGCGGTCGCCAAGAGCGGCAAGCGCACGCCGTCCACTTCCGTCGCCGCGCCCGAGGAACTCATCCTGCAGCCCGGCTTCAAGGCCGAGCTCCTGCACCTCGTGCCCAAGGCGGAGCAGGGCTCGTGGGTCTCGCTCGCCGTCTCGCCGGAAGGTGACCTCGTCGCCGGCGACCAAGGCGGCATGCTCTGGCGCATCTCGCTGAAGGACCCCAACAAGCCCGTCGTCACCAAGATCGACACGAAGTTCTTCGGCTGCCACGGCCTCCTCTTCGCCCACGGCGCTTTATACGCCTGCACGAGCGAGAAGGGCAAGGGCGACATCTGGCGCCTGCGCGACACCAAGGGCGACGGCTCCTACGCCGAACAGACCATGATCCGCGCGCTCAAGGGCTCCGGCGAACACGGCCCGCACCAGCTCGTCCTCGACCGCGACGGCTCGATCCTCGTGGTCGGCGGCAACCACACCAAGCTGCCCGACGATGAGAAGGCTGGCGCGCCGGTGAAGCGTTACGACGAGGACGACCTCCTGAAGAAATATGAAGACGCCAACGGCCACGCCTCCGGCATCAAGGCCGTCGGCGGCTGGATCGCCCGCATGGACAAGGACGGCAAGGATTGGGTCCGCGTGACCACCTGCTTCCGTAATCCTTACGACTGCTCCGTCGCGCCGGACGGTGACATCTTCACCTACGACTCCGACATGGAGTGGGACATGGGCGCCCCGTGGTATCGCCCGACGCGCATCTACCTCTGCACCCCGGGCGGCGAGCTCGGCTGGCGCTCCGGTGCCGGCAACAACGCCTTCCCCACGCTCGACATGCAGCCCGCGCTCGTCGACATCGGTCCGGGCAGCCCGACCGGCACCACCATGGGCACCGGCGCCAAGTTCCCCGCTTCCTATCAGCGCTCCTTCTTCGCGTGTGACTGGACCTTCGCCACGCTCTACGCGATCCACCTCACGCCGGAAGGCGGCGGCTGGAAGGCGCGCAAGGAAGTCTTCGCCGCTGGCAAGCCGTTCTCCGTCACCGACGCCGTGATCCGCCCGCAGGACGGCCACATGTATGTCACCATCGGTGGCCGCGGCGGTCAGTCCGCGCTCTATCGCATCACTTATCAGGGAACGGAGTCCACCGCGCCCGTCGCCTGGTTCGACGCCACGCCGGAACAGAAGCTGCGTCGTGAGCTCGAAGCCCTCCGCGACATCGCCCCGTCCGCCGCCGCCCTTGATAAGGCCTGGCCGCTGATGGGTCACCCCGACCGCTGGGTCCGCTACGCTGCCCGTATCGCCGTCGAGCACCAGCCTGTCGACGCCTGGCGCTCTCGCGTTAAGGCCGACGCCAACCTCGACCTCGCGCTCAACGCCGCGCTCGCCCTCGCCCGCAGCGGTGGCGCGCAGGATCTCGCGGCCATCGTCGCCGCGGCTGACTCGGCCGCCAACACCAAGGACCTCCGTCTCCGTCAGGACCGCCTGCGCGTCTTCCACGTCGCGTTCGCGCGTCACGGCAAGCCGGACGCCGCCACCGTGGCCCGCCTCGGCAAGGAGAGCGCCGGCCGTATCCCCTCCGGCGACAACGCTCTCGACCGCTTGCTCGCCCAGCTCGCCCTCTATCTTGGGGAGCCCAGTGCGCCGGCCCGCGTCCTGCAGGCCATGAAGATCGCGCAGCCCAGCCCGGCCGTCGTCGCTGATCCGGAGATCCTCGCCCGTCACCCAGGTTACGCCAAGGCCGCCGCCTCCGCGATGGCCGTCACGCCCTCGTCGACGCGCATCGGACTGGCTGTCTATCTGAGCCGCGCCACCGTCGGCTGGACGCCCGAGCTGCGGAAGCAGTTCTTCGGTTTCCTCGATGAGCTCGCCCTCGCGCAGGGTGGTAACTCGTTGAAGGGCTTCGTCCGCAACATCCGCAAGGAAACCCTGGCGGCGATGCCGGAAGCCGAACGCTCTGGCTTCGAGCCCATCGCGCCGGCCGTGAAGGTCGTCCCGCTGCCGACGGCCGAAGGCCCGGGTCGTCTCTGGACGCACGCCGAAGCCCTCAAGGCTTGGGATGAAGCCAAGGCCAAGAAGTCGTTCGACTTCGCCAACGGCCAGAAGATGTTCGCCGCCGCCCTCTGCTCGCAGTGTCACCGCATGGGTAATGACGGCGGTGCGCAGGGTCCGGATCTCTCCGGCCTCGGCGCCCGTTCCGCGCCGGCCGACGTGCTCATGAGCATCGTCCAGCCGAACGCCGTGCTCTCCGACCAATACGCCAACTCCGTCATCGGACGCGTCGACGGCGGCAAGACCATCGGCCGCATCCTCAACGAGGAAGGCGACAAGCTGCAGCTCTCGGTGAATCCCTTCGATCCGTCGGTCCAGATTTCGGTCAACCGTTCCGACATCCTGAGCATCGACCGTTCGCCGGACAGCCCGATGCCGGTCGGCCTGATCAATTCACTCAACGCCCAGGAAGTCGCCGACCTGCTCGCCTATCTCGTCTCGGGTGCGAATCCGAAGGATGCGATGTACGCGAAGTGAGCGCTGAGCGCTCACTTCGAGGGGGCAAGTTGACACGGTGACACGTGGGCAAGGGGAGTAAATGATGAGGGCGGCTTCGGCCGCCCTTTTTATTTGGGAGATTTAAGGTAGGGACAGCACCATGTGCTGTCCTGGCTGTTTCTTCTGAGGGCGCGGCGTAGCCACGCCCCTACCTTCGGCCACCATGCGGCGGCCGCTAGGTCGTGACGCCGTCCCGACCCAATCCGCGAAAGGTTCCCTAGGGATATTCCCTGATAGATTATACCTATTAGATTTTAGTTACTTAGGCCGTGGCAACCGCCCTGGGTATGGGCATGCGATTCACCTTCCTCGCCTGGTTCTTCTTTGCCGCCTGTCTCCGGCTGTCTGCCGGCGGCAGGCCGGACCTGGCCGCTCTCCTGCGTTCGGCGGAAGCCGGCGATGCGGAGGCCCAGTTCACGCTCGCCTCGACGCTTTATCATGGCGGTTCGGCCGAGCAGGCGGTCGGTTGGCTGAAGAAGGCGACGGAGCGCAAGCACCCCAAGGCTTGGCGCCTGCTCGGTGATTTCCATGCGAAGGGCCTTGTCGCCAAGGGTAAGGTCGACCCCCGCGAAGCCGCAGCCTGCTATCAAAAGGCGGCCGCGTTGGGCGACGCCGCCGCCATGGGGAAGCTTTCCGAGTGTTACTTCGATGGACAGGGCGTCGCGCGGAGCACTTTCACTGGTGTGAAATGGCTGCGGGCGGCGGCCGAAGCGGGCGACCGTGGCGCGGCCCGCCTGCTCGCCATGCGGCTCGCCGAGGGCGATGACATCTCGCGCGATCCGACCGAGGCCTATCTCTGGCTCATCGTCGGCACCGAGGGATTCGGCCAAGGCCTCTGGGAGGTTAAGCTGGCCGAATATCGGGCGAAGGTACCGGCCTCGCAACGCAAGGTCACCGAAGAGGCCGCGCATAAGGTCGTCCGCCGGACTCCGGCGTACCGCTGATCGTCGGAGAAAAGGTCAGTAGTTGAAAGCCGTGCTCACGCCGAAGCCTTCGTAATCGCGCCAGCCGTTCGGCCCGCGGGTGGTGCGACGGAGATAGAAGCACCGGATCTCGCCGTTATCCCAGGGCCGGAAGGTGATGCCCAGCGGCGTCAGGCGGTGCTCGGTGAAGCGATCTTGGTCGAAATCATAGAAGGTCTCGAAGTTAGCATACAGGCCTCGGAAAGCTCCTTCCCGTCGAAGCGTCCAGTCAAGCTGGGGGCGGACGCGGATGCGGACGGCGTATTCTTCGCCGCCGTCGCGCCAGCGCCATTCGAAGCGGTCGCGGAAGCTGAGCATCAGCGCGTCGTTCAGGTGGAAGATCGGGTTGATCTCGAGCTCCAGGCGGATCCAGTCAGCGCGCACCGTCTCGTCCGGATTGAGGGTCTCCAGTACCGAAAGGTTGGCCTGCAGCTGCCAGTTCGCATTCAGGTCATAACGTACGCGCGGGCTCACGATCCACGTATGGATATCGCCGACGCCGTCGTCGGCGCGGAGGTCGGCGAAATTGCCGATGCTCCATTTCTCGTCCAGCCGGAGCCAGACGGTGTTCTGATACCACCCTTGGAAGCCTTCGGCGCAGAGCAGGGCGGGCGAGAGGGTCAGCCAGCAAAGGAGACGCATGGGGCCAGCATCACCGAAGGTCCGTCGGTCGCAAGTAAGGACAGGCCGGCCTACGGGGGTTGACCGGCCGAAGAGCCCAGGCCAGCATGCTGCCATGTCGAAGCTCGAGAGCTATGCCCGTCGAATCTTCCTGGCCGCCGCCGCGGTCGTGGTCGCTTGCATGCCCCTCGTGACTCTTGCGGAGAAATTCGGCTGGAATCAGCGTCTGATCCATCAGGCCCAGTCGTTCATCGCCGTGCCGATCGCCTGCTTGGCGAGCGGGCTCTATCTGTGGAGCCGACGCGGACAGTCCGGCGAAGGTGCCATGCGCGCGCTGGCCTGGCTTGTGTTCGTCGTCACCCTCCTGTGGGTCGCGTTGCTGGTCTTCGCGCTGTGGTTCGCCGATTTCAGCGTGTTGGATCAGAAGTGAGCGAAAGCGCGGAGCGCTTTCGAGGTAGGGGCAGGTGCAGGGGTTGGGGT
>Ga0209033_1002230_pt1 | contig 10784 bp, 8 predicted proteins | sample LauGreFa1BDMLBDN_2_FD_188218 | JGI IMG/M metagenome (GOLD analysis project Ga0209033, IMG submission 188218) | Freshwater lake microbial communities from Lake Michigan, USA - Fa13.BD.MLB.DN (SPAdes) (version 2) | ecosystem: Environmental > Aquatic > Freshwater > Lake | place: Lake Michigan, USA...
TGGGAGATCTGCACACTCGGTGATCCGCTTGCAGATCTCGGCCTGCTCACTGTTTATTGGACGGGCCCTAACGACGAAGCATCACCGTGGATGTCGCAGTACACAACCGTCAAAGGCTTTTTGAATCGCAACGACCTGATCACGCGCTATGCAAAAACAACAGGTCGTGATGTGACAAATATCGAGTTCTATCGCGCGTTCGCATATTGGAAACTCGCCTGCATCGTCGAAGGCGTTTACGCGCGTTATCTCGGTGGTGCACTCGGCGAAAAGAACGCCGCCGACCTCGAACCGTTCAAGTTGCAAACCGAGGCGGCCGCCAACAGTGCCGAGCAAGCGCTTTCGCGTCTAAACTGATTTCACGCGATGAATAAGCCATACAAAATTATTGGCACTCTGCCGCAGATCAAAGACCCCCTCTTGGTCGTGATGATGACCGGCTGGATTGACACGAGTTCTGCCGCTGCCGCTGCCGTCGAACTTGTCGCCAAAGAAACAAACGCCATTAAGGTCATCGACTTCGATATCGACACATTCGTTGACTTTCGTGCTCGCCGCCCAACTATGGAATTACGCGAAGGTGTCAATACAAAACTCGTCTGGTCTACACCAGAGATTGCGCTCGGTCGCGACATCAACAACAAAGATATTTTGTTGCTCACTGGTCCAGAACCAGACACTCACTGGAATTTGTTCGCCGAAACAATCGCCGACATCAGCGTGCAGTTCGGAGTGCGACGAATGATCGGCATCGGTGCATACCCGTTTGCAACACCACATACTCGTGCTGTTTATATTTCTTGCACGTCGCCTGACAAAGATTTGGTTTCGAGTTTGCCTTACTTGAAGAGTTCAGTCGACGTACCTGCGGGCATGGCAGCAGCAATCGAGCATTCGCTTCACGGTCGCAAAATTCAAGCACTCAGTTTGTGGGCTCGAGTGCCTCACTATGTTGCTTCAATGCCATACCCTGCTGCTTCGGCTGCTTTGCTCGCTGCACTTTGTGACACTGGCGGCATTTCGCTCGACGTTTCGTCGATGCGCGAACAAGCCAAGACTCAACGCGAGCGACTCGATCAACTAATTGCCGGCAACAACGAGCACTCGCAAATGTTGACGCAACTTGAACAGGCATTCGATGAACAAATCGCCAACGGCACAACTGAAATTAATTTCGGCGCGCCAATACCGAGTGGCGACGAAATCGCCGCCGAGTTCGAAAAGTACCTGCGCGACCGCTAATCGTTTGCGCGGGCTAACTGTTCGCGCGGGCTATTTATTTGTCCGGGCTAAGCCGTGCAACCAAGACTGCACGTTTGCACCCAACGCATCAACGTCGTAGCCACCTTCTTGCAGCACAACTGTCGGCAAGCCCAACGCACCAACTAGTGCGCCGCATCGGTCGTAGCCAGGTGTCGTCAACGCCAAATCACTGATCGGGTCAGTAATAAAAGTGTCAAGACCAAGTGACACGATGATCATTGACGGACCAAACTTTTTGATGCTCTCGCAAGCACGTTCGAGAGCCTTCATATACGAATCGTCATCTGTGCGCGCCGCAAGTGGAACATTGAGCGTCGAGCCTCGGCCCTTGCCCGAACCAACTTCGTCTTCATAGCCAGTGAAGTACGGATACGCACGCGCTGGGTCGCCATGTAGCGACACAAATTGAACATCGTCACGCTCGTAGAAAATTTGCTGGGTGCCGTTGCCATGGTGATAATCGACGTCGAGCACCGTTACCTTGGTGCCAGTTGTGCTCGCAACATGATGGGCTGCGATCGCCGCATTGTTGAAAAAGCAATATCCGCCATACAAGTCGGTGGTTGCGTGATGGCCCGGTGGTCGGCACAAGCCATAACTATTTTTCGCACCGTCTAAAACAATTTTCGTCGCGCTCATCGCCACATCAACCGCACCACGAGCCGCCTCGTAAGTGCCCATCGTTAGCGGAGTCGTAGTTTCAAAGCACCACCATCCCAATTTGCCGTTTACTGACTCTGGCTCAACCCGGTCACCCATGTTCTGGCGCAGGTTTGACTTAAAAAACATGTCTGGCACAACTTCGCGAGATTCTTTGACATCACGCTGATAATCGGCCCATGCGGTCGACAAAAATTTCAACAAGCCCGGGTTATGAATTTTGGTGATTGGTTCAGTACCCCACTCAGTTGGCGAAGCGAAATCGAATGCTTTATCGGCAGCCAAAGTCTCGCGAATCTTTTCGGCACGACCTGTGTGCTCGAACGGCGAGTGCGCAGAAGATCTCTCAATTTCAACTTCGGGGTTATGCAACAAGTGCGCTGGCGAATATACGACTTTCACAAAAACCCCGTTTCTTTTCGAACTATCTCAGCAATTTCTAACTGAAATCTAGTGGCGAGCGCAGTGATCGTTTCAATTCGGCGACCCCTGACGTTGTCGCGATTGTTTCAACAGCATCCCAAAGTTTCAATGCCTCATCACCGCGTGGCGACTTTGAAATCACAGGGCCAAAGAAACTGCCCTCGTTGGGCCGGCCTGGCTTAAACGTCAAAATCGGTGTGCCGACATCTTTACCTGTTCGCGAAAGTGCAAGGTCGGTTTCATATCGAATGACCGCAGTATGGGTCTCGTCATTTAGCGAATCGGCCCACACCATTGGCAGCGAATGGCGCCGCAACATATCACTCAAAAATTTATGTGGGTCGGTATCAAAACCTTCACGGATTTTCTCAACATGCACAGTCGTGCCCATCGCTGTGTAGAACTTTGCCACAGCGTCGTTGCCCGCGTCTGCACGCGCGGCGCTCGCAACGCGCAGTGCCTGCAATCCGAATGTGTGAATCATCTTGTGGTAGTCATCACCAGGCTTATAGCCCTTGTCGGTGTTGACCATTGACAGCGAAATGAACTTCCAGGCAACTTCATAATTTCGCAAAGTGCTTACTTCGGTCACCCAACGCGAAGTCACCCACGCCCACGGGCAACCTGGATCAAAGAAAAAATCTAAATCTGCCACATAGACAGATTAGGCGCTTCAGACGCGCTCAACCTCTTTAAGGTCGTAAGTTTCGATTACGTCGCCCGGCTTCAAATCTTGGAAGTCAGTGAGGCTGATGCCGCACTCAAAACCTTCGCGCACTTCTTTGACATCGTCTTTGAAGCGGCGCAAAGTGTTGATGTTGCCCTTCCAAATGATTGTGCCGTCGCGCAAGAATCGCACTCGCGAACCACGGGTGATTACACCAGAAACAACCGAACAACCTGCAACTGCACCAACTTTTGGTGCCTTGAAGATTTCGCGCACTTCGGCTTCGCCAGTGACAACTTCGACAAATTCTGGGGCGAGCATACCCTTCATCGCCTTCTCGATATCTTCGAGCAACTTGTAAATAATTTCGTAGGTGCGAATTTCGACGCCTTCTTTTTCGGCGAGTTCACGAATCTTGCGATCTGGTCGAACATTGAAGCCGATCAAGGTTGCATTTGTCGCTGCAGCCAACGAAATGTCGTTTTCAGTGATCGTGCCAACACCTCGGTGCACAAATGCTGCACGCACATCATCACGCTCGAGTTTGCGCAAACTCTCGGTGACTGCTTCAAGCGAACCGTGTACGTCAGCCTTGACGATTACGTTCAATGTCGCAACTTCGCCCGCCTGAATCTGAGTGAAAATATCTTCGAGTTTCACACCGCGCTGAACTCGTGCGTCACCGCGCTGATTCATCGCCCTGAAACGTTGCTCACGAGCACCAGCAACTGTTCGTGCGGTGCGCTCATCGGGCGCTGATCTGAATTCTTCACCCGCACCAGGCACCGCCGACAAACCTAAAACTTGTACTGGTGCCGACGGCCCAACTTCTTTGACTTGCTCGCCACGGTCGTTAATCAATGCGCGTACTTTGCCCCACGCCGCACCAGCAACGATCGGGTCGCCGACTTTAAGCGTGCCCTTGTCAACCAAAATTGTGGCCACTGGTCCACGACCGACATCAAGTTGCGCTTCAAGCACAACGCCTTTAGCGCGACCCGTTGGGTTTGCTTTGAGTTCTTCAAGTTCAGCGACAACATTCAATTGATCGAGCAAATCGTCGATACCAAGGCCGCTTTGTGCCGACATCTCGACAACAATCGTGTCGCCACCCCACGCTTCTGGTGTCAACTGCTGTTCAGCCAAACCAGCCAACACGCGTTGCACGTCGGCGTTTTGTTTATCGATCTTGTTCAGCGCGACCACAATTGGCACACCAGCAACACGAGCATGGTTAATCGCTTCAATTGTCTGTGGCATCACGCCGTCATCAGCCGCAACAACAAGAACAACGATGTCAGTTACACCTGCACCACGCGCACGCATCTTGGTGAATGCTGCGTGACCTGGTGTGTCGATGAATGTGATTTTCTTTCCGTCTTTTTCAATTTGATACGCACCGATGTGCTGAGTAATACCGCCAGCCTCGCCAGCAACAACATTTGCATTACGAATTTTGTCGAGAAGCGTCGTCTTACCGTGGTCAACGTGACCCATGATCGTGATGATCGGTGGTCGTGTTGCTTGCAACTCTGGCGTGTCGTCGTCTGAGTCATCAAACATTGCCTGCAACTCGAGCTCTTCTTGTTGACCTGGGTCAACAAGCAAAATCTCTGCACCAATTTCAAGCGCGAACAATTCCATTTGTTCGTCGACAAGTGTCATCGTCGCAGTCACCATTTCGCCGTGCTCAAGCAAGAAGCGAACAACGTCAGCAGGTGTGCGATTTAATTTCGGTGCAAACTCTTGTGACGAGCAACCACGTTCGATTACAACAATGCCCTCTGGCGGCGGTGTCGCACTCGGTGTGTAACTTGTTGGCGCTTGTGGTAACTGCTCGTCAAATTCGCGACGACGCTCACCACGAGTTTTTTTGCGAGGGCCACGGCGCTGACCGCCACCTGGTCCACGACCGCCACCTGGACGACCACCCGGACCCGACGGACTGCTGCGACCAAGCGCTGTACCACGACCGCCTGTCGGCGCACCCGGACGCCCCGCACCTGGACCACGACCCGGCGCACCACGATCTGGAGAAGTACGACCACCCGAACCAGCAGGACCACGACCAAGTTGCGACGCCGGAATTCGTCCCGTGCGTGCATTCGTTGAAGTTGTGCCAGTGCGTTGCGGCCCACGATTAAACGGCGGACGCGTCACGCCACCTTCTGGTCTTCGCGCAACTGGCGGCGGCGGAATTGGTCGCGATGAACCCGGCGGTGGCGGAATTGGCCGCGAGCCTGGTGTACCTGGCCGCGCACCCGGCGGTGTTGGCTGTGTCGGTCGAGTCGGTTGTTGCGTCGGCGCACTTGCCGCTGGCGCTTGCGGTTGGGCCGCTGGTCGAACTGGTTGTGGTTGCAAAGGTTGAATCGGTCGCGCCGGCGCCGGTCGCACTGCTGGTGCAGCATTCGTAACAATGCCAGGCCTATTTGGCTGAGCGGATGAAACTACGCGACCCGCACCACCATCGCTCTCGCGCGGCGCCATGTCATCGCCTTGCAAACCTGAAGTCGCTGCCGTCGTCGAAGTTTCAACCGAGTCAGTTGCAACGGCAACTGTTTCTGCGTCGTCATCTGCGCCAACTTTTTTCGCGGCGGCTTTCTTTGCGCCAGCAACTTTTTTGGCACCTGCAACTTTTTTTGCGCCGGCAACTTTCTTCGCGCCTGCAACTTTTTTCGCCGCCGCTTTTTTAACTGGCTTGTCCGAAACTTCTTCTGGCTGCGCATCGCGAATAAGACCTTCACGCTCGGCACGCGCACGAATGCGATCTGCTTGTGCGTCGATAACTGTCGACGATGGACCCTTTACGCCAATGCCAAGTTTTCCGCTGAGGTCAATGACCTCGGCGTTGGTCATTCCGAGTTCTTTAGCGATCTCGTGAACGCGTTTGGCTTTTGGCAAAGTGTTTAGCCTCTCGAATCTTCTGCAGCGCCACCTGATTGAGCAGCAACTTGTTCTTGACTAAGAATCGAACCGTCAGCCGCATGCCATTCCATTGCACCGGTTTCGATGTTCGTCTTCCACTCGCCCTCGGCATACATCGTTTCAGCTGTTGCAGCTTCTGCAGGTCGACGCACAACTGCGTTGCCTTCAGCAGCAGCTTCTGACTCGCTCTTAATGTCGATGCGCACACCTGTTAGACGAGCAGCAAGAGTTGCATTCACGCCCATCTTGCCAATTGCTAACGACAACTGAAAGTCAGGCACGATTACATCGGCTTGAGTTTCGTCTGGGCTCAGTCGAACTTCGCTGACCTTGGCTGGCGACATCGCTTTGGCGATGAAATCACGCTTGTCTTCGCTGAACGGAATGATGTCAACTTTTTCGCCGCGCAATTCGTTTACGACCATGCGCACTCGACCACCACGAGCACCTACGCAGGCGCCAACAGGGTCAATCGCTTTATCGTTCGACCAAACTGCGATCTTTGTTCGTTGTCCCGGTTCGCGAGCGCACGACTTGATTTCGACGATGCGATCGGCAATCTCCGGCACTTCCATTTCGAACAAACGCATGATCAAACCAGGGTGAGTTCGGCTGACAACAATCTGCGGGCCCTTCGGTGTGCGACGCACTTCAACGATGTATGCCTTCAAGCGAGCATTCGGCTCGCGAGTTTCGCCGAGCACTTGCTCTGCTTGTGGCAACAACGCCTCAACGCGACCCAAATCAAGCAGCGTGTATCGAGTATCTGTCTTTTGAACAGTGCCCGAAACAATGTCGCCTTCGCGGTTGGCATATTCTTCGAACTTGCGCTCGCGCTCAACTTCACGAATTCTCTGGCTCATCACCTGACGGAAGGTCACAGCTGCAATTCGGCCCAATTCGTCTTTCTTCGGCGTGTCATCACGCTCGTTGATCCAGTTGCCATCATCATCAACGTCATATGCAGTGAAGGTGATGTCCATGTTGTCTGGGTTGATGCCCACGATCACTTCATCGGCTGCGCCCTGACGCTTTTTGTATGCGGTCGCCAATGCCTCGACAAGCACCTGCAACAGTGCGTCAATCGAAATACCTCGGTCTGCTGCGAGCATGCGCAGCGCTTCTGACATGTCCATGTTGCTCATGATGCTTTCGCCTCCGTTGTGTTTTCAAACTTGTCTTTCGAATTCTTTTTCTTTGAGTGACGTGCGTCTTCTTTTGATGTCGTCGCTAATTCAAAAACTGTTTTCGCACGATCAATTTCAATATGTTTGATCGCAACTTCGACGCCGTCTTCTTTGCGCACGACGATTTGTTTGTCGTCAGCACTCGCAAGCACACCGTGCACTCGGCGCTCACCTGTCACATCATGTGGTGCAGTCAATCGCACGCTTACAACTTTGTTGATTTCGCGCTCAAAGTGTCGCGGCAATCGCAAGTTGCGCTCAAGACCCGGACTAGTCACTTCAAGTGTGTATCGACCAGGCACGGGCTCGGTGTGGTCGAACTCGCGTGAAACCAAACGGGTCAATAGTCCGATCTTTTCGAGATCGACGCCCGCAGGCTTGCCGTTTTCGCCGATCAAACCTGGCTTTGTATCAACGACAATACGCACTGTGCCACTGACAAATTCGAGGTCATAAAGGTCAAGGCCGAGATCGCTAACGATTGGCGTGACAATTTCGCTGATGCGCGTAAGCACTGCACTCTGCGTCGTAGTCTGCGTCATTAGTTATCTCTCCTTTCTCGCAATAATCAATACAAAATCGCTATCAAATAGCCGTTTTGGCGAACCAAAACGACACCCGATAGAGAACAAAAGGCGTGGGCCTAAACCCACGCCTTCGGTTCGTAGAACTTTAAAGGTCATCTCAAGTATAGGGGTTTTAGTAAAGTTTTCGTGAGGCGCTATTCAATGCGCTATGAGGTGAGGCCCTGTGATTTTGCGTATGTCAACTATGTTTTTGCGGACATTACGCGATGATCCTGTCGACGCCGAAGTGCCAAGTCATCGCCTCTTAGTTCGCGCCGGATACATTCGTCGCGCAGCACCAGGCGGTTACACATGGTTGCCTCTTGGTTTGCGAACTCTAAATCGCGTCGAAACGATTATCCGCGAAGAAATGGATGCAATCGGCGCCCAAGAAGTGCACTTTCCGGCGATGTTGCCTCGCGAGCCTTATGAGACGACAGGTCGATGGACAGATTACGGCCCGAATTTGTTTCGCTTACAAGATCGTCGCGGCGTCGATTATCTGCTCGGCCCAACACACGAAGAGATGTTCACGCTTCTCGTCAAAGATCTCTACAGCAGTTACAAAGATTTACCACTCTGGCTTTATCAAATTCAAACAAAGTTTCGTGACGAGGCTCGCCCACGTGCAGGTTTGTTGCGCGGTCGCGAATTTTTGATGAAAGATTCTTACAGTTTCGACATTGATCAAGACGGCTTACAACGCAGTTACGACGCACATCGCGCCGCATACTTGCGAACATTCGATCGACTGGGTTTGCCATACGCAGTCGTCTCGGCGATGTCGGGTGCGATGGGTGGCTCAGCATCTGAAGAGTTTTTGTTTCCGTGCGAGTCGGGTGAAGACACTTTCGTCAGTTGCACGAAGTGCGATTATGCGGCCAACACCGAAGCAGTTCGCGTCGGCGAACCTGCAAAGATCGACTTCGCCGGTTTTGCGGCTGCAGTCGTGCACGACACACCAGCGACACCAACAATTGCGACTCTTGTCGATTTATTCAACTCTCGCGCCGATCTGAAGCGCAGCGACCGCGCGTGGCACGCAGGTGACACACTCAAAAATGTTGTTGTAAATTTGCGCCACCCTGACGGTCGCATCGAGCCGCTCGCCGTTGGCGTGCCTGGTGATCGCGATGTCGACCTCAAGCGTCTCGAAGCACAAGTTGCACCGGCCGAAATCGTTGACTTCACCGAAGAAGACTTCGCCAAAAACAAAAACCTCGTCAAGGGTTACATCGGGCCGACGGCACTCGGCGAAAAAAATGCGAGTGGCATTCGATATTTGCTCGATCGCAGCATTGCCATCGGCAGCGCGTGGATAACCGGCGCCAATGCGCCGGGTAGACACGTTGCCGGTCTCGTGTACGGCCGAGATTTTTCATGTGACGGCATTGTCGACGCTGCCGATGTGCGCGACGGCGACCCTTGCCCGAAGTGCAGCGCGAAACTTCACATTCGCCGCGGCATCGAAATCGGTCACGTCTTTCAACTCGGTCGCAAATACGCCGAAGCACTCGGGCTCACAGTGCTCGACCAAAATGGCAAAACTCAAGTCGTCACGATGGGTTCATATGGCATCGGTGTCTCGCGTGCTGTTGCCGCAATCGCCGAAGCAAATCACGATGAACTCGGCCTCAAGTGGCCGACTGCTGTTTCACCAGCCGATGTTCACATCGTTATTGCTGGCAAACCAGGCGATGAAACTGCAGGCGCTGGCGAAAAACTTGCCGAAGAACTCAGCGCCAAACAGATGACTGTCATTCTTGACGATCGCAAAGGTGTTTCTCCTGGCGTGCGATTCAAAGACGCCGAACTCATCGGCACACCGCGCATCATCATCGCTGGTCGTGGCGTCGCAACTGGTGTTGTCGAAGTTCGCAATCGTCGCGCCGGCACTGCAAGCGAGATCGCACTCGCCGATGCTGCCGAGTTCGTCGCCAAAATGCCCGCAACCTAAGAGACTCAACGACAAATGCCAACACGACTCTCGCCCGCACTCAAAAATTATGACTGGGGCGACATCATCGCTCTGCCAGATTTCATCGGTCAACCGCGAGATGCAAAACCGTGGGCAGAACTTTGGTTCGGCACACACCCCGATGGTCAAGCAACAGTGCAAACAGGCAACGGCACTAGTCGCCTCTCAGAAATAGTCGGCGAACTTTCGTTTTTAGTCAAACTCATCGCGGTTGCCAAACCACTTTCGATTCAAACTCATCCAACAGTTGCTCAGGCTCAGGATGGTTTTGCCCGCGAAAACAATCTCGGCATCGACCGCGCCGCCTTCAATCGCGTCTATCGCGACACAAATTCGAAACCCGAGTTGCTCTGCGCACTGAGCGACTTCGAAATGCTTTGTGGTTTTGCGCCAGTCGAGCAGTCGCTCGCACTCGCCGAACAAAACGGATGGTTAGAACTCGCGCGACATTTAAAGTTGACGGGTTTGGCAAATACAGTCCGTTGGGCACTCGAAGAAAAAAACCATAAAACGCCAACTAATCTGCCAAACCACCTTCGAATCGTCGGCGAGTTATATGCCAATACGGGCGGCGTCTATGTCGCATTATTAATGAATCACATCACGCTCAAAGCGGGCCAGGCGATGTTCTTGCAACCTGGCAACGTTCATTCATATTTAAGTGGTCTAGCCGTCGAAGTTATGTCGAGCAGTGACAACGTCATGCGCGCCGCATTCACATCTAAACACGTCGACCTCCAAGAGTTTTTCGCAACTGCGAAGATCGAGTCAAATTTGCCAGCACAAGTCACACAACGTGATTCGTCAACAAACACAGTTGATTACGAGATTCAAAGCGCGCCATTTAGCGTGCAAAAGATCACTGTGAATAGCGACATGACTATTCAGGCAAATCACGAGGTAGAACTATATTTATGCGTGCAAGGTCATTCGGGTGCGTTGCATCAAGGTCAAGCGTGCATTTTGCAACAGCACGAAGTGCTTCAACTCGAAAAAGACTCGGCCGTGTTTCGCGTCTGGGGCAATTAGTTTTTTCGTCGAAATTTTCTCATGCCAAATAACATCGCTCGCGTTCGTCGCTTCGCACTTCTCGCAGTTGCTGTCTGTCTCACGGT
>Ga0209033_1002234_pt1 | contig 10776 bp, 6 predicted proteins | sample LauGreFa1BDMLBDN_2_FD_188218 | JGI IMG/M metagenome (GOLD analysis project Ga0209033, IMG submission 188218) | Freshwater lake microbial communities from Lake Michigan, USA - Fa13.BD.MLB.DN (SPAdes) (version 2) | ecosystem: Environmental > Aquatic > Freshwater > Lake | place: Lake Michigan, USA...
TTTTTTACCTTAGCCTTCGCACCTTTCGATCAGCCCTATCTGGCACCGATTAGTCTTTGCGTACTTTTTGGCTGCTGGCATAAGACAACGCCAAAGCAAGCCTTCTTAAGAGGCTATTTATTTGGCCTTGGTTCATTTGGCATAGGCGTCTCTTGGGTTTATGTCAGCATTCATGAATTTGGCGGTGCCAACCCATTAAGCTCAGGCTTGATGACTTGTCTGTTTTTCGGTTTTTGGGCCCTGTTTCCAGCGTTGGCCGGCTATATATCTGTCTCGATTCGCAACGGCGACCAAGGACTCAAAGCAATTTTAGTAATACCTGTTATCTGGCAGTTAATCGAATATTTTCGAGGCAATTGGATGCTTGATGGCTTTCCCTGGTTACAAAGTGCCTACTCCCAACTGGATACTCCTCTAGCGGGCTATATACCAATCTTGGGCGCCTGTGGCACAGGTTTTTTGGTGGCTTTAACCGCGTCCACTGTCGTTTTTATTTTTCAAAACAAAAAACATTGGCCGTTTTTATATCTTCTGCTTATTGCCTTATGGATAGGTGGTAGCTTTCTAAAAACGGTAAAATGGACTCATGCCCTTGGCAATCCAATCAGCGTATCTTTAATTCAAGGCAATATCAGTCAAGACCAAAAATGGCTTCCAGAAAATAAACTTAAAACGTTAATGCTTTATAAAGAACTAACAGAAGCAAATTGGAATTCATCTATTATTGTCTGGCCTGAAACCTCGATTCCAGCTTATTTAGCAGATGTACAAGAATGGTTTTTGCGCCCTTTAAGTAAGTCTGCAGAGCAGCATAAGGCAGATTTAATTGTTAGCCTGCCCACGTATAACGACTTAACAAAAGAGAAATACAATGCTGTATTGACACTGGGTAAAGACAGCGCGCTGTATCAGAAGATACATTTACTCCCTTTTGGTGAATATTTACCTTGGCAACCTCTATCAGGATTCATATTAAATAAACTGGGCATGAAGCTGGGGAACTTTACACCTGGCAAAAAAAACCAAGTATTATTAAAAGCAGGCGGTTATTCCTTTAAAACCTCTATTTGCTATGAAGATGTCTTTGGTGCTTTGGGCATCATAGGTTTACCTGAGGCTGCTTATCTAGTTAACGTAACCAATGATGGTTGGTTTGGTCATTCAATCGAGCCGTATCAACATCTACAGATGGCCAGAATGCGTGCATTGGAAACCGGGCGTTTTATGTTACGAACTACCAATACCGGAGTAACTGCGGTTATCGGATCGGAGGGTAAAATTATCAAGCAAGCCCCCTTATTTAAAACTTCGGTACTTAACGAAACCATAATACCTATGGGGGGCATGACACCTTATGCTAAGCTTGGTGATCTCCCTTCTCTCATCGTATTACCAATCTTGTTTTTTGCTTTTGCTTTTAAAACACATTAAGCAAATGGGGTTTTGATATTTTGGGACCTTTATTAAATTCCACAGACTTCTTATCGAACCAATGCATAAAAATGATAGAATGGTCGATTATTTACACTCCTAGTATCTTCACAATTATCCATGTCTACTACTTTAAAGCTTCCACTTGAGTCACTGAAACTAAATGTCGATTTAACCGGCATAGATTTACCGGAAGCAACCCGCTTGCAAAGTGGTATCTTAGGTCAATCGAGAGCTCAGTCTGCATTGGAGTTTGGTATTGCTATGCCCAATCCCGGCTACAATATTTTTGTGATGGGCGAAACAGGCTTGGGCCGATTAACTATGGTCACAAACCATTTGGATGTGGTCTCTCAGACCCTGCCGTCACCTTCCTCGTATGTGTATGTAGATAATTTTGAAAATACTAGAGAACCTGTCGCCATAGAATTACCTGCGGAATATGGGCAAATTTTTTGCAAAGATATAGAAAAATTACTGGATGATTTGTTAGCAACCTTTCCAGCCGCTTTTGAAAGCCCCGCCTATCAACAAAAAAAATCCGCCATCGAACGCCAGTTTAGCCAGCATTATAATACGGCTATTGACCTTGTTGATCATAAAGCCCAAGAACATAGAATTGCCTTGTTTAGAGAAAGCGAATCCATTACGTTTGCACCTATCCGGGAAAACAAATCCCTTAATGAAGAACAGTTCACGCAATTACCTCAATCAGAGCGAGAGGAATTTCATGCGCATGTTGAAACTCTGGAAGAATATCTAAGTGATGTGTTGCTGGAACTACCCCAGTGGCGCAGAACAATGGTTGAAAAAATAAAACAACTTGATAATGAAACCATTAGCTTAGCTATTGATCCTTTGTTTTCCGAGCTAAATAATAAATATCAAAATATTGATGATGCAGTTACTTATTTAGAAGAAATCAAGAAAAGTTTGGATCAAACGATAGCCGATTATTTAATGCCAGCGCGTTCGATCGAACCACGAGAAACTGCTACAAAACGTGTGGCGTTAACGGAACTATATGCACCCAACATTATTGTAGATAACAAACAAGAAGGTGGAGCGCCAGTCATTTATGAACCCCATCCGATCTATCAAAACCTATTTGGTCGTATTGAATACGTCAGTGAGCAAGGCGCCTTAGTTACTAATTATAGAAAAATTTGCGCGGGCTCACTCCATAAAGCTAATGGTGGCTATTTAATTCTCGACGCCGAAAAACTATTGACCTATCCCTTTGTATGGGAAGGTTTAAAACGTGCCTTGCAATCAGGTCGTATTGAAATTGAATCGCCTTATTCAGAACTGGGCATTAATACGATCACATTAAAGCCAGAAGTCATTCCTCTTAATGTTAAAGTAATTCTGGTTGGTTCTCGGGATATTTATTATCTACTTGAAGAAATGGATAGTGAGTTTAATGAAATGTTCAGAATTCTTGCCGATTTTGATAATTACATTCCACTTAACAATGAATCCATACAAAGATTTGCTCGCTTAATGCTTAATCAGGCTGCTGATTCTGGCGCCAAGCCTTTAACTCGTTCCGCTATTGAGGGCTTAGTTGAACATAGCTGCCGACTCTCAGAGAATCAGCATCATTTTTCTGCTCACATCAAAGACTCGCTAGACATTATTGCTGAAGCCAATCTCTTTTGTAAACTAAGTTCACAGCATAAAATTGACAGAACACATATTGATCAAGCCTTAACTGCCCGAGAACATCGTAATGGTAGACTATCTCAAGCTATACTCGAAGAAATGCTTGATGGCACGATTTTGATTGATACCCAAGGCGAAGCTATCGGAAAAATTAACGGCTTAACTGTTTTGGAAATTGGCGGCAGTAGTTTTGGCGCTCCGGCCCGCATTACCACTACAGTTTATCCTGGCTCCAGAGGCATTGTTGATATTGAACGAGAAGCCGAATTAGGTCAGGCCATCCATTCAAAAGGTGTAATGATTTTAACGGGTTACCTAGGGCATTCCTATGCACAACAATTTCCTTTGGCAATTTCCGCCAGTATTGCGATTGAACAATCTTATGGCTATATTGATGGTGACAGTGCATCGTTGGCTGAACTCTGCTGCCTTATCTCCGCGCTTACCCGTATACCCATTAAGCAATCTTTTGCGGTTACCGGTTCAATTAATCAATACGGTGAGGTACAGGCTGTAGGTGGTGTCAATGAAAAAATTGAAGGCTACTTTAGACTTTGTCAAGCTCGTGGACTTAATGGTGAGCATGCAGCTATTATTCCTGCTGCAAATAAACGCAACCTCATGTTAAAACAAGAGGTCATTGATGCAGTTGCAAAGGGACTATTTGCTATTTACGCAGTAGCAAGTGTTGATGAAACTCTAGAGTTATTAACGGGGCAACTTGCAGGCGAGGTGAATGAAGAAGGCCTATACCCTGAAAACAGCATTAATTTTAAAGCGATTTCTCGATTAAAAGAAATTTCTGATTTGTCATCCGATGACGAGAAAGAAGAAGCGGAAGGTTAAATAAATGGTTTATTGTCCGATCTATTTAACCTTACTTCTGGAAGCTATTGGCTAATTTCTGTAATAACTACATCAATATTATTTTGTCTTAGTCGACCCCTGATAGCATTAATACTATCAGCTTGAGCAAAAGGCCCTAATTTAACTCTATACCAATTTACGCTACCAACCTTGCCTTTCTGGACTTTTGACTCTATCCCCATCGAAGCTAGCTTATCCCTTAACTTATCTGCTTCTTTAGCTGTTTTAAAAGAGCCTGCCTGCATTATATAGTGAGCCTCTTTAGCTTTTCCTACCCGCTCTTCTCGGGCGCGAGTTTTAATTTCATACTCCGGAACGACAACTTCTTTATCAGGCAAAATAGTATAAAAATCAAATTGAGGACCTTTAGGTTCCACTTTAACTTCCAGTTTTTTCTCTTGATCAACTGAAACTTTATTTTCTGACCCCGATTTTTTCTCCGTTGTTTGTGGAGACTGCTGTAAATTTAATTGCCGAGTCGCTGAGGTCTTCAAATAAAACAAAAAAACCGCAAAAGTAATTATGATTGCAACTATCAGCATCCATTTCCACAAAGCAATTTTGGGTTGCTGTGCGCCAAATTTTTGCCTACCCAGCCCGTTTTTTTTATCCCGGTTTCTTGGCTTATAATCTCTAGACATCACATAGATTCAGGTGCGTTAATATTTAACAATTCCAAACCGTTTGCCAATACTTGTTTAACCGCACACACCAAATTTAATCTGGCATCACGAAGACAAGCATCTTCAACAAGAAACTGATGGGCATTGTAATAAGTGTGTAATTCGTGTGCCAGATCTCGTAGATAATGAACCAATTGATGTGGCTCATACTGTAAAGCCGCACGCTCAATTACTTCAGGATAACGTGCCAATGTTCCCAGTAATGAAATTTCATGTTCTTCAATCAATCTATTGAGATTTTCCATGCCTCGCAACAAGCTTCTTTCAAAGCCTTTTTCATCCAGTTGACGTAAAACACTACAAACCCTTGCATAAGCATACTGAACGTAGAATACCGGATTTTCATTGGATTTTGAGGTTGCCAATTTCAAATCAAAATCCATGTGCTGTTCCGATCGTCGCATCACATAAAAAAAGCGCGCTGCATCCTTGCCTACCTCATTACGCAATTCCCGTAACGTAACAAATTCACCTGAACGAGTCGACATTTGTACACGTTCTTCACCACGATACAAAACCGCAAATTGCACTAATAATACTTTTAGTTTGGACTCATCAGCACCCAATGCCTGAATTGCCGCTTTAACTCTGGGAACGTAACCATGGTGGTCAGCACCCCAAATATCAATTATCTGATCGAAACCACGATCAAGTTTATTCATATGGTAGGCAATATCCGAAGCAAAATAAGTATACTGGCCATTTTCTCTAACCACTACACGATCTTTTTCATCACCTAACTTACTGGATGCGAACCAAGTCGCACCGTTCTGCTCATAAAGATGCCCGCCTAAGCGGAGACGCTCAAGTGCTTTATCTACGGAGCCATCATCCATCAAATCACGCTCTGAAAACCATTGCTGATAATCAACACCAAACTCTTGCAAATCAACTTTTATATCATCAAGGATGCTATTCAAGCCAATTTGAAAAAAGTCCCTGTAAAGGGTAGTTCCCAGAAGAGTTTTTGTTCTGTCAATAAGCGCATCGATATGTATGTCCTTATCACCACCCTGAGGCTCATCTGCAGGTATACTCTCTAATACCAACTCAATGGGTCTACGATAGTCATTGCTGGCATTGATATATATATCCTTAGCAATTTCACGCACATAATCGCCACGATAAGCATTACTGGGGAATACCACTGACTCACCGCATTCTTCTAAATATCTTAACCAAATACTGGTAGCTAATATATCCATCTGACGACCGGCATCATTAACATAATATTCACGATGCACATCAAAACCAACTGCAGTTAATAAATCAGCCACAGCCGACCCATAAGCAGCCCCACGACCATGCCCTACATGTAGAGGTCCTGTAGGATTAGCTGAAACAAACTCAACCTGAACTTTTTTACCAGCACCTATCTTACTCAAACCAAAACTTCGTCCCTGCGTATGTATACGATTGACAATCTGGTACTGAGAATTTGGATTAATAAAGAAATTAATAAATCCCGGTCCTGCTAATTCAACTTTCATAACAGCGTCATGCTGTGGCAATACTGCGATAATTTTAGTTGCCAACTCACGCGGATTTACTTTTGCCGACTTTGCCAATATTAAAGCCAAATTCGAAGCAAAATCACCATGTTGTGCATCACGGGTTCGTTCAATTGATATATGCGGAGTAATTTCCAAGTCAAGAACACCCTCTGCCTTAAGCGTTTCAAGAGCTTGCAGAATCAGTTCTTCTATTTGTTGTTTCATTGCGTAGTTAGATCAGATAAAGTGAAGTACATTATCCCTGAAAATAAACTGATTATCCATTCAATCGATATCAATACAAATCTACAGGATCAACATCCAACGACCAACGCACTTTGTTAGTCTGTTTAAGTTTGGAAATTTTTGGTATCAATGCATCAAGTAAACCATGTAACTCTTGCCGATTGGCATTTTGAAATAATAATTGATAACGGAAATATCCTGCTCGCTTGGCCATTGGAGCGGACACTGGCCCCAAAATCTGAGTGCGTCCAACATCTAATTTTTTGAGCGCTGCAATAATTGCCTGAAAAAATAATTGCGGTGTGTTTGCATCTGCTGCTTGAACTCGTAATAAAGCTTGATAACTAAAAGGTGGCAATAATGCTTCTTGTCGTTCAGCCAAGGCTGTTTTTGCAAAACTCCGATAGCCATCTTTTATTAACGTTGTTAATAAAAGATGTTCAGGTTGTCGAGTTTGCATGATGACTTTACCCGGTTTTTCTGCGCGTCCTGCACGTCCAGAGACCTGAACAATCATTTGTGCTAATTTTTCTGCAGCATGAAAATCAATGCTAAATAATCCACTATCAACATCAAGAATGGCAACCAGTGTCACATTAGGAAAATGATGTCCTTTAGCTAACATTTGCGTACCCAAAATAATATCTACCTCACCATCATTTATTTGCTGTAAATAGTTTTCTAATGTCCCTTTTCGCTGTGTTGAATCCCTATCCAGACGCACCGTTATCTTATCTTTAAAAAGCTCAGTCACTACTTTTTCAACACGCTCTGTACCCAAACCCAGCGGTGTCAACTCAGAGGAGTCACACGCAGCACACTGTCTTATAAGTTTTTGTTCCTGAGCGCAATGATGGCAACGCAATCTTTGCTCATCAAAATGAATAACTAGATTAGCATCACAACGCTTACAACGCGCCACCCATCCACAACCATGGCAGATCAATGTTGGAGCGAAACCACGACGATTCAAAAATAGTAATACTTGTTCATTCTTTGCCAACGTTCGATGTATTTCTTCAACCAAAACATCAGACAAACCCTCATGGATTCTTTTATTTCTAATATCCATTAACTGCATCATAGGCTCTGTCGCTTTACCTGCACGCTCCGGTAAATGCATCAATTGATAGCGCTGTTTATCAACGTTGTACAAGCTTTCCAAAGACGGTGTTGCCGAACCTAATAAAACTGGAATATCCAATAACTTCGCACGATAAACAGCAGTGTCCCTGGCAGAAAACCGAAAACCTTCTTGTTGTTTGAATGAGGCATCATGCTCCTCATCAAGTATGATCAATCCAGGATTCATTAATGGCGTAAACAATGCAGAACGTGTACCCAACATAATAGAAGACTCGCCTTGCTGCATGCTAAGCCAAGCTGCTTGCCGCTGATTGTCAGTTAACTTAGAATGGAATAAAGCAATACTTACCGCAAAACGATTTCTAAATCGATCTTCAAGTTGGGGGGTCAACGTTATTTCCGGCACCAGAACCAAAACTTGCTGACCTCGTGCTAATACCGCATGGATAATCTGCAAATAAACTTCCGTTTTTCCACTGCCAGTAACGCCCTCCAGCAGAAAAACTCCAAAACGATCCAATGCACCACACACTCGATCAATAGCATCTTGCTGCTGTAAATTACATTGCAAGGCATCACTTCTGATTATGGAATCCGCAGGTTCTACTTTGACAGTTTTGGGCGTAATAATTTCTATTAATCGCTTTTCAATTAACAGATTAACTGAGGACTTCCAATTAATATTCCAATCTGAAAGCTCTGTTTCTGAGAGATTCAATAAAGACGATTGAAATTTCTCCAACAAACTTTTTTGTTTTGGACTCCTTTGCAAGTCAGCGCTAAGAGTTACTTGACCCAAAGGACTTAACGCAAAAGATTTTGGTGTTTTAACGACAATCGATTTACCTTGTCGCAAAGGCGCCGGAAAAGCCGTACTAATAACCTCTCCCAACGGATGATGGTAATAATTAGCGGCCCACATTAATAATTGCAAATCTTTTGACGACAATAATGACTTCTGATCGAGTATCCTGAAAACCCGCTTTAATTTACTGACCTCCAGCTCACTTTTTTGTGAAATTTCAATCAGAAATGCTATTTTTTTAGCCTTTCCAAATGGCACTTCCAAGCGCATACCCGGTTTAATATTATCCAACTCAACATTATCCGGAGCTAGGTAATCAAATAAACTATAAACAGGTACCGGAATGGCAACTCTGAAAATCAAAGCCTCTCCCATACACACCGTGGTCATAGACATTGATTTATATGAAATGTGTTATTAAGAAAAACTGACTGAATAGCCGTTTACGCCAAACCATTGCTACCAAGTAATTTAAATAAGCAGCAGAAACCTTACTCATTAATGACTTAAATTATTACCAATAAATAGACTGTTGGCAGGCTTAATAAATTTTATTGTCATTCTGTCGCTCTCACCAATCTCTAGGTATTTATTACGACTTTTATCTCCCAGTGCCAAAGTTGGGGGTAATGTCCAGACACCTTCGGGGTAATCTTTAGTATCCTTACTATTACTATTAATTTCAGACTTACCTAGGAATTCGAAACCAACATTTCTTGCCAAGGCGATAACATAATCTTCACTGAGGTAGCCCGATTCTGCATTAACATCCTGTGACTTCAACGAATTGTTTCTATGTTCTACAACCCCCAGAATACCACCCGGTTTTAATGCGTTATACATGGCTTTAAATACTAAATAGGCCTGATCGTTTTTCATCCAATTATGAACATTACGAAACGTCAGCACTCTATCAACTGATTCAGCAGGTGCAATAGCCATTAAATCAGTTGGCTGAAGGACTGTTAATTCTACCTTATCAAATACTTTTGGTTGCTTATGAAGTTTTTTAATAAAATTTTCCACACCCTTTTTATAATAAGGTTGGCTGGAATCAGGGGAGAAATGTGCGGCAATCAACTTTCCTTTATTTCTTAAAAAAGGCGCTAATATTTCGGTATACCATCCCTCCCCAGGCCAAATTTCAACCACTGTCATATTTTCTCTAACCTCAAAAAACTCTAGTGTTTGCTGGGGATGCCTATATTTATCCCGCGCTTTATGTTCTGAAGAACGCTGCTTTCCCGATATTACTTGTTGTAAAGAGACAGAATCGTTATTAGCACCGACTGAAGTGACATTTAACAAAAACACCAATATCCCTAAAATTTTTATCATTCAAACGTCTCAATTAAAATATTATTTCTCAACTCACTATCGATAAATTTAAGCATCTGGAACAACCCTTTTCTTAAACCCATTCATCTTGAGATGACGCCATTACCGATGCGTGATTATCATGCTTATTTGCTATTCCAAATCTGTAAAAAACTTAATGTTGCCAACAGCAAAAACGCTAATAAAGTCCAAGCAGGCATACTAAAGCCGAGCATTGTCCAATCGACTTTGGCGCAATCACCTGTCCCACTTAGCATTAATTTAAGGGTATCAAACAACGGAAAATATTGAAACATATAGGCCAATCCAGGCCCACATTCAGGCACCTCATTAGGAGGCAAGTGTTGTAGCCAAACATGTCTACTTGAGATCGAAGCACCCAGCAATGCGACAATCGTCCCCAGCACAGCATATCTCTTAACTCCGGTTTGCTTGGGATTATGTAAGCCAGCAACCAAAAAAACTAATCCTGTTAACAAAACTGCGAGTCGCTGCGAGATACATAGAGGGCAGGGCTCCAACCCATCTACCAATTGAAAATAAGCAGCTATAGCCAGTAAAACCATGCATGCTAAGGAGCCTAATAAAAACCAAATTCTTGCATTAACCTTCAGCATAGGGAACCTATATAATTTTTCAAAACCCACGACCCTATCCAATATAAAGCTGACGCGCTTATTGTTATCAAGGTGCTTCTGAATAATAATTTTCAGATAATTATAACATCGCCTGACACTATCTAATTTCGATATTTTCTAATATCCAACCTTTGTGTTTAATACCGACTAAAAATAAAAAACCTTACTCCCTCTCAGTATAGGTAAATTAATTCAGTCTTTAAGTTTTATCTATTCTGTCTAACCGCACTAATGCCCCATTAGGCAAATCAACCCTCTACTCAGCAACGTTCCAACATTTCAGATCATTATCAAACAAAACCTATCCATCTGTTCTTTTTGATCTATTTCATAGGTTTTTAAACCTGTTGTTGATTCATTTTTTGGAATTGAAAGATAATAAACGTAATAATACAGATGCCAAAATAAACCAACAGGAAATACTTACCTTGGAATGCAGCTTGTCCGAAAACATTTCCTGACCAAATTCCGAGCAAGCCTAGGAGGTAAGTCAATGGAATCATAATTAATATATAAGGAGAAAG
>Ga0209033_1002243_pt1 | contig 10762 bp, 9 predicted proteins | sample LauGreFa1BDMLBDN_2_FD_188218 | JGI IMG/M metagenome (GOLD analysis project Ga0209033, IMG submission 188218) | Freshwater lake microbial communities from Lake Michigan, USA - Fa13.BD.MLB.DN (SPAdes) (version 2) | ecosystem: Environmental > Aquatic > Freshwater > Lake | place: Lake Michigan, USA...
CGTGGCGCTGCCTTGGCTGAATCCTTTTAGTTTCGGGCCTTCGGTGATGGTCTTGTCGGGGCTGGTGGCCTGGTGGGGGGCGGTGGGGCTGTGTCTGTGCTTTGGCAGTTTGCTCACGACGCGGCAGGCGCGCTGGCAGGCGCTGCTGGGGGGCTGGGCGCTAGCGGCGGGTCTGAGTGCGCTGATGGGACTGCTGCAGTATGTCGACCAGACCACGCCGTTTGCGCCGTGGATCAATTACGCCGGGCTAGGCCAGGCCTTTGGCAATTTACGCCAGCGCAACCAGTTAGCGACGCTGTGCAGCATGGGGCTGGCTGTTGTGTGGTGGTGCGCGCAGTATGCGCGGGTGGGTGCGCCAACACGCCGCAGCGCTGAGGCGCCTCGGTCTTGGGCTGGCGTTGCCCTCGCTTTTGTTTTACTGGTCGGTGCCGCGCTGGTGTGTACGGCGGCTGCGGCCACTAGCTCGCGCACCGCGTTTATGCAATTGTTGCTGCTGCTCGTCCTGGCCTGGTGCTGGCGTTCGGGTGCACCTGCGGCAGGCGCACGCTACAGGGGCTTGGGCTTGGTGGGCTTTATGTTGCTGGCCTATGTGCTGGCCGCTTGGCTCTTGCCACTGGCGGTGCGGGTAGAAGGCTCGGTGTTTGAACGTATGCGCGAATCACCCGATGGTTGCGAAAGCCGCGTGGCTTTGTACCGCAATGTGCTGTACCTGATCACGCAAAAGCCGCTGGCAGGTTGGGGCTGGGGCGAGTTGGATTACGCGCATTTCATGACGCTGTACACCACGCCCTTGGCAGGGGTGCGCTTTTGCGCTATTTTGAACAACGCGCACAACCTGCCTTTGCATTGGGCGGTGGAGCTAGGCCTGCCATTGGCGCTGCTAGCGTGCGGCGGCTTGCTGTGGCTGCTGCTGCGGATGCGGCCGTGGCGCGAAACAGTGCCGCAGCGCCAGTTGGCCTGGGCGGTACTAGGAATGATTGGCCTGCACAGTTTGCTGGAGTATCCGCTGTGGTACGGGCCTTTCCAGATCGCCGCGCTGATGTGTGTGTGGGTGTTGTTGGCGTTTCCTGCACGGGGAATGGGGACGGTTACGGACAGTGGCCCGCAATGGCAATGGCGGCTAGCGGCGGGCGCGCTGGCGCTGGCTTGCGCGGTGGCGAGCTGGAATTACCGGGCCGTAAGCCAGCTGTATTTCAGCCCTGAGCATCGTGCACAGGCCTACCAGGGGCAGACTTTTAGCAAGGTGCACGAAGCTTGGTTTTTTGGCGGGCATGTGGATTTTGCAGAGCTATCGGTCACGCCACTGGAGCCGTGGAACGCGCAGCACTTGATGGATTTGGCAGAAAAGACTTTGCACTTTTCGCCAGAGGCCAAGGTGGTGGAAATCATTTTGGACGCCGCGCTGTTATTGCAACGGGCCGACAAAATTGCGCTGTACGCGCCGCGCTATGCGGCGGCTTTTCCCAAGGATTACGCGCGTTGGCGGCAAGCGCATGCCGACTTGGTTTTGCCTTGATACAGATGGCCGACAAGGCTTATGGCGAAGATGTTTTTATAGGTGGCGCGCAGGCGCTAAGTGTCATAAAATTTGTAAATTCTGCAATTTCGGAGAAGTAAATTAATGCCGCCTAACTTTGTTCCCCCATTGCACGCGCACCGTGCACATCGCTTGTCCGTGGCGGCACTTGCGCTTTTCGCCAGCTTGGGCGCGCAAGCGCAATTGCAGGTGCCCGATCCGAGCCAAGATGTCTATGTGGGTCTGGGTGCCCTGAGTATTGCAACCATCGGCTATGCCCGTCCGATAAACAGTAATTTTGGGCTGCGGGCGGAGTATGCCTTTGGGCCTACGCTTTCGCGCGATATGGCGGTCAGCGGGGCCGATGCGAGCGCCAGCATCAAAGCGAACCGTGGCGGATTGTTTGCCGATTGGTACCCCTTTAGCGGTGGCTTGCGTCTGGTGGGCGGGGTGACTTTCAACGATATCCGTTTGGATCTGAGCGCCAAAGACGGCTCGACCATCGACATCAACGGCATAAACACCAGCCTGGCTGGCGAGACTTTCGGCGCCAGCGTTACCTTCCCAACGACCACGCCTTATTTCGGTATCGGTTACGGGCACCAAGAAAGCAAGTCCAGGGGAATCGGGTTTTACGCCGATGTGGGCTTCATGGTGGGAAGTTTTAACTCCGCAATCACGACCAGTGTGTTGGGCCAAAACGGTATCACGCAAGCGGATATTGACAAAGAAAGCCAATCCATCCGGGACAAGATTTCCAACCTGAACGTGCTGCCCAGTTTGTCTATGGGCTTGGTGTACCGCTACTGAGCGTTCGATATAGGCGCAAACCACGCCATGCGCTTAGGGCCTTGTGCAGTTCCCTGGCCTTAGCCAGGCAGATTGCCTTCTTCCAAGGCTTCCATGCGGCATTCATAGGCGCCGCTGGGGCCATTGCCATACCAGAGATGGCCCTTCAAATAGAACAACTTCGTGGAAAACGTGACCCAAACGACTACGTCATTGGGGCAGTGCCGCTTGGCCTGGTCTGCGGTTTTGAATTTGCCCGCAGGCTGGTAGGCCCAAGCCAGTGCGGGCAAGAGCACAAGAGCGCATAGTCGGGCAAGGCGGCTTAGCTTCATGCGCGAATCTTATCGCGCTAGGCTTGACTTATCAAAGCACGTCATAGGCTGGTGGGTCTGCTTGCGGATGAGGGTGGCTGCGCGAGGGTGCCGCCCACGCTGGGCGCCGTGCAACATTTTTTGCCTGGCAGGCCAGCCATTAACGATGGACAAAACTCCCGCTCTTACCCCCATGCTTTTCCAAGAGCGTAATGCCTTGCATCACCATGCCCCGGTCCACGGCTTTGCACATGTCGTAGATGGTTAGCAAGGCCACCTGCACAGCGGTGAGGGCTTCCATCTCCACGCCAGTGGGGCCTACGGTTTCGACGGTGGCGGTGCATTGCACGCCGTCGTGCGCTTGGGCGGCGTCGGCGTGCAGGATGTCCAGTTCTATGGCGACGTGGGTCAGGGCCAGCGGGTGGCACAAGGGGATGAGTTCGCTGGTTTTTTTGGCCGCCATGATGGCCGCCACGCGGGCGATGCCCAGCACGTCGCCTTTTTTGGCGCTGCCGCTTTCAATGAGCGCACGGGTGGCTGGCAACATGTGGATGCAGCCTGTGGCGATGGCGATGCGCCGGGTGCTGGCTTTGTCGGCCACATCGACCATATGGGCTTGTCCGGCAGCATCAAAATGGGTAAGTGCGTTCATAAGTTGTCCGAATCTGCGCGCTAGGCGCCTCAACCGGCAGATCTGCCAATGAAATGGCAGGGCATTTACCGGGCGTTTATGGTTCCCGTGCATCATACGGGGATGCGATTTACCTTCCTTCGGCGCTTTGGCCACTGTTCCCCCATTCGCTCCTACCTGTTTGCGAGCCTGATGATGGCGGCCTGGGCACCCGCGCCAGCGCAGGTCCATGTGCCGTCGTCGTCCCTCTTTAGCAAAGCCCTGCCCGACTTGGGTGATGAAACGGACTTGTCCATCGCGGCCGAGCGGCGACTGGGCGACTCGATTGTGCGCAGCCTCTACCGCGACCCGGATTATTTAGATGACCCGGTGCTAACCGACTATGTGCAAAGCATTTGGCAACCATTGCTGCGTTCGGCGCGCGCGCGCGGCGATTTGCGCGCCGATATGCAAGAAGTGTTCGCCTGGGAAATACTGGTTTCCAAAGAGCGTGATGTCAATGCATTTGCGCTGCCCGGCGGGTATTTCGGCCTGTATCTGGGTTTGGTGGGGATGGTCCAGACCCGCGATGAACTGGCCTCGGTGCTAGGGCATGAAATGAGCCATGTCACGCAGCGCCATATCGCCCGCAGAATGAGCAAAGAAAGTGCGCAAACGCCCTGGATGATCGGCGGGATGATTTTGGGCTTGTTAGCTGCCAGCAAGAGCAACAACTACAACGCAGCGAATGCCGCCATCATGGGCAGCCAAGCCATTGCCATTCAGAACGGCCTTAATTATTCGCGCGACATGGAGCGCGAGGCTGACCGTACCGGCTTTGGAGTGGCGACCGAAGCGGGGTTTGAAGCACAAGGCTTTGTCGCCATGTTCGAAAAGTTGCAACAAGCCAGCCGCAATAACGACAGCGGTGGCTTTCCCTACCTGCGCAGCCACCCGCTGACCACCGAGCGCATTGCCGACATGCAAGGCCGCATAGGTATGCAGCCAGCCTCGCAATTAGCAGCGGATGCGGATTGGCAAGCGCTGCTGATGGCCGCGCGCGCGCGGGTACTTTCCAACAGTGGGGTGGACGCGTTGCGGCTGTGGCAGGCCGATGTGCAGCCCGAAGCCCTGGCCAGCAAAAGCCCCGCCCAACGGGCCGCCGCTTTGTATGGCGCGGCACTGGCGGCGATCAGGATGCGTGCGCTGGAGTCGGCCAAGGCCCTGGTGAGCCGGCTTGCCGCCGTGGCCGGCGCGCCGCCGCTGGTCGAGCGATTGGCCCGCCTGTTACGCGCTGATATTGCGCTGGCCACGGAGGATTTCGCCGGTGCTGCCAATGCACTGACAGCACCTGTGCGCCCCGCCTTGCGCGATGACATGGTCTTGGACCGTGCAGAACTGCTGCTGCGCGCCCAGGTGCAGACCGCTAGCGGGCAGGCGGGGTTGGCGGCGACGGATTTGTACCACTGGGTGATGGCGCATCCGCGCGACTTCAACGCCTGGCGCAGCCTGGGCCAGGCGTATGAGGTGCAAGGCCGTGCGATTGCCGCGATCCGCGCACAGGCCCAGGCCGATGGTTTGCAGCAGGACTGGTCTGCCGCCTTGGCGCGCTTGCGCGCGGCGCAAGACCTGGTGCGCAAAGGCCAATGGGGCAGCCAGGGGCCGGACTACATCGAAGCCACGATTGTGGACACCCGCGCCCGGGAAATCGTGCAGATGATGCGCGAACAAGCCGCGCAGCAACGCTAAGGTTTAGGCCGGATCGGCCATCGGTGCGGCGCGGCGCTGGCTGCGCCAGCCGGCCAGCAAAACGCCCGCAGTGACTGCTGCATACAGCCCCCAGCGGGCCCATTGCTGCTGCTCTAAAACAACGCCCTTAGCGGCGCCGAAAAATTCTTGCAGCCAAGGCTCATTGGCAATCATTTGTGCCGCGGTTAGCGCCAGTACCGCCGCGCCCACGCCGATGATCCAGGGGAAGCGCTCGACCAGGCGAAGCACCACGGAACTGCCAAAGACCACAATGGGCACGCTGACCAGCAGCCCGATGACCACCAAATCCATCGCGCCATGGGCCGCGCCCGCGACGCCCAGCACATTGTCTACACCCATGAGCGCATCGGCGACGATGATGGTTTTCATGGCGCCCCAAAAAGTATTTGCCCCGCCTTCTTCATGGTCTCCATCGCCTTGATCGGCTAACAACTTGTAGGCCACCCAGACCAGCCCCAGACCGCCAACCAACATGAGGCCCGGTATTTGCAAGAGCCAGACGACGCCCAGCGTCATCACAGTGCGCACACCGATAGCGCCGACGGTGCCCCATAGAATGGTTTTCCTACGCAAGTGCTCGGGCACGTTGCGCGCGGCCAGCGCGATGACGATGGCGTTGTCGCCGGCCAGTACGAGGTCAATCAAGACGATAGCCAGCAGCGCTGACCACCAGGCATTTGAGAATAATTCCACGGTTTGAATTCCTGTAAAGAGGCCCGGGAGCGGGCATGTTGACACCTGACGGGCGGATGCGGCGCAGGCCACACACGCTCGGCGAAGGTCTTGCCCGATGGCGCAGTGCACGAGGCACTGGCATCTGTGGGGCCGGAACAGCAAGTGTCCGTATTGACGACCCGACAACGGGGGGCTACTCCCCTTCAACCCGACAAGTGTATAAAAGTCTCGGCTGGCCCCAAAAGCGGTGGGGATAAGCCCTGCGCGTCCGTCGCGCGGCCAGTACGGCTATCATCGCGCCTCTTCTTTTCAAACCCCCATGGCAGGCATACACATTACCGATATCGAGTCGGCTATCAACTATTGGCGCGCCAAAAGCCCTTCGCCTGACGGCGTGTCCCTGCCCGGGCCCACGCGCGCGCTAGCCGAGATATATGCGCTGCTGGTTTATTACCGAGAGATGGAGGCCGACGAGCGCAGCATGCCGCGCGCAGCGCACGAGGCCTGGCTGGACTGGTATGCCAGCACGCCGGACACGCCGTGCATCGCCATTTGCTCCACCAGCCAGGGTGATGAAACCTGCAAAGGCTGCGGCCGCAGTTTTTCGGAAGTGCAGCTGTGGCCACAAATGAGCCCGGCGGAAAAACGTGCCACCTGGCGGCGCATTACCCTGGATGGCAGCGCGTGGCGCTTTAATAAGTATGCAGAGCGCGCAGCAGAAGGTGCGCGGCCCGCGGCTACGGCCCAATCCACAGCACCCAGCCATCTCAGCTAGCGCTATGGACGATTTGCGCTACAAGCCTTCGACCACCGTGGCAGCCATCATCGAGCGCGACGGCCTGTTTTTACTAGTGGAAGAAGAAACACCCGAAGGCCTGCGCCTGAACAACCCGGCAGGCCATCTGGATCCGGGCGAGTCATTGGTGCAAGCCTGTGCGCGCGAAGCGCTGGAGGAAACCGCGTTTGCATTCACGCCCCGGGCACTGGTGGGCATTTACCTGGCCCGCGTGCAGTTGCCCGACAGCCCGTCGCGGCCCGGTGGCTCGGACATCAGCTATCTGCGCTTTGCGTTTTGTGGCGACTTAGGCGCCTTGGACGCGCAGCGCACACTGGACACCGGCATCGTGCGCACGCTGTGGGTCACGCCAAGCCAAGCGCGCGCCAGCGTAGCGCGGCACCGCAGCCCGTTGGTCTTGCAATGCATAGAAGACTATCTGTCCGGCCAGCGCTACCCCTTGGACCTTCTACACACCCACGCAGGCGTTTATGCCAAGCAGCAGCGCGATTAAAAGCGCGGCTTGGTTTGCGCGCCTCGCCGCACGCCTGCCTTGACGCCGAGCCCTAAGCGGGTGCAGGCCTAAAATCGGCCAATGAGCGCCACCCTAAAGCCCCTGAAAAAACAACGCATTGTGGTGGGCTTGAGCGGTGGCGTGGACTCGGCAGTGACGGCCTATTTGCTACAACAGCAAGGGCATGAGGTGGTCGGAATCTTCATGAAAAATTGGGAAGACGACGACCGCGCACCAGCCGCCGATGCACTCGACACCGACGCCGGTTATTGCACGTCCAAAGAAGACTTTATCGACGCTGCCGCCGTGGCCGATGTGCTGGGTATCGAGATCGAGCATGTCAACTTTGCCGCCGATTACAAAGACCGCGTGTTTGCCGAGTTTTTGCGCGAGTACCAAGCCGGGCGCACGCCCAATCCGGATATTTTGTGTAACGCCGAAATCAAGTTCAAAGCCTTTTTAGACCACGCCATGCGCCTGGGTGCGGACTGCATCGCTACCGGCCACTATGCGCGGGTGCGACAAAACGAAAACAGCGGCTTATTTGAACTGCTCAAAGGTCTGGATGCGTCCAAAGACCAAAGCTATTTTTTGCACCGGCTCAACCAAGCGCAGTTGTCCAAGACCTTGTTTCCGGTGGGCGAGTTACACAAAACCGAAGTGCGCCGCATTGCCGACGAGATTGGCCTGCCCAACGCTAGAAAGAAGGATTCGACCGGCATTTGCTTTATCGGCGAGCGCCCGTTTCGGGAGTTTCTCAATCGCTATATCGCCAAAGAACCCGGCCCTATAAAGAACCCGAAAGGGCACACGATTGGCCAGCATGTGGGCTTGTCGTTTTACACACTGGGGCAGCGCCAGGGCCTGGGCATTGGCGGGCTAAAGGCGCGTGGTGCACAAAAAGGCGGTGGCGAGCATACGCCTTGGTTTGTAGCGCGCAAAGACATGCAGACCAATACCTTGTGGGTGGTGCAGGGGCATGCGCATCCGTGGCTGTTATCAGGCGCGCTTCATGCGGCGGACGCTAGCTGGGTATCAGGCAGCGTGCCCGCCTGCACTCAAGCCCTTGCAGGCAAAACCCGTTACCGGCAAAGCGACAGCACCTGTGCATTACAAAGCAGTGACGGACCTTTATTTGATGTGGGCTTTGACAGCCCGCAATGGGCAGTCACGCCGGGTCAGTCGGCCGTGCTGTACGACGGTGATGTATGCCTGGGCGGTGGTGTGATTGCCAGCGTCAGTCCGCTTGACGCAGCGATGTAACCCTGCCCAAGCGCCCCGTGGGACAATGGATCACCGAGAAAAATAGTGTTTTGAGAAAGCTGCCACCATGCCCCGTCGCGCCACCAAAATCGTAGCCACCTTGGGCCCCGCTTCTAGCAGCCCGGAAATGCTAGAAGCCCTGATACGCGAAGGCGTAGATGTGGTGCGGCTGAATTTCAGCCACGGCACCGCGCAAGACCATATCGACCGCGCCAGCATGGTGCGCGAAGTGGCCAAACGTGCGGGACGCGAAGTGGCCATCATGGCTGATCTGCAAGGGCCAAAAATCCGCGTCGGTAAATTTGCCGAAGGCAAGGTTTTTCTGGAGCATGGGCAGGCTTTTATTCTGGACGCGGCCCGCACTGAGTTGGGCGATGTCAACGCGGTGGGCCTGGACTACAAATCGCTGCCGCAAGAGGTGAAAGCGGGCGATGTGCTGTTGCTCAACGACGGCATCATCGTGATGGTGGTGGACAAGGTGATAGGCCAGCAAGTGCACACCATCGTCCGACTTGGCGGCGTACTATCCAATAACAAAGGCATTAACAAACAAGGCGGCGGTCTGACGGCACCGGCGCTTACCGCCAAGGATATGGAAGACATCCGCACCGCCATGGCTTTCAAAGCCGACTACGTGGCCGTGAGTTTCCCCAAATGCGCTACCGATATGGAAATGGCGCGCCAGCTGTGCAACGTGGCTGCGGCCGAGTTTGGGCACAAACCGGGCTTGATCGCCAAGATCGAGCGCGCCGAAGCCATACCCAAGCTGGAAGAAATTTTGCTGGCATCGGACGGCATCATGGTCGCGCGCGGCGACTTGGCGGTGGAAGTGGGCAATGCCGCAGTACCTGCGCTGCAAAAGCGCATGATCAAAATGGCGCGCGAGTTTGACAAGATTGTCATCACCGCCACGCAAATGATGGAGTCCATGATCAGCAACCCGGTGCCTACGCGTGCGGAGGTAAGCGACGTAGCCAATGCGGTGCTCGACGGCACCGATGCCGTGATGCTGTCAGCCGAAACCGCCGCCGGGAATTACCCGCTGGAGACAGTGCGCGAAATGGCGCAGATTTGCGTGGCTGCCGAAGCGGGCGAATCGGTAAAGTTGGAAACCGACTTCGTCGGCAAGACGTTTGCGCACATTGACCAGTCGATCGCCATGGGTGCTCTCTTTACCGCGCACCACCTGGGCGCCAAAGCGATTGTGGCCATGACCGATAGCGGATCGACCGCATTGTGGATGAGCCGCCATTTGATTCAGGTCCCGATTTACGCGCTCACGCCCAATGTGGCGAGCCAACGCCGCATGACGCTGTACCGCAATGTGCGCCCCTTGCTCATGAACAGCAGCAATGACCGCGATACCGCGCTGAGCGCCGCCGAAGCGCAACTCAAAAAGCTGGGCATTGTTTCCAGCGGCGATGTGTATGCCATCACTTGCGGGGAACCCATGGGCGCGCCCGGCGGCACCAATATGATGAAGGTCTGCCGCGTTTCCTAAACCTTGCCTCATCAGCTTGGCCATTTTGGAGAGGCGAAGCGGACTGAGGCCGGGCGACGATTTTTCGCTCGCGTCATGAGGAGCCCGGCCTCAGTCCGCTTGGCCTCGGGCGCACACCAATGACGCGGCGGGGCAAACTCAATAGAATCGCCGGTCGGTACAAGTTACCAAGCGGTTACCAACTTTCCGGAGAACCCCCATGGCCCTCGTCTCAATGCGCGAATTGCTGGACCACGCCGCCACCCACGGCTATGGCATCCCAGCTTTTAATGTCAACAACCTGGAGCAAGTCCAGGCCATCATGGAGGCCGCCAACGAAGTAGGCGCTCCGGTCATCATGCAAGCGAGCGCCGGCGCGCGCAAGTATGCGGGGGAGGCCTTTCTTAAACACCTGATTCAAGCCGCCATCGAAAGCTATCCGCATATTCCCGTGGTGATGCACCAGGATCATGGCCAAAGCCCAGCGGTATGCCAGGGGGCGATCAACCTGGGCTTTAGCTCGGTGATGATGGATGGCAGTTTGGAAGGCGACGGCAAAACCATTGCTAGCTATGAATACAACGTGGACGTGACGCGCCAAGTGGTGGACATGGCGCACAAACTGGGCGTTACCGTGGAAGGCGAGCTGGGCTGCCTGGGTTCACTAGAAACCATGAAGGGCGACAAAGAAGACGGCCACGGCACTGATGCCACCATGACGCGCGAGCAATTGCTCACCGACCCAGAACAAGCTGCCGATTTCGTCAAGCGCACGCAACTGGACGCGCTGGCCATTGCCATTGGCACCAGTCACGGCGCCTACAAATTTACCCGCCAGCCCACTGGCGATATTTTGGCGATTGACCGTATCAAAGAAATCAACCGCCGCTTGCCCAATACGCATTTGGTAATGCACGGCTCGAGCAGCGTGCCGCAAGAGATGCTGGCCACCATCAATGCCTACGGCGGCAAGATGAAGGAGACCTATGGCGTGCCGGTGGCGGAGATTCAGAAAGCCATCCAATTTGGCGTGCGCAAGATCAACATCGACACCGACAT
>Ga0209033_1002247_pt1 | contig 10758 bp, 8 predicted proteins | sample LauGreFa1BDMLBDN_2_FD_188218 | JGI IMG/M metagenome (GOLD analysis project Ga0209033, IMG submission 188218) | Freshwater lake microbial communities from Lake Michigan, USA - Fa13.BD.MLB.DN (SPAdes) (version 2) | ecosystem: Environmental > Aquatic > Freshwater > Lake | place: Lake Michigan, USA...
CTTCTTCAATTGTTTCCAATAGATTAAAGGTCTCAGAGGACACCAAGGCATCTTCAGCATCTTGATTTTCCTCATCAAAATCCCAGGCTTCAGCCTCTTCTTCAGTCTCAAAAAGGATGTAATCCCGGTCTGAATCCAAAGATTCCATATAAGGCTGCAAACAGGCTTGACAGGTCAATGGTAAATCAAGCGCAATGCGTAAGTGCATGTATTGCATAGGAATTGTTCCCAAACGCTCCTCAAACCAGGTACTCATCTCCCAATGCAGTCCCGAAGGCTGGAAATTAGCCTCAACTGTCATTTCCTGTAACAATCTAGGAAAGTTAGATAGTTCGAGCACCCCCTGGCCAATGTATGTCAGCCCAGACCTCATATCGATGGATTGAAGGTCTTTGGCATTATTCGGCAAAATGTGGGGTGTCATATTTTTTGAATTCATACCGAAAGCATAAATGAGTGCCGCCCCGAACCCAAGCAATTTATCCAAGAATTCTGCCAGCCAAAGCAAAAGATTGATCTTGGCATCTACTTCTAAGTACAGAAAAGAATTGCTGGGTCGCCTAGGCTTGTCATTTGAAACCATCTCCCCAGAAGTGGATGAAGCACCCTTGCCCAATGAAACCCCAGAATTGATGGCCATTCGTTTGGCTCAAGCCAAAGCTTTGGCAGTTTCATTGAGTCACCCATCGGCTTATGTGATTGGCTCAGATCAGGTGGTTGATTTAAATGGTGTGGCCATGGGCAAACCAGGTAACCATACAAATGCAATGGTGCAACTACAAAAATTACGCGGTCAAACTGTGAAATTTCATACAGCTGTTTGCGTGGCCCATGCGGGATCCGCAAAAACTGTGAACGCTATCACCGAAGTTAAATTCAGAGAACTCGACGATGCTACTTTGGAAGCCTATCTTATAGCTGAGACACCCTACGATTGCGCGGGCAGTGCCAAATCAGAAGGTATGGGTATTTGTCTTTTAGAGTACGTTCGCAGTGATGATCCCACCGCCTTGATTGGCTTGCCCTTGATAACAGTGTGCACACTTTTGCGTGAAGCAGGCTTTTCTATTCCTCTTGATCAATAAAAAAGAAAAAATGCCAGGCACTCTTTATTTAATTCCAAACACCCTGGGCGACGAAGATCGCGAATCTCAGCTCAACCATGTCTTGCCCCATGACACGATCGAACAAGCTTCTCAGCTTCGCTATTGGATTGTTGAAAACGCAAAAACTGCGAGAGCTTTATTAAAGGCTGTTGGCTCACAATCACCATTGATCTGCCCCATCCAAGAAATGCAAATGACAGAATGGCGTGGCCCTGGAAAAGAGTCTGCTCATGGCTCTACCAATTTAAAAGCAATGCTTCAGCCATTGCTCGATGGCCACGACATGGGCTTGATGTCTGAAGCGGGTCTTCCAGCAATTGCCGACCCAGGCTCTGATGTTGTGAATACCGCTCATCAAATGGGCATTCCAGTGCGAGCATTGATTGGACCTAACTCTTTGTTATTGGCATTGATGTCATCGGGCATGAATGGTCAAAGCTTTGCTTTCCATGGCTATATTGCCGTGAAAGATCCAGAGAGAACAGCCACACTCAAACAATTAGAGCAAGAGTCGAAAAGAAAACATCAAACTCAATTGTGGATTGAAACCCCTTATCGCAACGCAGCCATGATTGAAGCAATGCTGCAGTCACTACAGGGAAATACCCAAATGTGTGTGGCAGCAGATTTGAGTTTGCCCAACGCCTTGGTGATCTCTAAAACTGTCAGTGCCTGGCAAGCGCAGATAAAAAAAGAGCCTGGATTACTCCAAGCCCTTCATCAACGACCGGCAGTTTTTTTAATCTTGGCTTAACCTTGATTTTAGATGAGCTGTTGATCAGCGCATCTGACCACCGTACATCAATACCCGAGTAGCGCCCTCGCCCATTGCAGCGCCGAAACGCTTGGCCACTCGCTCAGCCAAATTATCTTTCATGGTGTAGTCAACAATTGTTGATGCTTTGAACACATCGCGCGCAACTCCATCAACACTGCTCAAGCCATCACTCAAACCTAACTCAACACTCTTAGCACCATTCCATACCAAACCTGTGAACATGTCAGGAGTTTCTTTCAAACGATCACCGCGGCCATCGCGCACCACCTTGATGAATTGCTCATGCACTTCACTGATCATGCCTTGAACAAATTCTTTTTGCTTTGGGTCTTGTTTGCTGAATGGATCTAACAAAGCTTTATTTTTTCCAGCAGTGATGGCACGACGCTCAATTCCCAACTTCTCCATCAAACCAGTGACTCCAAAGCCGTTCATGATCACACCGATTGAGCCAACCAAACTGGCTTTATCAACATAAATATTTTCCGCAGCAGATGCCACGTAGTAACCACCGGATGCGCAAATTTCTTCAACCACCACATGCAATGATTTTTCAGGATACTTGGCACGCAAGCGCAACATTTCATCGTGAATAATGCCGGACTGAACCGGTGAACCACCAGGGCTGTTGATGCGCAAAATCACACCAACACTCTCAGAATTTTCAAATGCTGCTTGCAAAGATGCATTAATCGCATCTGCACTGGCTTTACTGTCTGGCGCAATCTCACCTTGCAAATCAACCAACGCCGTGTGCTTACCCATGCTGGACTTGCCACCAATATCAATATCAAACAAATTGATCGCAACCCCGATAAACACCAGCAAGGTCATCATGCGTACAGCTGTTCTCCAGCGACGACCGCGACGCTGCTCCTTGAGGTTCTCCAACAACAAATGTTCTAAGGCCTGTTTTTCCCAGACTTTTTCATCAGACATGAATAACTTTCTTAATTAATCTAACTAATTTAGGTAATACGATAAATTTAATACTTCAAGTAAGAGCTTAATCTTTTTATGCGTTAGCTGCTAACCAATCAGATAACTCTTGAACATTCTTGACACAAGCCAAAGGATTTTCAGTTTTCAATACGTGCTCTGGGTGTGCACCATAAGTCACGCCCACGGCATCAGCTCCTGCAGCATTGGCCATACCCAAATCATGCGTCGTATCACCAATCATCAAGATTTTTTCCATCGGCACCAACAAAGCATCCGATAAATCTAAAAGCATGCCAGGATGAGGCTTCGATTTTGATTCATCCGGTGTGCGACTGTCCGCAAAAATATCCTCAAGCTGATGAAAACCCAAGGAGCGATCCAGGCCCTTGCGACTTTTACCGGTGGCCACCGCCAAAAGATGTCCTCGATCTTTTAATTGATACAACAAATCCTTGGCGCCTTCAAACAAACTTAATTCATGATCTTTGCTCAAGTAATGAAATCTGAAGCGATCAATTAATTTGTAGTGATCATCCACCGAAACAGTTGGGCAGGCTTTACGCAATGATTCTTGAATACCCAAGCCAATCACATGGCTAGCAACAGAATCTTCGGGCACAGGCAAGGCCAAATCGCGGCATGCATCTTGAATACAACGCACGATGGTGGGCGTGGAATCCATCAAGGTTCCATCCCAATCCCACACAATTAATTCATAACGAAGTGACATCGATACCCTTTAAATCACTGGGTTTTCTAAAGTGCCAATGCCATCAATTTCAATCTTGACGGTATCGCCCTTCTTCAAAAAGCGAGGTGGCTTAAAGCCCATACCCACACCGCTTGGCGTACCGGTGGCAATCACATCGCCTGGATATAGAGTCATGCCCTTTGAAATTGCCTCGATGATGGTTGGGATATTGAAAATCAATAATTCCGTGGTGGCATCTTGTCTTAACTCACCATTCACCCAACACTTGATGGATGCTTTGGATGAATCTAGCTCATCTGCAGATACCAACCAAGGACCCATGGGACAGAAAGTGTCAAAACTTTTACCCAAATGAAATTGCACATGCTTTGCTTGCACATCACGAGCACTGATGTCATTAATGATGGTGTATCCCCAGATATATTTCATTGCATCAGCTTGACTGATGGTTTTGCCTTTTTTAGCAATCACCACCGCTAACTCAGCTTCGTAATCCATCTCTTGGGTTGCGTGAGGATGACTATCAATGCCAACAAGGGGACCAATCACAGACTCAGGCACTTTACTGAACACCACTGGGTGCTTCGGTAAGTTGGCCATGGCGCCCTGCGCCTCACCCAATTTACTGTCTTTGATTTCTTTGACGTGATCCAAATAATTTTTACCCACGCAAAAAATATTTCTCTTTGGTTTGGGGATCGGAGCCAACAAACAGACATCTTTTAATGCAACAGCAGAACCCAAAGCAGGCAGAGCTTTGCCTTCAGCCATTAACTCAATGATTGCCAATGCTCCGCGCGAAGCATCCTCTTTACTCAGTTGATACGGTGTGACTGTTTGTAAATCTTGAGCAATAACACCCACGTATTGTTCGGCTTGGTATTGGTAAGCGGCCAGTTTCATGTTGTCTCCATTTTTTCAAATGCTTCGGGGATGTCAGCCTCGAAAGTCATCTTTTCTTCTGTTTTAGGATGAATAAATGATAAATGTCTTGCATGCAGTAATAGTCTTTTGGGTTTCAACACTTTATCTAATTCTTGATCACCGTACTTGTCATCACCCAAAATAGGATGGCCGTAGGTTTGTAAATGCACCCGGATTTGATGGGTGCGACCCGTTTTAAGCTGAGCCTCGACCAAACTGCACAAGCCATCACGATAATTTGCCTTGACCCGGATATTGGTATGACTTGGCTGACCGCCATCTTCTGCCACCCTGACTCGACGCTCCCCATTGGGAAGCAAGTATTTAAGTAATGGGTATTTGAGTGGAATTGATTTACCACTGACCGGTAATTGACCATGCACTATTAATAAGTAGCGCTTTTCCATCTTGCCCTCACGTATTTGCTCGTGAAGATGGACCAAAGCACTGCGTTTTTTGGCCAACATCAAAATGCCAGAGGTATCTCGATCCAAACGGTGGACCAATTCCAGGAATTTAGCGTCTGGTCTTTGAGCCCTCATGGCCTCAATCAAGCCCAAAGAGACCCCTGAACCACCATGCACAGCGATCCCAGAAGGCTTATCTACCACTAAAATGCTGTCATCTTCATGCAAAATTGTTATTTCTGCATTTATCTTCTTCGAAATGAAGTCATTTGTCGGGGCTTTTACTTCCGAAACACGCAATGGTGGCAGACGTAAAACATCCCCTTCTTGGATTTTTTGGCTCGCATCGGCCCTTTTTTTGTTCACCCGGACCTCGCCAGAGCGAATAATTCGGTAAATATGGGTCTTTGGCACCCCTTTTGCCATGCGAAACAGGAAATTATCTAGCCTTTGGCCAGCTTCCTCAAATAAAACAATGTGTTGGGTTACCGAATTACTGTTCATATGACATATAATGACCTATCTTGCTGCGCAACATCAAATTTATTGTTTGCATGGTAGCGCCCCAAGCTGGGTTTGAAATAGCCAAAAATATTTCCAGGGTTCGCCTCTCCCCTGATGTAATGAGACGCAAAGTTGGCTGGCATAGTGCCGCGAACTGCGAAACAGATAAAAGAATTTAAGCGCACGCTGACCCGCAAAGAAGAATAAGTCAGCGAGTGTAGTGAAGTTTGACATCACAGAGATTGCCTTGCGCAATCCCTTCAATTCCGTTTCGCTCACCGCGATGGCTGCCTGGCTGCAGGACGGAGATTTAAATGAAACGAATGTTATTTAACGCTACCCAGCAAGAAGAGCTGCGCGTAGCCATTGTTGATGGTCAAAAACTGATCGACATTGATATTGAAACAACTGGACGTGAACAACGTAAAGGCAATATCTACAAAGGCGTGATCACACGCATTGAACCCTCATTAGAAGCTTGCTTTGTGAACTATGGTGAAGAGCGTCATGGCTTTTTACCGTTCAAAGAGGTTTCAAGAGCTTATTTCAAGGACGGAATTGACGTTCGCACAGCAGGCATCAAAGATGCATTGCGCGAAGGGCAAGAAATCATCGTTCAAGTTGAAAAAGAAGAGCGCGGCAATAAAGGCGCTGCTTTAACCAGCTTCATCTCTTTAGCCGGTCGTTATTTGGTTCTCATGCCAAACAATCCAAGAGGCGGTGGTGTTTCTCGCCGCATCGAAGGCGAGGATCGCACTGAGTTGCGTGAAGCCATGGGTCAGTTAACGGTTCCAGATGGCATGAGCATCATTGCCAGAACTGCCGGAATTGGTAGAAGTGCCGAAGAATTGCAGTGGGACTTGAGCTACTTGATGCAGCTTTGGACAGCGATCGATGAAGCTGCCAGCGGCAACCAGGCGCCCCTATTGATTTATTTAGAGTCTAGCTTGGTGATCCGAGCCATCAGAGACTACTTCCAACCAGATATCGGTGAAATCCTCATCGATACCGATGAAATTTATGAGCAAGCCAGCTCTTTCATGTCTGTGGTGATGCCTGACAACATGTCACGCGTGAAACGCTATCAAGACGATGTGCCTTTGTTCTCACGCTTTCAAATTGAGCACCAAATTGAAACCGCATACTCTCGCACAGTGACTCTACCATCTGGTGGCGCGATCGTGATTGACCACACCGAAGCTTTGGTTTCTGTGGACGTGAACTCTGCTCGCTCAACCCGTGGTTCAGACATTGAAGAAACAGCGGCCAGAACAAACTTAGAAGCTGCCGACGAATTGGCTCGCCAAATGCGCTTGCGCGACTTGGGTGGTTTGATCGTGATTGACTTCATCGACATGGAGTCATCGAAGAATCAAAAGGATGTTGAGCAACGCTTGAAAGACGCTTTGCGTCATGACCGTGCTCGCGTTCAAATGGGCAAGATCTCACGCTTTGGTCTACTAGAACTATCACGTCAACGCTTGCGCCCTGCATTATCAGAAAGCAGCAACGTTACTTGTCCTCGCTGTAATGGTACAGGTCACATCCGTGACACCGAGTCTTCAGCACTGCAAGTTCTTCGCATCATTCAAGAAGAAGCGATGAAAGAAAATACGGCGGCAATTCACTGTCAGGTACCAGTTGATGTTGCAGCATTCTTGCTCAACGAGAAACGTGCTGAAGTGATCAAGATTGAAAGTCGTTTCAAAGTGAACGTCTTGCTATTGCCAAACAAGCACTTAGAGACTCCTCATTACAAGCTTGAGCGTTTACGCCATGATGATCCCCGTTTGGATGATCCAAAAGCAAGTTACGCGATGGCCGATGAAGCCAGCAAAGAACTTGAATCTGACACCATCTTGAACCGCAAAGCTGAAGAAGCCAAGCCACGTCAAGAAGCGGCTGTCAAAGGTGTAAGACCAAGCCAACCTGCCCCTGCCAGCGTTCCACGCGCAGAGCGCAAAGTGGCTGGTGAAAAACAAGCGTCTGGTGGTTTGATTGGGTTCATCAAGAAACTTTTCGGCGCCAAAGAAGAAGTTAAAGCTACTGATAAGCGTCCAAACAATGGTCGTGGTCGTGGTGAAGCCAGCGATAGAAATGGTGATCGCAATAACCGCAATCGCAATAACCGCAATCGCAATAACCGTAACAAAAATGAAGCGGGCGAACGCAATCAAACTCCACGTGATGGTGAAGAGAAGACTGACAACAAAGAAGCGCGTCAACCAAACCAACGCAATGGCCGCAATCAACAGCGTCCAAATAAACCTGAAGCCAATCAAGATGCGAAAGCAGATCAAGCCAAAGATTTGTTGACGCATGCTGAAGTTCCTCAGAATGGTGAAGCCGCTGAAGGTGATGAGCGTCGTCGTGGTCGCAATCGTCGTGGCCGCAACCGTGGGCGCGATCGTGCAGATCGTCCAGAAAATGGGCAAGATGCCAACGTTGATGGTTCAGATGTATCAGCAACAGTTGCAGTGGCTGCAGTAGCTTCAGCAGTGACTTCATCAGCTATTGACGCTTCAAGTGAATCATTCAGCAATTCTTCAATGAATACGGAAGCTTCAAGCCCTGCTCCAACTGCTCCAGTAGTTGTGGCTGAAGCATCGCCAGCACCAGCAGTAGTTGCACCAGCAGCTGTATCTGTTGAAGCTCCAGCAGCAACTCCAACCCCAGCAGCTGCTCCTGCACCATTGCCAAAAGTTGAGTTTCAGCCATTAAAAACGTCTGAATTAACTTCAGTGATTGAGTCTGCCGGAATGGTATGGGTGAACACAGATCATCAGAAATTAGAAGAAGTTCGTGAACAAATTGCTGCTGAGCCAGTGATTTCTCACCCGCCGCGTGAGCCAAAGCCGCCTGTTGAAGTATCAACTGGCCCTATGGTTCTAGTAGAAACTGGCGGAAAAGAACAAACCATCGAAAAGTGAACTTGGTTCTACAATGAGGGTTATGTCAGAAAGAGTCATACCCCTCATTGATGAGCGCCAAAGAAAAATCGACAGCCATGTTCCGGCCATCCCGGAACAACTGTTGACGCCGAATGGCCTTCTCGCCGACACCCGTGGGCGACGTCTTCATGATTTAAGAATTTCAGTCACCGATCGCTGTAACTTTCGGTGCACTTATTGCATGCCCAAAGAGGTCTTCGATAAAGATTACCCCTATTTATCTCATGGGGATCTTTTAAGCTTTGAAGAGATCGTTCGTTTGGCAAAAATCTACATTGAGCACGGTGTAGAAAAAATCCGCTTAACTGGTGGCGAACCCCTGCTTCGCAAACACGTTGAAAAACTGATTGAGATGTTGGCTTCACTGAAAACTTTGAGTGGTCAACCATTGGATTTAACGCTGACCACCAACGGCAGCTTGTTGCGAAAAAAAGCCCAGGCTTTGAAAGATGCAGGCTTGACCAGAATGACCATCAGTTTGGATGGTTTGGACGATGCAACTTTTCAGCAGATGAATGATGTTGGCTTTCCAGTGGGTGATGTCTTGGATGGCATCGAGGCAGCCAGAGAAGTTGGTTTTAAAAATATCAAAGTCAACATGGTTGTTAAAAAGGGAACCAACGATCACGAGATCATTCCAATGGCCAAATATTTCAAAGGCAGCGATGTGATTTTGCGCTTCATTGAATTCATGGATGTGGGCGCATCAAACGGTTGGAACATGACAGAAGTTCTACCTTCTGCTGATGTGATTGCCAAGATTCATGAAACGTTTCCATTGACCAACATCGATCCTAATTACCCTGGTGAAGTCGCTGAACGTTGGCGCTATGTTGATGGATCCGGCGAAGTTGGCGTGATTTCAAGTGTGACTCAGGCTTTTTGCAAAGATTGCTCAAGAGCTCGTTTATCCACTGAAGGAAAAATGTATTTGTGTTTATTTGCCACAGAAGGTCATGATTTAAAAGCCTTGCTGCGTGCCGGCAAATCAGACTTAGAGATCAGTAATGCCATTGCGCAAGTTTGGTCTCACCGCACCGATCGATATTCTGAACTGCGCGGCTCTCCAGAAATGGAAGGCAAGCGCAAAGTTGAAATGTCTTATATCGGTGGCTAAACATTTTCATCAGCTAAAACAAGAGATGTCTAGATGAGTTCACTACCCACACTTAATTCAGTAGTCACTTGCATGTCTGACTATGATCCAGAATCATTGCGAGTTGAGATCGCAAGCAAAGTTGTTGATGAATTTGTTCGACCAGCATCATTAGCCCTTGAAACAGAAATAGTTTCCATCTATGACTCACTGGGACGTGTTCTAGCCAGCGACATCATCTCTCCCATCAATGTTCCCTCTGCAGATAACTCAGCCATGGATGGCTATGCCTTCAGTGGAGCATCAATTATTAAAGATGGCGTGACCTCTTTAACCATGATTGGCAAAGGTTTTGCTGGTAATGCTTTTGATGGCAAGGTAAGTCATGGTCAATGCGTTCGCATCATGACAGGTGCTGTGATGCCCGCTGGTTGTGACACCACCATCCCTCAAGAATTAGTCAAAGTTGATGGTGACCAGATTCAGTTTCAATCATCTGTGATCAAAGCAGGTGATAACCGTCGCTTGAAAGGTGAAGATCTCTCGATTGGTCAAGCAGCCCTATCTGCTGGCAAGATCATCAGACCATCTGATTTAGGTTTGATTGCATCTCTAGGCATGGGTTCTGTGACAGTCAAGCGCCGTCTCAAGGTTGGATTTTTCTCAACTGGCGATGAACTTCGTTCGATTGGACAGCCCCTAGATGATGGCTGTGTGTACGACAGCAATCGCTACACCTTATTTGGAATGTTGAGTCGTTTGAATGTTGAGCTTCACGATTTTGGTGTTGTGAAAGATGATCCAGATGCGATGCGTGCCACCTTCAGTCAAGCAGCAGCGACTTGTGATGCAGTCATCACTTCTGGCGGTGTCTCTGTTGGAGAGGCTGACTACACCAAGCAAATCATGCGCGAACTAGGCGATGTGAGCTTTTGGAAAATTGCCATGCGCCCTGGAAGACCGATGGCTTTCGGTTCAATTCAAGGCGATCAACATCGCGCAGTTTTATTTGGTTTACCAGGCAACCCTGTGGCTGTGATGGTGACTTTTTATCAATTTGTCAGAAATGCTCTCTTGGCCATGAGTGGCGCTACTCAAGTTGCTCCACCGATGATGCAAGCCAAGACTGTTGAAGCAATCCGTAAACGACCAGGTCGGACTGAATTCCAACGCGGCATCTTGTCCACTGACGCCACAGGCAACAGAACAGTGCGCATCTCAGGCGCCCAGGGATCAGGCGTTCTGCGCTCCATGAGTGAAGCAGATTGCTTCATAGTTTTGGCGCATGATCAAGAAAACATCCAGGCGGGCGATACCGTTGGGGTGGTTTTATTCGAG
>Ga0209033_1002248_pt1 | contig 10755 bp, 11 predicted proteins | sample LauGreFa1BDMLBDN_2_FD_188218 | JGI IMG/M metagenome (GOLD analysis project Ga0209033, IMG submission 188218) | Freshwater lake microbial communities from Lake Michigan, USA - Fa13.BD.MLB.DN (SPAdes) (version 2) | ecosystem: Environmental > Aquatic > Freshwater > Lake | place: Lake Michigan, USA...
ATATATCGGTTTGGTTTTCAATGGGCGCCATGGGTCCCTCTGAAACGCACCGTATTATCGGCGCCCAGGGGGTGGCCTTTGCGGCCAAGCGCGAGCCACTTCGTAGTGGATACGCATACCGGCCGCCGTAGAATCCACGCATGTCCTATCTTGTACTTGCCCGCAAATACCGTCCGCGCAATTTTGCGCAAATGGTGGGTCAGGCCCATGTGGTGCAAGCCTTAGGCAATGCGCTTTCGACGCAGCGCCTGCACCACGCCTATCTCTTTACCGGTACCCGCGGTGTGGGCAAGACCACGGTATCCCGGATTTTGGCCAAATCGCTCAATTGCCAGGGCGCTGACGGGCAGGGCGGTATTACCGCCACGCCATGCGGTGTATGCCAGGCCTGTGTCGATATTGATGCGGGCCGCTTTGTGGACTACACCGAGCTGGACGCCGCCTCCAACCGCGGAGTCGATGAAGTCCAGGCCTTACTGGAACAGGCGGTTTACAAGCCGGTTCAGGGTCGTTTTAAGGTTTTCATGATCGACGAGGTGCACATGTTGACCGGGCATGCCTTCAATGCCATGCTCAAAACCTTGGAAGAACCGCCGGACTACTTGAAGTTCGTACTGGCAACCACCGATCCGCAAAAAGTGCCCGTCACTGTGCTTTCACGCTGTTTGCAATTTAATTTGCGGCCGATGCCGCCGCAAACTATTTTTGAACATTTGCAGCATGTCTTGGCCGAGGAAACGGTGGCCGCGGATACCGTGGCGCTGCGCTTGCTGGCGCGCGGGGCGCGCGGTTCCATGCGCGATGCTTTGAGCCTGACGGACCAGGCAATTGCTTTTGGTGCAGGACAAGTTTCCGAGGCGGCAGTGCGTCAGATGCTAGGCAGTGTGGACCGCTCCTATGTGTTTTCACTCATCGACGCGCTCGCGCGTGCCGATGGTCGCGCCGTGGTGGAAACCGTGGACAGTTTGCGTGTGCAGGGACTCAGTGCCGCCTCGGCCCTTGAGGAAATGGCCAGCGTGTTGCACCGTATGGCGGTGCACCAGTCGATGGGCGAGGGCACGGATCTTTCCGATGGCGTGGACCCTGAAGAGGGCGATATCTTGCGTCTGTCCGCAACGCTTCCTGCCGACGAAACCCAATTGCTGTACAGCATATGCCTGCATGGGCGCGGCGACTTGGGTCTGGCCCCCGATGAATACGCCGCCTTGACGATGGTGTTGCTGCGTTTACTGGCTTTCAAGCCCGCAGACCAAGCGATGTCAGCGCCCGCGAAGGCCGCCGATCCTGCAGTGGAAAAAAAAACTCTGAAATCGGCGTCGCACGCCGCTTTTAATCCCGTCGCGCCCTCGGTTCAACACCAAGAGGCGCCCTTGCAGACGGCCTTGCCCAAGCCGCTGCCCCAAGGCCAGCTTGCAGTTGCCCCAGTGGAGCCTGGAGTTCCACCCGGCCAGATCTTGTCGGTGCATAACCTTGACTCGAACGATGGAGCCCCACTTCACCCGCAAGCGCAGGGTAGCGCGGGCAATTCACAGCGTCCCCAAGTGGGTGCGCCACCTGATGCTGCGCCTTCGCACCGCGTGGTAGGTGTGCCCTTGCGCGTGCAACAAGAGAGTCGACTTGACCAGCCTAGGGCGGCCCCTAAACAAGGCTTTAGTGAGACGGAGCATGGTGATTTTTGGCACCAGACCGTACAGGCGTTGATGCAGGCGCAGGCAATTAACGCGCTTACGCGCGAATTAGCCTTGCAATCACAGCTCATCGGACGCGACGATGGCCATTGGATCTTGCGCGTCGAGAGTGAATCACTTAACCAAGCTGGCAGCCGGGACCGCTTAGCCCAAGCCTTGCAGGATGCAGGGCATGCGGTGGTATTGACGGTCGAGGTGGGGCGGGTTGTCGACAGCCCATCACGCCGCAATGCCAGCGCCGGTGCAGAACGCCAACAGGCCGCCGAAACCATCATCCAAAATAACCCATGGGTCCAAAGCTGGGTACGCGACTTTGGCGCGAAAATTGTTCCCGGTAGCATCCGGCCTTTGTAGTGCATTAGCATTGGTCGATGGAATGACACTTCCCGTTTTTACAGTACACCTATAAGGAATTTTTGATGTTCAATAAAGGACAACTGGCCGGCCTGATGAAACAGGCCCAGGCCATGCAAGACAACGTGAAAAAAGCCCAAGACGAGTTGGGCCATATCGAAGTGAGTGGTGAGTCCGGCTCGGGTCTGGTGAAAGTCACTATGACCTGCAAGCATGAGGTCAAACGCATTACGATCGATCCCAGTCTGCTGGCCGACGACAAAGACATGTTGGAAGACCTGGTGGCCGCGGCTTTTAACGCAGCCTTGCGCGTGGCCGAAGAAACCTCGGCCCAAAAAATGGCTAAGATCACCGCCGGTTTGCCACCTGGCATGAAGCTTCCGTTTTAAAGCGTGATTATTTTGCAAGCAAGAGCATGGCGCGATGTCTGACGCGCACGCACTGGACGCATTAATTCAGGCCTTGCGGCGCCTGCCCGGCGTCGGTATCAAATCCGCGCAGCGTATGGCTTTTCATTTATTGCAACGCGACCGCCCTGGCGCCCAAGCACTTGCGCGCGCTTTGCAAGAGGCCAGTGAGAATGTGCGCCATTGCGAACGCTGCCACACCTTTACCCAGGACCTGGTGTGCGCCACTTGCTTGGATAGCCGTCGCGACCACACCCAACTGTGCGTGTTAGAGACGCCCGCCGATCAGGCCGCTATGGAGCGCACTGGGGCTTATCACGGGCTTTACTTCGTGTTGATGGGCAAGCTCAGCCCGCTCGACGGTATTGGTCCGCATGAATTGGGCTTGGATAAATTGTTTATCCGCGCCTGCGACGGCATCGTGCGCGAGGTGATTTTGGCGACCAACTTTACAGCCGAGGGCGAGGCCACGGCGCATGTGATCGCCCAAGGTCTGCGCGCCAAGGGCCTGAACCCGACGCGCCTGGCGCGCGGTGTGCCGGTGGGAAGTGAACTCGAATACGTAGACCTTGGCACGATTGCACATGCCTTGGTGGACAGGCGTTAAGTTTCAGTTGTTTTTCAATGGTGGGGGGGTGTATGACGGTTTCTGTTTTTTCTATGGTTCATTGGTGTGTTTTGCTGGCGGCCATGATGCCCATACTCTGCGCTGGCATGGCCAAGTCCCATGGCTTTGGCAAGCCTGTTAGCGAAGGGGGCTATGACAACGGTATGCCACGCCAGTGGCTGGCAGGCCAAAGCGGCTGGCGCGCCCGCGCCAATGCGGCGCAGTCCAATTGTTTCGAAGCGCTGCCGTTTTTTATCGGCGCTGTGGCGCTGGCGCAACACGCTGGGGCCGACGCGGCGCGTTTGGATACGCTGGCCGCTGTTTATGTGATTTTGCGTGTCGTGTACGTGGGTCTGTATATCACCGACCAGGCCAATGCGCGCAGCCTGGCTTGGTCCTTGGCGCTGGCCACAAATATTGCGATACTTTTTTCTGGTTCGTCGCCTGCTTGAAACACGGTAGGCGCAGCGAGGATTTATTTTTTCTTCTGATGCCCAACCTGCTTTTTGCTTGTGGATTTGGGCGCCGGCTTGGCCGCAGTCCTAGGCGCCTTGCTCTTGATTTTTCTGGCCGAGCCCGCCGGCACGTTCACAAAGATTACCAGCGCCTGGCCCGGCTTGAATTTGGCATTGGCCGCCACTTTATTCCACTGGGCCAAATTAGCGGGGCTTACCTTAAATCGCTTGGCCAATGTCGTCACGGTGTCGGCCTTACCCGCACGTATGGACTTGCGCACACTGATCATTTCCGGTGTGAGCGTCACCTGCCCTCTGTCGGCTACCGACTCGCTTACATCTTTTTGTGAGTGCGCGGCGCGGGGCACCAGCAGCGTGGAGCCCGCTTTGATCAGCATGCCTGGGGGTATGTTGTTCACCTGGCGTAATTCCGCTTCGCTCATGTTCACTTGCTTGGCAGCATCTGCAATACGCACGGTGGAAGGGGCCACCCACACGGACCAACTGGCTAAGCGTGGGCCTTTGAATTCCTGGAGGTTTTTTTCAAAAACATCGGCATTGTCCCAAGGCAGCAAAATTTGTGGCGTGCCTGCTGCCATGATCACAGGCTTGTTGACAGAGGGGTTTAGCGATTTGAAATCGTCCAACGGTACGCCAGAGAGTTTGACTGCCATGGCTACGTCGATATCTTTGACGATGCTGATGGTTTTGAAATAAGGATGATTGCCGATGTCAGGCAATTGAGCCGAAAAATTTTCCGGATGACCGACTATGTTTTTAATCGCTTGCAGCTTGGGCACGTAATACTGCGTTTCTTGCGGCATGCCCAGGTCTGTGTATTTGGTGGGCAGGCCCAGTCGCTGGTTTTTGGCGATGGCACGGCTAACGCTTCCTTCGCCCCAGTTGTAGGCTGCCAGGGCTAAGTGCCAGTCCCCAAACATGTTGTAGAGTCTTTGCAGATAGTCCAGCGCAGCGCGGGTTGAGGCCAGTACGTCGCGCCGGTCATCCCGAAACACGTTCTGCTTTAACTCGAAGCTTTTGCCGGTAGCGGGCATGAATTGCCACATCCCTGCCGCCTTGGCACTGGAGACAGCCTGCGGGTTAAAGGCGCTCTCCACGAATGGCAGCAAAGCAAGCTCGGTAGGCATATTGCGCATTTCCAGCTCTTCCACGATATGAAAGAGGTATTTGCGCGATCGCTCTGTCATGCGAAAGATGTAGTCGGGACGGTTGCTGTACCACTGCTCGCGGTCGCGCACCAAGTTGGTCTCTAGATTGGGCATACCGTAGCCAAGGCGTATGCGTTCCCACAAATCGGCCGTTGTTGCTGTCGGGGCCACTTGCAGCATTTTGCTTTCCTGAACGTCCAGCGGTTGCAGGTTGGCAGGAACTTCTGTCGCGGACGCCACGTTTGCCCCGCCCGAGAGCAGGAGGCCAATGAGCGCAAGCAATGCGCGAAGCTTGTTGGGGTACATGGTGTAGGGCAATGGGTCTGACTAGAATGCGCCGACCTTAGCAGCGCACTGCAACACAGTGGCGTCTACAGGCACACGAAAGGCGGGTTTCCGAGGGGCCAAACGGCCTTGGAATATCCAAAAAAGTCAGTGGGAGTTGAGCAGGCAGCGAAAACAATGTCATGAGCGACCGGATTATAGATTTGCACGATTGGCTCCAAACGGATGCTGGGCGTTATATGCTGGCTTGGGAGCAAGGCCAAGCCGATGCAATGGTGGCGGATATGTTTGGCTTTCATGCTTTGCAACTGGGAATGCCTCAATTGCAAGGCTTGGCGCATAACCGCATGCCGCATCGCTGGCTGGCCGTGCAAGAGCTGCCAGAGGAATTGCCGGGGCTGGGGGTTCCCTCAACCCCGCCGGCATGCAGTGCTACACAAACCGACGTTGCGCCAATAGCCCATCCTATGCCCTTCGGTGAAGCGACTGCGCAGCCAGCGACACCGGGCCAAGGAGCCCAGCCCCAACCCGGGCTCTCGATTGCGCTGGTCACTGATTTCTCCGCCTTGCCTTTTTCCGCTGCCAGTCTGGACCTGGTGTTGATGCCGCATAGCTTGGAACTCAGTATGGATGCCCATGCCACCTTGCGCGAGGTCGAGCGCGTATTGGTACCCCAAGGCCGAGTCTTGATTTGCGGCTTCAACCCGGTGGGTTTGTGGGCACTGCGCCAGGCGCGCTCGCGCTTATGGGAAAGCCTGACCGGTGGGCGCTGGCCGGGTCAGGGCTATTTGCCGGTAGCCGGGGAATATATTGGCTATTGGCGTTTGCGTGATTGGCTGCGCCTCTTAGATTTCGAGGTAGAAATTGTGCGCTTTGGCTGCTATGTCCCGGCGGTTTCCAGCCCCTCTTGGCTGCAGCGCTTTGCCTGGATGGAGCGCCTGGGGCCGCGCTGGTGGCCGATTTTCGGCTCCAGTTATTTAGTGGTCGCCGTCAAACGCGTGCGCGGCGTGCGCATGCTGGGCTCGCTTTGGAAGCCGGCACGTTCGCGTGTGCCCAGACAGGTGCCGGCCAGCCAAAGCAACCAGGACGTATTGCACAAGGAGCATAGGCATTGAACAAGGTCGTAATTTACACAGACGGGGCTTGCAAAGGCAATCCGGGCCCGGGCGGTTGGGGCGCCCTTTTGCGCGCCGAGGATGGGGTAGAAAAAGAACTTTGTGGCGGCGAGGCCGAAACCACCAATAACCGCATGGAGATGATGGCGGTTATTGAGGCGCTCTTGGCGCTCAAGCGGCCCTGCCATGTAGTCTTGCATGTGGACAGTCAGTATGTGCTCAAGGGCATGACCGAGTGGCTGCAAGGGTGGAAAGCCAAGGGCTGGCGCACGGCGGCAAAGCAACCGGTGAAGAACGTGGATTTATGGCAAAGATTGGATGCCTTGGTACACCAAAGCGAGCATCGCATTGAGTGGCGGTGGGTCAGGGGCCACGCCGGCGACCCGGGCAATGAGCGCGCCGACGCTTTGGCTAACCGGGGCGTGGAGCAGTTGGGCCGCTAGCTCAGAGCACGCCTGCAAACATCATCACCTCGACCGTATCGCCTATAGCAACATGGCCTTGCGCATGCGGTAAGACCATCAGGCCATTGGCCTGCACCATCGAGCTAAGCACTCCCGAGCCTTGCTGGCCCGTGGTCCGCACGGCGAGCGTACCGTCTGCGGCGCGCGAAACGATGGCGCGCTGGTACTCCGTACGCCCCGGCTTCTTGCGAATTGCCTCGCTGCTGCGCGCTTGCAGCATGGGGCTGTCCACTTGCGGGTCGTCTGCGCGCGCACCCATCATGCGCCAAAGCGCGGGACGCACAAAGGCCAAAAATGTCACCATGACGGCGACCGGGTTGCCCGGCAGGCCGAACAAAGGAATCTGACCGATGCGGCCAACGGCCATGGGGCGGCCAGGACGCATGGCAATGCGCCAAAAGGCTACTCCACCGTGGCCCGGCGCGTCGCCATGGGCGAGTTCGCGCATCATGGCTTTGGTGTGATCGGCCTCACCGACGCTGACGCCGCCGCTGGTCACGATGGCATCGGCCTCCTGAGCGGCCTGACGAAACGCGCTTTTTAGGGCTACCGGGTCGTCGCGCACCACCCCCAAATCTACGCATTCAATGCCCATGCTTTGCAGCAGACCCCAGATGGTGAAGCGGTTGCTATCGTAAACCGCGCCTTCGCGGGGTGCATCGCCCAGGCTGAGTATTTCGTCGCCGGTTGAAAAATAGGCCACGCGCAGTTTCCGATAGACCTGCACCGTGCCCAGGCCCAGACTGGCAAGCAAGCCGATGCAGGCCGGGCTGAGTACCGTGCCCGCAGTGAGCGCGACGCTGCCCCGCGGCACATCCTCGCCCCGAAAGCGGCGGTTGTCACCGGCCCGAAGCAGACCGGGAGGGATCACGATGTCTTGCCCGTGAATTTGCACGAGCTCTTGGGGCGCGACGGTATCTAAGGGGGCCGGGACGATGGCGCCCGTCATAATTTTTAGGCATTGCCCCGCAGACACAGTGCCCACATAGCTTTTGCCGGCCAAGGCGGTACCGACTACACGCAATTGCAGGGCTTGGTTGGCATCGAGCGCACTTGCGTCAAAGGCATAGCCATCCATGGCTGAGTTGTCATGGGCCGGAACGTCGATCGGGCTGACTACATCGTCTGCCAATACACGGCGCAGGGCATGCATTAAGTCGAGAGATTGGGTTTGGACTGGCGGTGGCACCATGTCCGCTAAAAAAGCGTTTACCGTGTTCGCGCTAAGGGCGTCCGGGTCGTAACCCTCTAGGGCTTGGGCAATCTGCGCGAGCGATTTCATAGCGCTTTGAGCGTCCTAGCCGCCTATGTAACTCATTTCCACGCGCCTAGCGCCCTGGGGCGAACTATCCGCAGCTTGGGTGGCCCGCAGCAGTGAATAGCGGTCGCTCCTGCCTTGCCAGATGCTGGTGATGGCTTGTTGCAAAGCCCCATCCTCTTCGCTGGCGCGCACGATGCTGCGCAAGTCGTAGCCCTGATGCGCGAACAGGCACAAGTACAACTGGCCCTCGGTGGACAAGCGAGCACGATTACAGTCGCCGCAAAAAGCTTGGGTGACGCTGCTGATGACACCAATTTCCCCCGCCTGTGGATCCGCATGGCCATGGCAATCTGCGTAGGCCCAGCGCTGGGCGGTCTCGCCCGGGGCGCAAGGCTCGAGCGCCACCAGCGGGTAGGCGCTGCGCAGTTGCTCAATCACCTGCGCCGAGGGCATCACTTCATCCATGCGCCAGCCATTGGTGGCGCCCACGTCCATGTACTCAATAAAACGCAGCACGATGCCTGTGCCGCGAAAATGCCGGGCCATCGGGAGAATTTCATGGTCATTGGTACCGCGCTTGACGACCATATTTACTTTTATAGGCCCCAAGCCAGCCTGCTGCGCAGCGGCAATGCCCTCCAGAACCTCCGACACGGGAAAGTCCACATCGTTCATTTGTCGGAAAACGCTATCGTTGAGGCCATCAAGGCTGACTGTGACCCGCTGCAGGCCGGCATCGCGCAGAGCGCGCGCTTTGCGCGCCAGCAAGGAGCCGTTGGTGGTCAGGGTTATGTCCAAGGGCTGGCCATCTGGCGTGCGCAAGCGGGCCAGCTGTTCAATCAAAAGCTCCAGGTTTTTACGCAGTAGCGGCTCACCACCCGTCAGGCGAATTTTTTGCACACCCAAGCCGACAAATTGCCGCGCAACCCTCACGATTTCCTCGAAGGACAGCAAAGAGGTCTGCGGCAGGTAGACGTAATCTTTGTCAAATACTTCTTTGGGCATGCAATAGCTGCAGCGGAAATTACAGCGGTCCGTTACGCTGATGCGCAGATCCCGCAAGGGGCGTCCCAAGGTGTCGATTAGCGGGCTGCGCGCATCGGAAGCAGCACCTGTGCTTGCCTTTGGTAGCGGCAATGCTTGCTGTCGCAGGTCGTGCAGTGGAATGGTACGGCTGGGGCTGGAGTTACGCATGGGCCTATTGTGCAGCCTGTGGGTTCAGGCCGTATTTGGCTGGGATTATTATTGTCGTTCTATGATTTTCCTAAAACTCCGCACAGCCTGCAACGCATATCCTTCGGATGTAAGCGGTGCGGTGTTGGAGTTGGTGGCACCAGGGCGATGAGCGATCTGAGGAAACTGATTGGCATCCTTGCCGGTGCTTGGAAATCCTGGTGGGCTAAACCCAACCGGGTTGCTGCGCCCGGCCAGGGTTTCGTTTCTTCGGTGGGCGCCGATGGCAAGGGGGAGGTCCTGGCAAATTCCCCACCCCAAAAGATCACGCTAGAGGATGTGCTGCGCACACGCTTGGCGCCCCTGCCAAGGGACGAACCTCCGGATTTGCTGCGCGAGCGCGCCGCATTTTGGGCTGCAGCGACCCATGATTTGTGCCAACCTGCCCAGGCGCTGGCCTTATTTTTAGACCGCTTGCGCCGACAGAATTCGCAGGGCGTTGACCCTGCGCTGCAGGATTACCTGGACTCCTCGATGCGCGACTTGAGCCGCTTGTTGGAGGGCTTGATGGAGGTGGCGCAAATCGATGCCGGTGAGATCAAGCCAGTTATGGCGCATGTACCCATACATGCGCTATTTACGCGGGTGCAAGAGCAGCTAGCGGCACAGGTCCAGGCTAAGGGCTTGCGCTGGGCGGTGCGTTGCGGGCAGTACCACGTGCTTAGTGACGCCGCGCTTTTAGAGCGGATTGTGTTGGCTTTGGCACACAACGCGGTGCGCTTTATGCATCAGGGCACGGTCCTGCTGAGCGCCCGCGTGGTGGACGGGGGTAGGCAACTGCGTTTGGATGTGAGCGATAGTGGTCCTGGTATCGCGCAGCGCGATCACAACAAGATTTTTGAGCCCTTCGGGCAGCGGCCTGCCATGGGCCAGGCCGGTCCTTTGCGGCCATCTCTGGGTTTGTATATCGCTTCCCGTAACGCCCATATGTTGGGCAGTGCGGTGCGTATTCGGTCGGCTTTGGGCCGGGGTAGCAAATTTTCCGTGGTGTTGCCGCTGCTGCCGTCACCTGGTGCGCCTGCTGAAACTACGCCAATGAGCCTAGTACCGCTGGGGCCCCAACGTATTGCGATTGCATTCATCGATGTGGACAAGGATCGGGCTCAATTGGTGCGTGGCTGGTTGCAGTCTTGGGGCTTTAATGCTCTCGCTGCGGATTCGCTCAGCGGCGAGCCAAGTGAATCGCCTCAAGCCATCGTCAGTGCCTGGCAGGCAGACGACCCTGCCCTGGCGCTGGAAACTGTAGCCGCATGGAGAAAACGGTTTGGCGCAGAGATTCCTGCATGCCTTATTCATGTGGGTGCTGACGCGGATGTGTCAGCCACTGGCGCCGCATCTGCAACGGTGGTGCTGGCTCATCCATTGCAGCCCGGGCAATTGCGGGCTTGGTTACGCCGATCAGGTTTGAATTAATTTTCGCGTGGGTCATTCCCCGACGCGGAACGCGTAACTGGCAGCCGCCCTTACGGCCTGGGTCCGGTTGTCGGCATCAAAGTAGCGCAAGATGGCGCTGACATGCGTTTTGACGGTTTCCTCTGACACCAATAATTTGCCGGCAATTTCCCGGTTGGTATGGCCGTCTAGGAGGCCCCTTAAAACCGCTTCTTGCCGCCTGGACAAGGCTTGAACTTTCGCCGCTTTTCCCGCGTTGACCAAGGGCCGCAACTCGTGGGGAATATATATTTCTCCCCCCAGCACTTGGTTGATTGCATAGAGC
>Ga0209033_1002259_pt1 | contig 10728 bp, 9 predicted proteins | sample LauGreFa1BDMLBDN_2_FD_188218 | JGI IMG/M metagenome (GOLD analysis project Ga0209033, IMG submission 188218) | Freshwater lake microbial communities from Lake Michigan, USA - Fa13.BD.MLB.DN (SPAdes) (version 2) | ecosystem: Environmental > Aquatic > Freshwater > Lake | place: Lake Michigan, USA...
TTTTAAATTAATAATTCAATAAAATTTCCAATGTCATCGTGGATTATTAAGTCTGCATAAATATCAAGAGGTGTCATTTCTTGATTAACTATGACAAGTTTTGCACCGTTATGCTGAGCGATCAAGGGCAACCTTGCGGCAGGTTTTACACTGAGCGATGATCCGAGCACGATAAATAAATCACATGATTCGGATATCTCCTTCGCACGGCGAAGGGCTTCTGTCGGGATGGATTGACCAAAGGAAATTGTCGCTGATTTGACGATCCCGCCGCAGGCCTCGCAGATTGGCGGGCACCCGCTTTTTTCAAAAACACCACGAACGAAAGACAATTCATGCCGCCTCTGGCAGGTGAGGCACTCCGCAAAGGAACCATTGCCGTGCAGTTCGATGATTTTCTCGGGCGCGACACCCGACGCCTGATGCAGATTATCAATATTCTGTGTGATGATGGCCTCGATTTGTCCCGCTTCGATCATCTTGGCCAAAGCACGATGCGTCCGGCCCGGCTTTGCACCTGCATAGAGATCATCCATCCGGAATTTTCGCTGCCACGCATCAATACGGGCTGCCTCGCTCGCAAGATACTCGGAAAAGTGAATCGGCTTGTTCACGAGCCATGGACTATCCGGCGAGCGGAAATCCGGAACGCCCGACTCGGTGGAGATGCCTGCTCCAGTGAACGCAACGATGCACGACGACTGGTCGACCAGTCGTTGAAAAGCTTCTGCAGCCCCTCTCAATGAAGCCGTTTCGTTCTGTTGCACGCGCCTCGCTCCCCCACCCGCGAGAGAACTTTAGCGCAATGGTAGGCCGAATAACAGGGACGATCCTATTTGCTTCGCATCGCGGATCTCGCCATGTTCCGAAACTTTTCGGCAGACTCGAGTAGTTGCCGCTTGAAGGCCGGATCGGTTGTCGCAGCCGCCTCGCGCTCCAACTCGTCAGCTCGTTTATTGTGATAACCGGGTGGCAATTTCGGCCGGCGCTCAAGGCGAGCCAACGCCTCATCAAGCGGAACTGATGGCTCGTCAGGTTCCGGTTCGGGCAGTTCCGCTTTTTCACTTTGCGGGAGCGAATCGATGAAGGACGGCGGCATGACCGGTTCGGGCGTTACCGGCGGGGGGGAGAGGATCACACGAGCAGGCTCTTCGACACGGGCGAAACGATCCTCGAAAATGCCAACGACCGCGGACGTCGATTGCGGCACCACCTCCACGACAATAGGCGCATCAACAGCCTCAGGCTCAGGCTCAGGCTCAGGCTCAGGCTCAGGCTCAGGCTCAGGCTCGACGACAACAGGCTCGGCGGCGATTTTCAGCGCTTTCTTCGGCAAGAACGGGAAGGACGGCAAATCGACAAATTCGGGCTCCGGCGGCGCCTTCGGTTCGACAATCGCGTCTTCCACCGGCCCGGCTGCAACGGTTGGCAATGGGGGGCCATATTCAGCGGTATCCATGACGGCGAAAATACCGTCGATCTCAGCTGCCGGCTCTTCAAGCATTTCATTGGCAACGCCTTCCTCAGGCAAAGCGACGCTCTCGGCCACCGGATCGGGCACGGCATCGACCGGAACGACGCTATCGGTCACGGACTCCGTCGTGAGTTCAGGCATGGGATCATCCGCACGCATCTCGATCACCGGCTCCGGCTCGACGGCGGCCACAGGGTCGGCACTGACCGTCTCGGCGGTTGGTACGTCAATCACAGTGTCGGCAAGAGCTGTTTCAACCACTTGCGCCGCGGGGATGTCGGCGAGAGGCGCATCAGGCGGGGTCTCGGCGTCCTCCGGTTCAACCGCCTGCTCATTCGCTGCTTCGGCTGATGCCTCCTCTTCCGGCTCCTCCTGCGCACTGATCACGTCATCGGGCTGCGATTCATCCGGCTCCACTTCATCCGGCGGCGCCTCGGCAGGAACAGTTTCTTCGGTCACATCCGAAAACACGTCCACCACGCCCTGCGCCAGAAGCTCCTCCAGATCATGCGGTGTCAGATCGATCACATGGCCGATCATCAACTGTACGCCGCGAACGACACACCCCTTCAAAACACGAACCCGAACCCACTCCTCGCCCTCATGGTCCGCTTCCGTCTCCGCGCTGACCGTCTCGGGCGGCAGCTCGATCACTGGCTCGCCGAGTTGTTTATCCTCGGCATAGAGCAGCACCAGAGCCTGCCAATGACGCAACAAGCTGATCCGCCGTTCCATTTCCAGCCCGGAAGGCGCGTGTTTGCGCGCTGATGCCTTGTACGCGGATTTGATTTGAACAAGAATCTCCCAGCGCTCCTTCGCGTCGAGAGCGCGCAGCGGCATTTTGTCGAGCTTACTCAGTAACTGGTCCGGCGTCATTCACTCTCGATCGATTGGCTTGTTCCCCGAAACCGTCAAAACGGTCGGTCCCGGTTACGCGCATGATCACATGGCGGGTCCATGATACCGTGGAAGGACGGGTTTTAGAAAAATATCTTTAGCCGAGACGTGTTTGCCGCTCAGCCGCATAGAGTGCGCGGAACCGTTTCAAGCGCGGCGCATAGAGGCTCTCCAACGCCGCATTTGGCTCAAACCGGCGTTTCACCGCAGGCCGCGTGCAAATCTCCGCTTCGGTTCCGATCTTTGCCGCCAGCATCCCGAGCCGCGCCGCTCCGATCGCACCGCCGGTCTCCGCGCCCGCCGGCAGATCAAGCGGGAAGCGGATAATGTCGGCCAGCATCTGCCCCCAGAACTCGCTTCGCGCGCCGCCTCCGACGAGGAAACAGCTTTTCAGATCAGCCCCCGCCTCCTGCATCACGTCGAACCCGTCCGCCATGCAGAAGGACACGCCTTCCATCACCGCATAGGCCATCGACACCCGGTCATGCTCCGCCCGCAATCCGGCAAACATGCTCGATGCTTCAGGGTCATTATGCGGCGTGCGTTCGCCCGTCAGATAGGGCAGAAAAATCGGCGCATTGCGTTGCCGCGTCGTATCTTTCGCAAACGCCTCGACATCGCGGATCAACCCGCCAATATCGCCTGACGCGCCAATGATTTCAGCATACCATGACAGCGCGGACGCCGCCGACAACATCACGGACATGCCATGCCACCGCCCCGGAAGCGCATGGCACATGGCGTGCAACCCGCGCTCGGGCTTGGCGATCACACGGTCTGTCACACCGAAGATCACACCCGAGGTGCCCATCGACAGGATGCCCTGCCCCGCACTCACCGCGCCAATCCCCACAGCCGCAGCCGCATTGTCGCCCGCGCCCCCTGCAATCGTCACGGATCCGGGCGTCAACCCCCACTCGCGCGACAGCGTATCCGAAACCATCGCCGACGGATCGGACCCTTCGACGAGATCAGCCACATAAGAGCGGTCAATGCCGCTCGCCGCCAGCAAAATATCGTCCCATTTGCGCCCCGCCACATCGTGCCAGAGCGTGCCGCCCGCATCCGACATTTCCGCCACATAGGCGCCCGAAAGGCGAAACCGGATATAATCTTTCGGCAGCAAAACTTTCCGCGTCGCCTTGAACACATCCGGCTCATGCTTGCGCACCCACAGAACCTTCGGCGCCGTAAACCCGGCCATCGGTAAATTGGAGGCGCGCGCGAGAAAATTGGGCACACTCGCACCAAGTTCGCGCCCCTCAAGGCCGCTGCGGCCATCATTCCACAAGATTGCGGGGCGCAGAACACGTCCCTCGCCATCGAGAAACACCGCGCCGTGTTGCTGGCCGGAAAGGCCGATGGCCTTCAGCTGCTGAAAACCTGAAGGGCTTGTCTGCCTGAGACTTGCCACCGCCGCCAGACACGCCTGCCACCACTCTTCAGGGTCTTGCTCGGACCACAGCGGATAGGGCCGCGAAATGCTGACCGGGATATTCGCCTCCGCAACGATATTCTGCTTCTCGTCGACAAGAAGCGCCTTGATTGATGAAGTCCCGATATCAAATCCGAGAAAAGTGCTCATTTCCGTCCCCCTATAGAATTTTAACCGACATGCTCCCCAGCACGCCATAATCGACTGTCACCAGATCCCCCGGCGCAATCACAACCGGTGTGATGCAGGTGCCGGTCGTCACCCGGTCACCCGCCAAGATACCGCCGCAATGGTTGGCGACCTCGTTCACAAGCCAGGCCAGCGCGTCCCGCGGGTCGCCCAGCACCGCTTTCCCTGTTCCCGACGCCACCTCTTTGCCATTCTTCATCGCGGTCACACGATGCGCGGACAGGTCAATCCCGCGCCAAGCATGATCAACCGCGTCGCCCAGCATCAGCCACGACGCGCATGCCGAGTCGGCGATCAAATGCGGCGCGCCCACTTTCGTGAAATCCGAATACCGCGAATCCGGAACTTCAATCGAGAGATGCAACCCCGCGACTGCCTCCATGACCTCCGTCGTCGAATAAGGCTCGGCCCGTTTCGGCAGGGCTTTGGCAAAGGAGAAGGCAAATTCACCCTCCGCGACCCGCATCTGGTTCTTGCCAAGCGTCACGGTTCCATTGGCCGGAAGCAAACGGCGCGAGAGAATGCGTCCGGCAATCGGACCATCGACATTGATATGGTGCTGCCCGGCTTCACTCGTCGCCGCAATTTTCCAGCCGATCACCCGGTCGCCCGATTGGGCGGCAATCTCCGCGCCGATCCGGTAGCCGTCCGCACGGGTTCGGGGAGCAAGATCATCCGGCAGAAAGTCGAGCATCGTCTCGCCGCGCCAATGCTTCAAAAGCAACGCTGCCGCCTGTATCGTCTGTTCCGATGCTGCTGTCACGACGCCCCCTATGCAGAACGCATCCGTTCCGAAGGAGTTAAGACTATCCATTCCGCACACACAAATCATCCCCTGAAATCTTTTTGCACGGCCAAATTATCGATCAGCAAAGCAGGATGACTATGTTAAGCTTGATCCTAGTTCCACGGTGCAGGTCTAATAACACGATGCCGATTTGCGTCAGAGATCCCTGGCGGGTTCAATATTTCGAGAACACCTCTTGTCCGCCGGAAACGCGTATTCCGGTCGATGATATGGATGCGTGGGCATGGAACAAGGAACATCGCTGGATTTACGACCGTCTCGCCGTCGCACTCAGCCAAAAGCTCCCTGCCGGACCGCATGGCGCGGAGCCGGATGCATTCCCTGTCTTCTCCAAACCCATCACCAACCTCAAAGGCATGGGCATAGGCAGCCGGATCATCCAAACCCGCGCGGAATACGAAAAAACCTATGAAGCAGGGCATTTCTGGATGCCCGTTCTCACCGGACCGCATCTTTCGACGGACGTTGCCGTGATCGATTCCAAAATCGTTTGGGCGCGTCACGCCATTGGCGAGCCGTGGCGTGACGGCATGTTCCGGTTCTGGAAAATCATGTCGGAACAGGATCCGTCCCTGCTCGATACATTGACGACATGGTGCAAGTGCAATCTTTACGGCTATTCCGGAATGGTCAATTTCGAAACCATTGGCGGCACGATCATCGAGGCACATCTCCGCTTCGCCGATCAATGGTGCGATCTCTATGGTGCAGGGTGGACAGACGCTTTGGTGAAACTTTACGGCGACAAAGTCTGGCGCTTTGACGACAGCGCCCGTCGCGACGGCTTCTCCATCCCGCTTTTTGCCGACCCCGCCGGCACATACAAGCATCCGCAAGCGAAGAAACAGGCGATGATCCGGGCCATGCCCGAAATCTCGAGCCTCCAGATCACATTTCATGAGAAGAAGTCACTTGACGAGCAAGCCAGACCGCCCGGCGGCATGCGGCTCGCACTGATCAATAGTTGGTCGCTACGCGGCGGGATTGACGCCATCAAGCAGGTCGCCACCTGCTTTCCGGCCGAAAATCTTATTATTCGATGAACAGCAAGAAATAACACCCTGTCCATTGTGACAGGTGCCTATGCACCTTATCTAACATAGTGAACTGATTATTGAGATCAGGAGAAACCTTATGAATAAGTCAATTTATCTGGCGATCGCTCTGCTCGTTGCCGTCCCGCTTCACGCGGAAGAGACGATGACCGGCCATGGAGCGCATCTGTCATCACCGGCCACCAATGCGGCAACGGAGGCATTTAATGACGCCAATATGCGCATGCATCGGGATATGACGATTGAATATTCCGGCGAACCGGATGTCGATTTTACGCGCGGCATGATCGCCCACCACCGCGGCGCAGTCGAGATGGCTGAAATCGTCATCAAATACGGCAAGGATCCCAAAATCCGGGCGTTGGCCGAAGGCATTATCAAGGCCCAGAAGGAAGAAATCGCCTTCATGGAAAAATGGCTCGCGGGTACGTCAAACTGAGTTGAACGGGGGAATAAGCGCCTTAACGCGCTGCATCCGCCAACATCAATTCAGCCCCCTTCCAGCCCACCATCATGCTCGGGCCGTTCGTATTGCCCGAGATGATGTTCGGGAATACCGAGGCATCACACACACGCAAGCCCGCTACGCCATGAACCCGCAACCGCGAGTCGATCACGGCCTGTGAGGCATTATCAGACATCCGGCAAGTACCTGACGCATGATAGCAGGTGCCGCTACGCTGCCTGAAATCCGCGATCAATTCCTCGTCCGTGCGGCATTCAGGGCCCGGGCGAAGCTCTTCATCAATGAATTTTGCAAGAACAGGCTGCGCCGCAATCCCGCGCAGGAACTTCACCGCGTCCAGCATTTCATCCACGTCATGAGTGGTGGAATAGGCGTTCGGCATGATCCGCGGATGCTCGAACGGATCGGACGAGCTGATTTTTATCTCGCCGCGACTGGTTGGCCGGCAATTCGAAACGCCGAGCGAGATCCCCGGAAACGGATCGGGCGTCAGCAGCGGACGTTCACCCTCTTTCGGAATAAGTGTCGAGAAGGCCTGCATATAAAGCTGCATATTCGGGCGTGGCTGGGATGGATCGGTTTTGAAAAACCCGCCGCCCTGATTGATGCTCAGGCCGAGAGGCCCTTGGCCCGTCGTCAGATACTGGATACCCGCTTTCAATTTGCCCCACCACGGACGCAGCGCCTCGTTCAGTGTCGGCACGCGCATTTTCCACGTATAGTTCAGCGCCGCGTGATCTTGCAGGTGATTGCCGACATGCGGATTGTCATGACGGATCGCAATGCCGAGAGTCTTCAGATGGTCCGACGGGCCGATCCCAGAAAGCTGCAAGAGTTGCGGGCTGTTGATCGCGCCGCCCGACAGGATCACCTCCCGCCCCGCCTGAGCAAGATGTGTCTGGCCGCGTTGGACATATTCGACGCCCGTTACACGCATCCCGTCGAAGACCAGTCGCGTCACCTGCGCGCCCGTCTCGACACGCAAATTGGAACGCTTCATTGCGGGCCTTAAAAACGCGCGCGACGCCGATAGTCTGCGGCCACCCTTGATCGTGCAATCATAGAGGCCGGCGCCTTCCTGCGTGACCCCGTTGAAATTCGGATTGAACGGCAGACCCATTGCCTTCGCCGCTTCGATATACGGGTCACAAAGCTGGTGCTTGCTGGCGCCGAGTTGCGAAATACGCAACGGGCCGCCCTTCCCATTGATTGCCGGATCAGCGCCCTCATAATCCTCAATCGCCCGGTAGGCGGCGCTCACGGGGTCCCAGCCCCAACCCGGGTTTCCTGCGGCTTCCCACTCCTCGAAATCCCGCTTGTCGCCGCGGATATACACCATCGCATTGATCGAGCTCGAACCGCCAAGCACTTTTCCGCGCGGCCAATAATCGCGTTGCCCGCCAAGCCCCGGATCAGGCTCGGCACGGTACATCCAGTTGACCGCAGGGTCGAAAAACGTCTTGCCATAGCCGAGCGGCATCTGGATGAAGAAGCGCATATCGCTGCCCCCGGCCTCGAGCAGGAGCACGGAATATTTGCCATTGGCAGTCAGCCTGTCGGCGAGAACGCACCCGGCCGAACCGGCCCCGACAATCACAAAATCATACGTCATGCGCTCCGCCCTACCCCATCACTTCCGAAACCGTCAAACGCCATCGCACAACCCGAATGACTGCGACCCATCGCGTCCGCGATAAACCGACTACACAAGACGTCAATCATCCCCGATGATTGATTAAAGCGTGACTGAAGCCAGCCGCGATATTCTAGTTTCGACATAAATTTGCATCCAGGCTTCGGTAACATTCCTCGTGTGAACGCGCCAGCAAGATCGGAGAAGACCCGAGTGACGCACCCGCCAGCCTCGTCACCCGACTGGAAGGACTGGCTCGCAGCGTTGCGGCGCGTGCTCGGGATCGCTGCGCGGTACCGCAACACGACTCCAAAAAATCCTGGCCGAGCCATCCATGTCTACCGAGCGAGGATCAAGGAAGCGCGGGCCTTGTTTAGGCTGGCACCCCCCTCGCTTCGCACCGCGGCAAAGACCTGCCGCGACGAGCTTGCCCGGGCCTCCCGAACACTCTCCGCCGCACGCGATGCAGTCGTCGTCACAGAAACAGTGAGGGAGCTGATCCGGCAGAACCACAAGCTTGATCCCGGTTCACTCCCCCCTGAACTTCTGGGTGACACAGCGGGAAGCAAGGATCGGGATCGCGCTTTGCTCAAACAGGCAAGCATCGACGCCCATCGCGTCAGAGCCCGGCTATCCGCATGGCCCGAACCGCAGGAAACCCCCGACATCCTCGCCTCGCGTGCGACGAGAGCCCTTCGCCGGGCGCGAAAATCGGTACCGCAGAGTTTTCGGAAAGCAACACCGGAAGCGATGCATGATCTTCGGAAGGCGGTCATCATCTGTCATTACCAATCTGCCTTCATGAACAAGGCTTACGGCGCTGGAAATCCAACGTTGGCGTTGTCGCTGGAAAAGTTACGGAAAAAACTTGGACAACTCAACGATTTATACCGTTTGGAGACGGAACTGACCCGTTTCTCACCGGACACGCAATCGGACACGATGACGACGCTCGGACACGCAATCAAGCGCGCCATAAAGCGCCTCAAAAAAGCATCAAAGCAACGCGCTCACAAAGCTCTAAGCCCCGCAAACAGTCGGGACGCCCGCCATCCACCGGGTAAAACCACATGGACCGCGCATGCAAAAAAGGCCCCGGACAATATGGCCGGGTTCATTCTAAAACATTGATTTCAATGAATAAATAGCTGGTGCGCCCTACGGGAATCGAACCCGTGTTTTCGCCGTGAAAGGGCGAGAATTTACAGTGTGAACCGTCCATGGGTTTTCATACATGTATCTGATATATATCAGTTTTTTAATTTTCTGTCCACCCTTGAACCTCGATGTACCAGCATATATATTTGACGTATATTTGACGTATTTGGAACGAGATAATGTCTAAGACAATCCATGAGTCGACGATCACTACAAAGAATGCTCGCTCCAAATTGGAGAAAGGCATTCACTGGCGTTCTATCGATCCTGATAGCCATATTGGCTATCGAAAAGGGGCGCGTGGTGGTCGCTGGGTGGCGCGATGGTACCTAAGTGATCAAAAATACGCTCAAGAAACGCTCGGATCAGCTGATGATGTCTATCCTGCCAATGGTGTGGATATCTTGGATTTTTCTCAGGCCCTCACTGCCGCGCGTACGCTTATTCTGGATCGAAGGACAAATGCGAAAATCGAGTCAGCAGGTCCGATTCCCACGGTAAAATCAGCAGTTCATGAATACATTGAAAGGCGAGAGACTCGTGAGCGGGCTGAACATGGGGATGTTGGTATGAAACGGGATACGCGGTCTCGACTTACCAAATACGTTTTGAGTTCTACCATTGCTGACATCCCATTACACAAGCTCGATGACGACGAGCTACGAAGTTGGCGGGCGCAACTGCCTCCAAGACTGAAAACTGCTACAGTCAGACGCCTCTCGAACGACTTGAAAGCATGTCTCAACGCAGCTGCCACGATGCACCGCAAAAAACTCCCGGCTACATTTACGCGCAACATTCAGGAGGGTCTTAAAGTTGAGGCTGCTGAGGCAGCGGAGGCACGACGCCAAGTTCTACCCGATGCGGATATCAAAAGAATTCTCACTGCAACACGTTCAATAGACGATCAACATAATTGGAACGGCGATCTCTTTCGGCTGATTGCCGTTATGGCCTCTACTGGCGCACGAATGTCGCAGCTTATCCGAATGAAGGTCAATGACGTTCAGTACACCGAAAAGAGACTTCTCATTCCTGTCAGCTATAAGGGGCGCGGAACGAAACGCATCGAAGAGATTGCCGTCTCGGTACCGGATGACATTCTGCGCGTTTTGCGGCCCGTAACAAATGGTAGACCTGGAAATGCACCGCTCCTCGAAAGATGGCGTCATATTCAAATCACGCCGACCGTCTGGGAAAGAGATAAACGTAGCCCTTGGAAAACTCCAAGTGAGTTAACGACTCCGTGGCGAGCAATTATACTCGCTACTGGTCTTCCCCAAGATACTATCCCTTACTGTTTCCGTCATTCCAGTATTGTCCGTGGGCTAAGAAACAGCCTCCCAACAAGGCTCGTCGCGGCGTTGCATGATACGTCCGTCGCGATGATTGAAAAGCATTATGCTGCCTATGTCGTTGACGCGATGAATGATCTGGCAGCAAAAGCAGTTGTTTCGCTTATCGATGATACCAGCAATGTGGTTGAACTCCGCACCATCAAAAACTAGCGGTGATCATCTTACACCCCAGTGGGTCCCTTGGCCGAAATCTGAAACTGTTACCGACCCTTTTCACGTGAGCCATACCCCTTACTCGGGGCGTCGCTTCAGGAT
>Ga0209033_1002264_pt1 | contig 10725 bp, 1 predicted proteins | sample LauGreFa1BDMLBDN_2_FD_188218 | JGI IMG/M metagenome (GOLD analysis project Ga0209033, IMG submission 188218) | Freshwater lake microbial communities from Lake Michigan, USA - Fa13.BD.MLB.DN (SPAdes) (version 2) | ecosystem: Environmental > Aquatic > Freshwater > Lake | place: Lake Michigan, USA...
TTGTCAACCTCTTAGATTTCTTTAAGGAGAAACCAAAATGTCAGTGATTAATACCAATGTAAATTCTCTGGTTGCACAAAATGCAGTCAATGTCAACGCTCGCGCTTTGTCAAAAGCCATGGAGCAACTCTCCACAGGCAAACGTATCAATGGCTCTAAGGATGATGCAGCAGGCTTGTCCATCAGCCAGATCATGACCACTCAAATTCGCGGCTTGAATCAAGCTGTTCGCAATGCAAATGATGGCATCTCTCTTTTGCAAACAGCAGACGGCGCAATGATTGAGCAAACGAACATGATGCAGCGTATGCGTGAATTAGCTGTTCAGGCTTCTACAGACACAGTAACTCCTGATCAAAAGGCATACCTCAATTCTGAGTATCAAGCACTTTTGACAGAAATTGATCGCATTGCTACTGCAACCCAATGGAATGGCAAGAATTTACTTGACGGTACAAGTGGTAAAGCCAGTGATGGTACATATGTATTTCAAGTTGGTGCTAATTCAGCCACAGGCGTTACTGATCAAAGTGTTTCAGTAGCATTGGGTAGGGCATCGGTAGCTCCAGCTGGTGCTGTTACAGGAATCTATGCTGGCTTAAGTGGGACATCCATTAGCGATGGAGCAGGGATATCCACAACCGTCAATGCAAGTGCAGCAATTACCGCGTTGGATGCATCCATCAAGGCCGGTAATGAAAAGCGTGCGCTAATTGGTGCTGGCATTAATCGTTTGACATATGCTGCTGACAACTTAGCAAATATTTCAATGAATACAGCAGCATCGCGCAGCCGTATTGAAGATACTGACTACGCACAAGCTTCCACAGAGCTAGCACGTACACAAATCATCCAGCAAGCAGCCACTGCAATGTTGGCCCAAGCAAATCAATCACCCCAGTCGGTGTTAGCTTTGCTTAAATAACATCATGAAAAACAATGAGATTGTGTAGAAACACAAACTTTTTGATTACAAACAACAGCCCAGGCAAGCCCTGGGCTTTTGTGCTTTCCGAAGCGCGCCTTAAAGCACGCTCAAGTATTCAGTTTTACTGTCGATATATTAAAAAATGGCAAGTTTGCCACCGGGTCCGTATTTTGCATACGGACCTATACCTGTTAGGAATTTGACATGACCACTTTTACAGCCGAAATAAGCACACTATCTACTGCAGCCGTGTCGTCATTGACACCTGCTCAAATGAGTGGGCTCACCACCACGCAGGTGGCGGCATTCACAACTTATCAAATTCCATTCCTCAGTGCATCCAAGCTCAATGCCTTGAGCAGTGCTCAGTTTGCGGTGATAGACAGCTCCGAGGTTAGTCTAATTTCACCTACCAACTTCAGCGGACTGGGAACAGCCGCATTTGTTGGCATGACGGCAGAACAAGTTGTCGCCATTACCAGCGCACAAGCCGCAAAGCTGACTTTCACTCAGTTAGACAAGATGACCAACATTGCATCTCTGGAAGCACCAGACTTGGCCAAGGTTGCTGCTTCAGAAATTGGCAACATGAGTACAGCGCAGCTTGTTAACCTAAGCACTGCACAAGCTGCCGCTTTGACAGCCGCCCAAATTAGCTCTCTAACCACCGCTAAATTTTCTAAGTTAGCGCCTGAAGATTTAGGCGCTTTAAACACAAGTGCTTTTGCAGGACTAACAAACTCTCAATTGGTAGCGCTGACAACTTCCCAAGCCGCTCAAATCACTTCTGCTCAAATTAGGGCTTTGAGTGCCACTCAGTTGGCAGCCATGGCTACAGATGATCTCAGTGCAATTACCGTAGAAACATCCCTGAGTGTGCCGCAACTGGCCAAATTGTCAACAGCTCAAATAGCTTTGCTAAGCTTAACAACACAACAACTAGATGGCTACTCTACCGCCAAGTTAGACCTAACGACATCAGGTGTGCGAGGCCTTACTACAACAAACGTTGCCGCCTTCAACAGCGATCAATTGGCTGGTTTCCAACCTGTTCAGTTATCGGCATTTAATTCAGCTCAAATCAGAGCCATTCAAACCGCAGCATTGCAAGGCATGTCGACAGACGCCTTGAAGGCTATGAGTGCATCACAAATAGATGATTTAACAACTGCTCAAATCCAGGCTCTCACTAGTTCACAATTTAGTGTTTTAGAAGCAGATGATTTTAGGTCCTTCACTTCTGCCCAAATCAATGCATTAACCACCGCTCAAGTTGCACAATTAAGCAGCATTCAGTTGCAAGCCATTGAGGCCTCAGACTTGAAGGCCATGAACACGGCCAACATCGCTGCCTTAGATTCTGCACAAATTCAGAAATTAACAGCAGATCAACTCTCTAATTTAACGAGTGTACAAATTGCAGCGTTCACTGCAACTGAAATTGGAGCACTTTCGCCTACGCAAGTACGCAACTTAACAGCTACTCAAACAGCTGGACTTGATGCCACACTGATAGCCGGAATGGAAACCGCCGACATTGCAGTGATGAGCCCTGCTGCGTTCAAAGGCTTAAGCACAGCCAGTTTGGTTGCCTTATCTACAGCACAAGCAGCCGCCCTCAATGCAAATCAAATCAATGCTTTGTCGACTGCGCAACTGCAAACTATTCAAAATGAAGACATTATTGCCTTGACAACAGCGACTGTCAGCGGCTTGTCGAACACTGTCTTGGGCAAGCTAAGTGCAAGCCAACTGACAGCTTTAACATCAACGCAATTGTTGGCACTCACTGAGTCTCAAATTCCAGCCCTGCCAGTGGCAGCGCTTGAGTCTGGTATGGTTGCCAGCCTTAACTCTAAGCAAGTGGCAGCTCTTACGGCCGCTCAGTTGACGGCAATGGCCACAGGCGATTTGTTCAACTCTTTGACATCCGCTCAAATATCTAAGATCAGTGGCAGTTCAATTTCTGGAATTGCAACAGCATCGATTGCAAGTCTCACTACCGATGAAGTTGGACAACTAACCGCCAATCAACTTCGACAATTTTCAACGGCTCAAGTTGTTGCCCTAACAGAGGAGCAAATTGCCAAAATTAGCACGGCAGCTGTATCTGGCCTGTCCAACGCAGCACTGATTGCAATGGACACAGCAGAAGTTGCCGCCCTCACTTCCGTTCAAATTACAAATTTATCTGCTGGACAAATTAGTGCCTTCAGCACAGCCGATTTGGCACAATTTACAGTAGCCGAGCTGCAATCTCTCACGACTGCCCATGCAGCCGCTCTGAGCGCAACTCAATTGGCCGGTCTTACTTCAGGTAATTTCCAAGCTTTAGAAACTGCAGATGTCAAAGCACTTAGCGCCTCTGCCATATCCGCCATGGGCACTGCGCATGTTGTTAACTTAACCACCGCCCAGGCAGCCGCGCTGAGTGTCGATCAAATTTCAGCCCTGACAACCGCACAGATTTCCAAACTTGAAACTGCAGATTTAGCAGCAGTCGCACCCAATTCGCTTAAGAAACTTACCGGCGCACAAATTAAATCGCTGACCACCGAACAAGTTGCTAACTTAACGATTGAGCAAGTTAAAGCCCTCAGTGGTAGCCAATTGGCGGCCATGGAAACTGCCGACCTAAGCGCTTTGGCTGGGCAATCAAGCTTAAAAGCAGCGCTGTCCAATACCCAACTCGTTTCATTGTCAAATGCTCAGCAACAATTACTGACCCTATCTACTGAGCAATTTGTAGGCTACAGCATTGGCTCCCAAACCGCAGCAGACATCAAAAAACTAACTAACAGTACTTTGCAGTCTTGGACAACCACCCAAACTGCAGGCTTGCAACCCACCCAAGCCCAGTCACTGACAGTGACACAACTGCAGAATTTGAGTACCAGTGCATTGACTGGTATCTCAAATTCAGTTCTAACGGCATTGACACCTGCACAAGTCGCTGGTTTAACTGCTACTCAATTGGCAGCCTTCACCACAGACCAAATTAAAGCCCTCGAAGCTGGTGATTTAAAGGCATTAAGCGCCGTCCAAATTGCAGCGCTCACCACGGCACAAATTGCCACACTAAGCAAAGATCAATTACAAGCGATCGATGCAACTGACTTTAAAGGCCTTGACGTCAATCAAATTAAGGCACTGACCACTGCACAAATTCCCAATTTGACCGATGCGCAAGTCATTACCATGTCTGCCACACAATTGGCAGCACTTGACACAGCAGACGTTAAGTTAATTGCACCTACAGCTTTTGCAAAAATTTCTGGTGTAGCGCTTCAAGGCTTTACAGACACGCAAATGGAAGCCATCACTTCAGCGCAAGCTGCCGTGCTGACTGCCTCACAGATTACCTACATTGATGCCGAGGAAATTGACAACCTCAGCACCAGCGCCATTGCCAACATTGCCCCCAAAGTTCTGGCTGCAATGACCAACAAACAATTAAAGGCATTGTCGTCGGATCAAATGGCAGCGCTCACAGCAGACCAAGTGGCAGGTTTGGGTTTGGATGACATCAAGGCCCTGTCTGCTGACCAAATCAAAGCGATGGGCACACGACAAATTGCTGCGCTTACAAAAACTCAGTTCACTAGTTTGAGTGGGGAACAGTTGGCTGGCATTGAAACTGCAGATGTTCGATCCATCAGCATTACCAACATCGGTGCATTGACATCAGCACAGATTGGCCAACTCACAACAGCACAAGTGGCGCAACTGAGTGCCACACAAGTACCTGCTATTGCGGCGGCTGTCATTGATGATATGACCACGGCACAAATTAATGCGCTGACAAGCTCACAAGTCAAACTGTTAACGGCCCAACAACTCAAAGCCCTGACTGCGGAGCAGGTAAAGGCACTTGATGCGGCAGAAGACATGACAGCTTTAGGCGTTGTCGGCTTCCAAGCCCTTGGTACCACACAAATAAATGCTCTGACACCCTCTGCTATTGCCAATTTGTCAACAGCCCAATTTAGCGTCATTACTGCTACTAACTTGGCCCGTATAGCAACTGATGCTGTAGGTTCTATTTCTACCAGCGCATTTGCAAAACTCACCGGCACACAAGTTGCCGCACTAACGACTGACCAAATTGCGGGCCTAAGCACGTCTCAAGCTAACGTCATGGCAGTCGACAGCTTCAAAGCTCTGACAACAGCACAAATTAAAGCACTCACGACGGCTCAAATTGATGCATTGACATCTGCCCAGCTTGCTCAATTAACAAACAATCAAATTGCTGCACTGACCACAGACCAGTTGGCCGGACTCAGTACCAGTGACATCAACAAACTGAATGCAACACAATTCAAAGCATTGACCACTGCGCAAGTTAGTAACCTGTCCACCGCACAGATACAGGCAATTTCCACCAGCAACATGGCCGTGATGGAAACTGCCGACCTTAAAGCGTTGACCAATTCAGAAATTGGCGCCTTAACAAGCGGTCAATGGAACGCGTTGACCAATACGCAAATGGCTGCCTTGTCGACAGACCAAATTGCCAATATTCAAACAGCTGCTTTGGGTCAGATTGTGCCCGATGTATTTAAAAAGCTGAGCACATTGCAAATCAGTGCATTGACAACTGACCAAATGGTTGCCTTGTTGAACACGCAGATTGCCGAGTTAACTTCTGGACAAATAGCTGCTTTGGAAACCAATCAATTGGTGGCCATTGAATCCAATGATATTTCTTCTATCAGCACCGCTGGACTCAAAGGCCTGACAGTTCAAAAACTCCAAACATTGACTTCAGACCAAGTCTCTAGGCTGTCTGCTGAACAAGTGACAAGTTTTGGCACAGCGCAAATCGATGCCCTTACATCAGATCAAATACCAGCGCTGCAAATTTCTGCGGTTAGCAGCCTGACAGCGACGCAATTGGCCGCTTTGAACACGGCGCAAATTAGCCGGCTGACAACAGCACAAATTAAAGCCTTGGATGTGGTGCAAATCAAAGCCATTGAAACGGCTGATTTGCAAAAAATGGGCACCAACCAAATTAATGCCCTCAGTGGTGTTCAAGTTGGCGCCATGACGACGGCTCAATTGGACGCCATGACCAGCGATCAGTTTGCTAACCTGTCGGCCGATGCTTTGCTAGGAATGGCTGAGCGTCCCTTGAATAAAATTAGCACGACGCAGCTGAAGGCCATGTCAACTGCGCAAATTAGCGGCTTGACCTTTGCGCAAATGGAGAGCATCACCTCAGCGCAAATGGCTGCCTTTGATTCTGCGCAGGTCGGTGCAATGAGCACACGCTTCTTGGACGCATTGACCACCTCGGTTGTTGCAAGCCTGACCTCAGACCAATTACCTGGCCTGACAACAGCACAAATGATTGCGTTGACCGTTGACCAAATCGCCAATCTAACCAGTGTTCAGACACCTAAATTGAGTACAGCTCAGCTGGCTGCTATTGAGGTGACCGACTTTAACAAACTCAGTACAGCTGCGATTTCTGAGCTGGCTACCTCGCAAATTTCTGCCATAACGACTGCTCAAATTGCGGGCATGTCAAATGCGCAAATCATCGCGATGGAAACACGCGATATCGCTCAATTGACGACAGCACAAGTTGTTGCTTTGACGGGTGACCAAATTGAAAACCTGACAACGGCTCAAATTCAAGCACTGACGTCTGACCAGATTGCAGCCATCGAAACCCGTGATTTGGTCAAGTTAAGCAATGCACAATTGGTTGCCTTGACCACGGACCAAATTTCAAAGCTGACTACAGACCAGATTTCAAAGCTGACCAATACACAACTGGCTACTTTGGAAACAGCGGATGTTGCCAAGCTCACATCAGATCAAATTGGTGCCATTACGTCGACGCAAATTACAGCGTTGACTACTGCACAAGTCAATAGCCTGACTGGCGAGCAAGCCAAAGCCATTACAACCAAAGACATTGAGCAGTTAACGACAGCTCAAGTGGCGTCTTTGTCTGATGGCAGCATTGCAGAATTGACGTCTGCCCAACTCAAAGCCATGGAAGTGAATGACTTCAAAGCTTTGACCACAGATCAAATTGTGGCCTTGACTGATGCGCAAATGCCGTCACTCACAACCGATCAAGTGGCCGGCCTAACTGCAACCCAATTGGCCAAGGTTCAAACACAAGACTTTGCAGCCCTAACAACTGACCAAATTGTGGCTTTGGGTACAGCGCAAATTGCCTCTATCACAACCGCTCAAGTTGCCAACATGACGGCAGATCAACTGAAGGCGGTTGAACTCAACGATTTGGCGCAATTCTCTACAGCTCAAATTTCAGCTTTGACCTCGGCGCAAATGCCTGAGTTGACTACAGCTCAACTTGGCAAGCTTGATTCGACACAGATCAAAGCGATAGAAGCCACAGAGTTTGGATTGCTGAGTACGGCACAAATTGAAGGCCTAACAACAGCGCAGATTTCTGCCATCACAACCGATCAAATTCGTGCGCTGACTGCCAATCAAGTTATCGCATTGGAAACGCGTGATGTGGCGCAGTTGACCACAGGTCAAATTGCGGCCATGACCACGACACAGACATTCAACCTGTCGTCTGCACAAATTGCGGCCATGGACATGAACCAAATTGGTGCCATGACCACAGAAAGCTTGGCTTCTTTGTACGGCGAGCGCATGTCCTTGTTGAGCTCAGCTCAAATTGCTGGCATGACATCTGCACAGCTTCGCACCTTGAATTTTGCTGAAATTGGCAAAATGACAACTGCGCAAGTTGAGTCGCTCACAACGGGTCAGATGTCTGCCTTCACGCAAGGCCAAGTTGCGGCATTCACATCTGCACAAATTGCAGCCATGGAAACGCGCGATGTTGCATCTTTGACAACGCAGCAAATCACTTGGCTGTCTGAAGACCAGATTCCTTACTTGAATCGGACGCGTGTGCAAGCTTTGACTACGGCGCAAGTTGCCGCCATTGAAACCGGCGACCTGGCACTTTTCAGCACGGCTCAAATTGCGGACATTACAACAGCGCAAATTTCTGCGCTGACAACGGCCCAATTGCGCAACCTCACCAACGCGCAGGTAGCTGCCATTGAAACCCAGGATTTGGTGAATTTGACAACAGCGCAAATTCCAAGCTTCACGTCTGCCCAATTGGGCAGCCTGACCACGGATCAAATCGTGGCGTTGACCACAGCACAAGTTGCTGTTTTGACATCCGACCAAGTGCCCGGCTTAACCAGCACACAACTGCTCAAGTTACAAACAGAAGACTTTGTAAAGCTCAGCACTTCGGCCATCAAATCACTCACTGCCGAGCAAGCGCCAAACTTAACCACAGATCAAGTTGCATCGTTAACGTCCGCGCAGCTCAAGGCGATGGAAACTGCAGACTTTGCTGCTTTATCGACTGCGCAAGTGGTGGCATTGGGCACTGCCCAAATGGCCAACATCACGACCGATCAACTGGCGGGCATGACCACAGCTCAGATTGAAGCATTTGAAACCCGTGACCTGGCACAACTGACTACAGCACAGTTCCAAGCCTTCACGACCGACCAAATGCCCGCATTGACCACGTTGCAAGTGGCCAATTTGACAACAGGTCAAGTTGCGACTCTGCAATCTGCAGATGTTGCCGTACTCACCGGTAACCAGATTGGTGCGTTCACTTCGTCACAGTTGCCCTCAATGACCACTGCCAATATGGCTGCCATGACCACCACCCAGGTGAATGGTCTGACCGACACTCAAATGCCTAAGCTGAGCACCGCTCAATTGCAAGCATTGGGTGATGACGTGACCGGCCTAAGCACTGCAGCAATAGCAGCCATTGGTACGTCTTTGGCACCAAGTCTGACCACATTGCAAGTGGCCGCGCTGACATCTGACCAAGTGCGTGCCATAGCCACGGCCAGCTTTGCATCAATGACCACTGATCAACTGGTGAAGTTCACCACAGACCAGGTGCCGACGCTAACGACCGCACAAATTGTGGCCTTGACGACTGGCCAAGCTTCTGCTCTGCTGAACACGCAAGTAGAAAAGCTGACTACAGAGCAAGTGACAGCCATGCAAGCCGCCGATTTTGGCAAGTTGTCTACAGGCGCGATTGTCAGTTTGACAACGGCGCAAGCCGCCAACCTTACAACGGCTCAAGTGCAAGCCATCTCTGCCACCCAGCTGGTGAAATTGCAAACTGAAGACCTAGCAGCTTTGGGCTCCGATCGCATTGCCGCACTTACAGCAACGCAAGTGCCACTGTTGACCACCGACCAAATTGTGGCCTTGTCGACATTGCAAGCCAGTGCCATTACGGCCACCCAAATTGCAGCATTGACCACCGCACAGCTGGCCAAAATGGAAACAGCTGACTTGGCAGCATTGACCACCACAGCCACAGCAGCTTTGACTGGTACGCAAGTTTCCAACTTGACCACAGACGAAGTTAGAGCGCTGACCACGGCTCAAATTGCAAGCTTGAAGGATACCTCCATCAAAGATTTGACGGAGGGTCAATTGCAAGCCTTGACCAGCGATCAGCTTGTCAGCTTAACGACATTACAAGTGAAATCTTTGTCGACCACCTTGGTACGTTCGTTTACAACCGATCAAATTTCTGCACTGGCCACAGACGATGTGGCAGCCTTGGATTACTTAAAAATCCAAGCCTTGACCACTGCTCAAATTTCTAAGTTGACCACCGATCAAGTTCAGGCCTTGGCAACCAATGTGATTCAATACATTGAGACTGAAGACTTTGTCAAAATGACATCGGCTCAGATTGGTGCATTCACAACTGCCCAAATTCAGCAATTGACGAAAGATCAGCTTGTCTTGATGACAACCGATCAAGCGCCAGGCCTGACTTCTGGTCAGATGGCAGCCTTGAGCAATGAACGTTTGGCCAAGATGGAAACGGAAGACTTTGCCAAGCTGTCTACAAACGCCATCAGCGGAATTACTTCAGCGCAAGTGGTAGCCCTGACTTCCGCACAATTGGTAGCATTGACAACAGACCAAGCTAGCGCATTAACGAGCGCACAAGTTGGCTCGCTGTCAGGAACTCAAATTAAGGAAATCGCAACTGACGACTTTGTAAAACTGACGACATCTGTGATTGCTAACCTTGGTACGGCTCAAGTGGTAGCACTTAAGGATACACAAGTTAGCAACATGACGACCGATCAGTTAGCCAACCTATCGACGGAATCTATTGCAAAATTAACTACTGCGCAAATTGCTGCCCTGACGACTGTACAAATGCCAGTACTGACAAGCGCGCAAATTGGAGCTCTTGAGTCTGCTCAACTGAAAGCAATTCAAACTGAAGACTTTGTAAAGTTGTCAACAGATGCCATCAGCGCAATTCAAACTTCGCAAATTGAATTTCTGACAACTGCTCAAATCAATGGTATGTCGACTGACCAAGTAGTCGCTATCACAACAGCAAACTTCAAAGCGTTCAGCACTGCTCAAATGGCCGCGCTTACCAGCGACCAAGTTTCGGCTCTTACCTTAGACCAGGTGGGTGTACTTGAAACAGCTGACTTTGCTAAGCTAAGTACGTCCAGTGTGGCCAACTTCAAAGCCTCGCAAATTGAAAAATTGTCTACTGCCCAAATTCAGGCACTGACAACGGCTCAGGCTGCGGCACTTACTTCTGCTCAATTGGCAGGGTTGACAGCTGAGCAGCTTGCCAAATTGGAGACGGCTGATTTTGCAAGTTTGTCTACTGGCGGCTTACAAGGTTTGACCAAGACCTTGATTGAAAGCATGACCACAGACCAAGCTGCCGCCATGACAGCTTCACAAGTGGGTGC
>Ga0209033_1002266_pt1 | contig 10723 bp, 6 predicted proteins | sample LauGreFa1BDMLBDN_2_FD_188218 | JGI IMG/M metagenome (GOLD analysis project Ga0209033, IMG submission 188218) | Freshwater lake microbial communities from Lake Michigan, USA - Fa13.BD.MLB.DN (SPAdes) (version 2) | ecosystem: Environmental > Aquatic > Freshwater > Lake | place: Lake Michigan, USA...
GTGTGAAATCGATGCCCGTTAAGGTTTCAAAAGAATATCCTGAAATGGATGCGCTTTGGGAATTGGTTCAGGAAAAATAAAATTCCATTTTCGGGAACTTTTTAAGAATAGCTGACTCTAATCTATTATCCATTTCTTGCGGTTTTTGAGGCAGCTTGGAAAATTGAACCACACTAATCAACTTCTGTTCTTTTAGGAGCAGTTTATGAGAAGTAGCATTGCTATGTTTTTCACTATTGCATCATTTTCTATGATTGTAATTAACTTAATATTCTGAGATAACTTCTCCGCCCGCCATGGTAACCAAGGCTGCAAAAGTTACGATTTTAATATTTTCATTAATGTAACGGACGGAACCATCTGCAAAGGATGCGTTCATGCCACCGGAGTGGAAGGAGTAAGCTTCCTGATTGTTTGTGCAGTTAATTACGCAGGCTTCTGAACATTTTGTTCCATTTTTATTAAATCCATGAACAGGGCTATCATTGGCAAGATCTGCCCAAGCCACACCCGAAATAATTCCATTAGTTACATTGGCATTATGACACATATCCCAAGCAAGAACATTCGATGGCCCTGCAATTTTTCCATAAATATAATGGTTCGGTCTTCCACCAGATTCATAGATCAGAAAGCTATTGGAAGTTCCATCACTGATTTCAGATAAGCGTGTTCCTATACCTTGACTGTTCATCACGGCCAAATTTAATGGAAAAGGGGTTTGCGCAACTCCTTTTCCGTTACTTAAGGAAAACAGCATAAATTCATCAGTTACCCAATAAGGAACAGTGTAATCAGTGATTGCAGCGTTAGGGTTTTTATTATCTTTTGCTGTGCGGTTCTGGTCTTCAGGGGAGGAAGGGCAGATGAATGTTTTAACTTGAGTTTGTGTGGCTTTTTTATTAAGGGTATCAAACCAGTCTTTATCCATCCTGTATTGATTATAAAGATTCTGCTGTTCTATGTAAGGCAGAATAAAAATAGTCCAACTATGTTGAATAGTTTTTGTCCCACTTGGTGGGATCCTTTGATAAATAGTTTCATAATTCAGAAGTGCAAGACCCATTTGTTTAAGATTATTCGCACATGTCATTTTATTTGCCAATTCGCGGACTTTTTGAATAGCAGGCAGTAGCAAGCCAATAAGGATTGCTATAATAGCGATTACCACCAAAAGTTCGATGAGGGTGAATGCTTTGGAGGTGCTTTTTTGTATGGCCATGTAGTATCGCCTTTTTATTTTTTATCAAATGCTTTGCCTTCCTTTTAGTGCGATAAAAAATCATTCAGGGGCCATTAAATTTCTTGTAAAAGGTTTATTTACTAGAAGATTAATAACTATATCACTCATTTACGCCAAATCGTTAGTTAGAGATAAAATGCTTTTGTTGTTTAATAATCCCCAACCACTAGGCCATCGTTAAAAGATATAAGCTGGCAAAGTGTAACAATGTTTAGTTTGGTTGTGAGGAAGACTACTCTGCCATCTGAAAATAGTGTGTTTGCACCTCCGGTATGAAAAGCGTAAATTTCGTTGCCATTGACTGCGTTTACGCAGACAGGGCCATTCCATGCAAATCCTTTGCCTGATGTTGGATCTAATCGAATGCCATTAAGAGCGATAACATTTTCTCTGTCGCCCCACCCAGCGCAGGCGTTTACCCCTGAGGTTTTTTTTCCTAATTGGTAAACATCTGGTCTACCAGCATCTTCACCGACCATAACGGTATTGGATGAACCGTCAATTATTTCGCCTATACGGTGAGGTTTGCTGTCTTGAAGCACGCCAAATCTATTGGTGTTGTTAAAGGTTCCTGCTGTAATCAGGTTGTTTTGTAGCAGCCATGTTATCAAGTTCATTTGAATATCAACAAAAGGGGAATAATCTGAGGGGCCAGAGGAAGCGTTAATAATGGCTGGTAAATAGGCTTTTATCGAGTAAGTGGTTAAGGTTTCACCCCTTGGAGTGCTGGGGCATTGGAATGTTGGAATTTTGTTTTGGACAACTTGCTGGTTAGAAAATCCAGAAGTATTCAATGCGGTGTTATACCAATTCCGATTCCAATCATATTGCTTAAAAAGGTTTTCCTGTTCAAGTTGGGGCAGAATATAAAGGCCCCATCCATGGATTGGGGAAATAGGGATTGGGTTTACCTGCCCGCCTCCTCCTGGTGGAAAAGACTGATAAATACCATGATAACTTTGGATTGCTAATCCAATCTGTTTTAGGTTGTTAATACATTTCAGACGGCTGGCTGCTTCCCGAACTTTTTGTACAGCAGCAATTAGCAATCCAATGAGAATTGCAATAATTGCGATCACCACCAAAAGTTCGATGAGGGTGAAGGCTTTGTGTTGAATTTTGCTTCTGGGCGAAAGAAACATTAGAGAACTCCTGGGCATAATAGAATCTGTCAAGGATCGAGTTTCAAGTTAGAAAATTCCACAGTACCTGGCGAAAAATTATCTCCTGCAGAGAGGTGTAATATCAAGGAAGATTTTTGTGATGAATTATGTGAAGATTTAAAGGAACCTGCAGAAACTTCGAGGTCATCGATAAGAAGTTGGAAGCTGGAATCTTTCAATATTAGCTTGCAATGAAGGATCTGATTGATTTCATAGGGGATTTGCTTATCGATTAAAGGGTCTTTACCATAACCATATAGTCCGATGGTTCTGGTGAATCCTTCGTTCCCTATATGAAGTAATTTTCGTTCGGACTTATCCTCGGTATTATTGTTTAGGATCAATCTTGCTCGAAGGCCATTAATCACTTTCAGATCAAATTGCAGGGTGAAGTTTAAAGGCAAAGGTTCCTTAAAGGAGAGGTTGCCGACACCGTCTCCCAGAAATAATCCTTCACGTGGTTGAGACCAACAATTCTTTTTAGGGTTGGTCCAGAACTCAATGAGATTGAGATGGGAATTCAGAATAGCAAGGTTTTCGGGTGTAAGAGGCCTCGCGGGTTTTGAGCGGACAATGTCCATCCCCTTGGGTGATTTAAGCAGGAAGGTGTACCAATAAGTAGTTAAGCCTAGTGCAATAAAAGAAAGGGAAAAGAGGGCAAGGAGCATAGCTTTTTTGCGGTGGATATTTTTATTGATGGAACTGAGTAGCGATTCTAAATCGAGTGCTAGTGGAATTGCAGAGGAATATCTTTTGTTTGGATCTTTTTGGATGCAGGCGAGCAAAATGCGTTCTAGTTTTTTAGGAATTGCTGGATTCAGAAGCCTAATAGCTGGTGCAGGCTGATGCATTATTTGTTGAATTAGTTCTTGGGGGGAATCAGCGTTAAACGGGAGTTTACCTGTAATTAGGTGAAACAGGGTGATGCCAAAGCTCCAGATATCCGAAGAGGCGTTTGGGGCAGCGCCTTGGATTTGTTCGGGCGAGGCAAAATGAATTGAACCAACATTAGCATCCGGTGATTCAGAGTTGATGTACAATGAATTACCAAAATCGTAGATTTTCGGTTCAAGATTATCTGCCAAAAGAATATTCGAGGATTTGAGATCACGGTGAATGATGCCATGCTCGTGGGCATGATGCAATGCGAGGGCGATCTTATGAAGGATGGTGATTTTTTGGATTAGTGTAAGATTTTTATTGTTTATGGCCTCGGTGAGGTTGCCTGATTCCACGAATTCAGAAATCATTAAGAAAGTGGAATTTAACTCAAGAATATCGTAGAGGGGTAAGATTCCCAAGTGTTGTAGGTTGCCTATTTTTCTTGCTTCTTCGAGTAACTCGAGCTTTTTCTGTTCAGGAAGTGCGCCGAATTTTTTAGCGGACTTGATAGCAACGAAGCGATGGAGTTGCAGATCCCAAGCCTTATAAACGATGCCATGCCCGCCTGTGCCGAGTATTAAATCGATGCGGAAGCGATCTTTAATAACGGATTGTAATGTTAAGAATTCGAAAATTTCAGTAATGGGTTCAGCGGTATCGGAGTCGATGGGTTCGTTCCAGATGGAAGCGCGTAATGCTTTGATTCCTTTTTTTACTTGGGCAAGAAGGTGGGGGTATTCTTTGCATAAATCTTCTGGAGAAATGGAAAGTCCTTTTTCGAACTCCTCTTCCCAATAAAGAAGAAGATCAGAAAGGACTTCCTCGTCTTGGGTGTTTTGTGCCATGCTTTAAAGACTCAATTAAGAAACTGTAGTAAATACCTACCTTAATATAATGCGAAAAACATGGGAGTGATGGGCCAAAAGTGTTGGAAAATTAAAGAAATGAAGTTCAGTATAATCAGCTTCCTCGTGGGCGTTGTCGCTTTAGATTAGAAGGGTGTAGGGCGTAGAAATCTCTGATGTTTACGAAAATGTCATTTCCAATAAATAATACCATCCATTTAGGCATTGCTCAGGGATGCTCTTTTTCCCAAGCCGCTAAGCAGAAAAAACGGGCAATTTGGATCTTGCGTTTCCTGTATTATTGGTTCGATCCGGGCGTTGGGGAATTCGCCTTAACAAATCTGGCAATAAGGTTTTGAAGCGATGAAAACCTTAGGCAATGATTTCCTTCAATACGCCGGTGCTGTCTCCATGCCTTTCGGATTCAACGCCAACGCCATGGAGCATCGCCAGCCAAGCATTGCAAAGAGGAGTATCTTTAGGGGCGACAATGTTATGGCCAAGCTTTAAGTTGGCACCACGCCCAGCGATGATTGTGGGGCAGTTACTTAGTTCATGCCCGGTGCGTATGTTGCTGCCGTATGCAAGGGCGACACTGTCAAAGAGGCTGGTGCCGTTCGTCTCTTTTGTCGCTTTCAATTTGTCTAGGAAGCCGGCCAGCAATTCGCTTTGGGCAAGGTCACGGCGTTGGGATGCGTCCAGTTTTTCACCAAGGGTGGTATGGTAATGGCTCATGTCGTGTGGGTGGACCTTGATCCCTAGGGCTGTAAGCAGGGTGTTCACAGGCTGGCGAAATGTCATTACCCTTGTACTGTCTGTCTGCATGGCTGCGATCATGATGTCGTATATAAGCTTGATTTCTTCGCGCCCATCTACCCCTGGTTTTGGCTCGGGTATGGGTGATTTGGGTTGAGGGACCCCGATCCACTGTTCTTCCTTTGCTAGCCGGGTTTCGATATCCCGTATTCCCTGGAAATATTCCTCAAGTTTTGCGTTGTCGTTCTTAGCCAAGCCTCGCTGCATGGATCGTGCATTATCCAAGACTGCATCCAAAACACTTCGTTTTTGTGTCAGCATAGCTTTTTGCAGATCAATCGGGGTTGAGTCCTTTGCAAAAAGTTTGTGATATGCCGCCATGGGGCCGTTTAGCCCTCCGACAGGCTTTCCACTCACATCCCATGCCATGGACAAACCCGGGCCATGACCGCTTAAGTCGCCAGTTTGGCTACCATTAAATTGTAAGGAAGAAAATCTGGTCTTAAGCCCAAGTTTAGAAGCAGCCACTTGGTCAGCACTAATGTTATTGTGGAAGCTTTGCCCTGGCTGTGCATACCTGTTTGCCCCGGTAAGCCACATGGTGCTTCCCCAGTGGCCTTCGTTGGAATATTTGTTCCATAGCCCTTGTACCACGCTAAAATCAGACTTGTGTCTTTCAAGCGGTTTAAGACCTACAGGCAGTTCATAATCCTTTCCAAGGTTTTTGATATCAGGGTACCAGGTTTTTTCGGTAATACCCCAGCCGAACCCTAGGAATATCAGCCTCTTGGGGGCAATCGATGGAACGGCCGCCCCGGCAAATCGCCTGACGCCTAATGACTCCAGCATGGGTAGGGCAATTAATGCGGTGCTGGATTGTAAAAAGTGGCGGCGATGTGTCATGGAAAGTACCTCAGGATTATAATTATTATCGACCTCGACAGTGTAAAACTAGACCCTTACTTGGTGTGAAACTCGCGACTGGAAACAAGGGAGTGTATAAATTCCCTGAATCCATAGTTTCGGGACTTTACGGTATTCATCATTTCCTTGACCAAGGCATCATCAGTGAAACCGATGGGCCGGCCCAGGCCATATTCAATTAGTACTGTGCTAAGACCTTTGGCAAAGTCATCTTTTTTTGCAAAAATGATATCCCGCAACTCGAGAAAATTGCTGAAAGAAGATCCCTTGTGAAGACTGGCGGATGGGTCAATGATCCATGTTTTATTTGCTCCCTTGATCGGTTTCCCATTCTCATCCATGACCTGATAACTGTCTTCCGTGCGCCATTGGCCCACGGCATCAAAATTTTCCAACCCAAAACCAATAGGGTCGATCTTTCTGTGGCAATTTGCACATTGGGGGCTTTCCTGGTGGGCCAGAAGCCTTTCCCGAGTGGTTAAAGCTTTTCCTGCAAGGCGCGTGATTTGGGGGACATTTGCAGGGGCGGGCGGAGGAGGATCATTTAAAAGTTTTCTCAAAACCCAGGCACCTCTTTCCACGGGGCTTGTTCGGTCTCCGTTTCCGCCCATCACATGGATTGCTGCCATGCCAAGCAGGCCGCCCCGCGGAGAACCATCTGGAAGCATGACTTTCCGGTAGGTGTCACCCGTGACACCGGGAATTCCATAGTACTCTCCAAGTAAGTGATTGATCACCACATAATTTGACTTTAAAAGGTCGGTTACCGGTGCATTGTGAATTAATAAATGCTGGAAGGTTTCATACACCTCATTTTTTGCTGCAAGCCGGGTGCTGTCGTCAAATTGTGGATACTTGACACGGTTGACCTCAAAAAAATCCAGCCGATCCATTCCCAACCATTGAAAAACAAAACCACGGATAAAATCCATCGATCTTGGGTCATCTAGAAGTCGGTTTGTTTGTTCAGCTAGCACATTGGCTTTCATTAACTCGCCATTTTTACCGAGTTCGAGCAATTCCCGGTCTGGCGGGGCACTCCATAGGAAATAGGAAAGTCGCGAGGCAAGTTCAGATCCTGTGAGTGGCCGGCTTCGATTGTCAGGGGATGGTTCCGCCAAATACAGGAACATCGGGGAAGCTAAGATAATTGCAAGGGTATCCTTGAAGGCGATTGACGGTTTTAACCCAGATTTTACCTGGTTGGAATAAATCGTGGTTAGTTGATTCAAATAGCTTGGTGGGGGTTCGGTGCCTCGAAATGCTTCTCTTGCAAACCGTGAAAATGCTGCTTTCACCTCGTCGGCAGAAGGTGCCTTGGCATTATCATCCAGGATCATGCCAATTGCTTCGAGACCGGGGGGAATCAATTTCGAAGCGTCATTAATTCTTTCAATTTCGATGTAATCAATCCAAAGAACGGCCTCTGGACCAATTCCATTTTTTTTCACGGCCTCGCTGCGCTTTCTTCCCCCATCTTCGTTGTTATCCCAGGTGCCTTTTTCACGAATGAACAAGGTCCGGTCTCCACTGTCAGTTTGTGACTTGTTTAATTTGAAGGGCATTTCTATCACTTGTGGACTTTCAAAAGTTCCTGTTACTTCAAAAGTGGCCCTTACCATTCCGTTTCTTGGATGAAAGCCCACTTCCAGAAAACGCTGCCCTGGCTTTGCATTTTCGGAGGCTGCAATTTTCACGCTTAAGATATAGTCACCACTTTTCCAATCGTTTGGAACTGGCATTTGTAGGAACCCAAGAGCCATTACCGCAGGGTGCATGGTGGGTGTTCCAAGGTAGGCGCCACTGTCCAATTTAGGCTGTTTCAAATAGTATTCGTGATATTTTTGCCAGTTTTCAGCAAGGGCGGAATTTGCTTTATCAGCATTATTCTCGGTGGATTGAAACCCAAAGGATTCCGGTGATGGGGCCCCAGCTATTTTGTCCCATGAGCGCCGGAATATTGCATCATTTTTGGAGTTTTTCCTGATTGTTTCAACCATGGTTTTATTTTCTGCCCGGGCTGCGGCCTGTTCCACCGCCTTGACCCAGTTTTTGGCCCGATCACGATCTTGAATTTGGCTGGACACATACTTGGAAACCTTTTCGTTAGCAGTTTCGCATTCATAGCGAACCTTTGAAAGCCCCGGTGCCGATATGGAATTTAACTGCCGGTTATCACCGATCTGGAACTTTGCAGGCATTGGGGCCACGATTTTTCCAGCATCTGTAATCCGTTCGATTTCCATCCAGTCCACCCATAGGGCAAGCTCTGGTCCAATCCCATTTTTTGATTTGCCGGAATTGAAAATCTGCCTTGTTTGCAAGTAATGGTCATTGCTGCCTTTTTCTCGGATAAACAAGGTGCGATTGTCTCGGGTGAAATGTTCCTTGGTAATTTTAAGCGGAATTTCAATAATCTGGGGCTTGCCAATAGTGCCTGTGACCTGGTGGGTGCTCATCACCTGTCCGTTCCTAGGATGGATTCCAAATTCTATAAACCGTCGTTCCAAGGGAGAGTTTTCAAGCGCACCGATTCGGATTCTTACCATGTAATTTCCAACAGGCCAACCATAGGGAACTTGGAGGCTTACGAAGTCGTTTCCGTAATCGCCCGCCATAATGGTTAGGTATGCTCCGGTATCAAGGTGTTTTTGGCGAAGATAATTTTCATGGTATGGTCTCATGTACCCGCTGCCCTGCTTGGTTTCGTAATTCAGGGCGCCATTTGCTTTGTCCGCATTGTTCTCAACAGTGCGAAAACCATATTCCTCTGGAGCAGGGGCACCTTTTATCAATCCCCAGGAACGCCGGAATGTTGCATCGTTTTTTGAATCTTTGCGCAGTTTTTCTACGACCTCTGAATTTTCGGGACGTGAGGCAGCACTATCTACAGCTTTTGCCCAACTTTTGGCCCTTTCCAGTTCATCTAATGTGTCTTGGTATTTTTTTTGTATCCGTTTCAAGGAATCCTCAGATTCATAGCGTAAATTTCTTTGTTCACCAGCAGATTTTTGCCAAAGAAAAGCCTCTTCAATGGCTTCACGACCAAGGGCCTGATATTGTTCAAATTGGTTCCCTGACATGAATAAATTTTGGCCTGCCGTGTCAAAACCACCAGTTCCCGTGTCACCTGGAAGTTCACTGACATTAATTTCCACACCTAGTAGTTCTTTAAGGGTATTTTTGTATTCGCGGCGATTAAGTCGCCTCATGGTAATAATGCCCTTCTGGTCAGTAAGGCTTTTTCTTGCAAGAACCATAGCTTTGGATAAGTCGTCTAGAAAATCAGTCTTTACGACTGAAGGCAATTGTTTTTGATTTTCGGGTGGCATTTCGCCGGAATTGATCGCATTTAATACTTTTTGCCAGCGCTCTGCGGTTTCTATCTCACTTATTTTGTAGGGAAGGTTATCGAGACGAAATTTCCCCTTTTGATTTCGCTCATCGTGGCATTTCAGGCAATACATATCAAGGATTTGGCTGTGTTTGGAATCCATAACAACGGAATTGGACGGTTCTTCGCCAATTGAAACCGAAGTGAACCAATCAGCCATCATGATCCATGCAAATGTAACTAAAGTGAGTTTAATGAAGAAATTTTTCATGGTGTGGATTCGCCTAAAAACAATCAAGCAAGCTTTGTATTATAACCAATAGAAATTAAGAAGGTAAGAAATTTTCAATTCATTTGCATTTAAGCAAATCACTTGTCTTTGCAATTAATTTATAGACAAATATACCTATTCACTTTTATTAACGGGAATATGCCTAGCTCCTTAAAAGTAATACCCTGCTTAAAAGTATGAAAATTGATACTTTTCTCGATTTTTTAAAGTCATCAAAACAATCTTGGCAGGCTTTTCAGTTTTAAAAAGTTGACCTTGTTTTTGAGCACTTATATGCAACCAAAATTATACTAACCAAGGTGTTACTTCGCATCAGCATGATGCTTATTGTGTAGCAAGGTGGATGAGGCAGAGTGATTTGTCAGACAATTTATCAGCCTTTTTTCAACCTGAATTAAGCGCATCAGAAATAAAGCAAGCAGGTATTGAAGGCTGGATTCTAGGTTTAGTTTAATGAAAAGAAGAGAAATTTATTGTAATGAGTATCGGGCGTACAAGTTTCTGCTGTCTACGAAAATATCATTTACCATAAATGATGCCATCCATTGCGGCATTGCTTAGGGATGCTCTTTTTCCCAAGCCGCTAAGCAGAAAAAACGGGTCATTTTCATTCTGTGTTTCCTGTATTATTGGTTCGATTCGGGCCACCGGGTTTCCTCTGCGGGTTAAAATCAGTGATTGCCCGCTTTGAACCTGCTTGATAATTTTTTTAGTATTAAGCCGAAGTTCCAGCATGGATATCTTTTTCATGATTTACCTTTAAATAATTAACTTCAACTTAAATGTTATCAGGTAAGAGTAAGGGTAAGGGTTGAAATTGGAAAGATTGGTTTTGCGGATGGGAGAAAATGCAATGCCGTCCTCTGCAGGAATGTGGAAATCTAAAGAGGCGGTAAGTAAAGAAGTCGCCGTTCGAAATTACCAAATGCGTTTGATAGGGTAAGCGTCCAACTGCGGATCGATGCTTACCAGTGAAATATCTTCCACCATTGCCTGAGAAACCATTAATCGGTCGAAGGGGTCCCCATGATGCAAGGGCAACGTCGTCAGCATTTCCGTGTGCCTTGGCTCGATGGGGAGTACCTTGAAACCATTACTGTCAACCCCCTCCGTGATGAGGGTCAAGTAGGGTACGGATAGCGGATATTTGCCGAGCTTGACTTTGATGGCGATCTCCCAATAGCTCGCTGGGCTAACTAAGATTTCATTGGATGGGTCGGCGATGAGCACCCGTGCAGCAGCGCTGAGTTGCGAATCATTGGTAATGAACCACAAGAATGCATG